>Ga0075163_10000315_pt1 | contig 60648 bp, 54 predicted proteins | sample JI1023141ADNA_FD_71478 | JGI IMG/M metagenome (GOLD analysis project Ga0075163, IMG submission 71478) | Wastewater effluent complex algal communities from Wisconsin, to seasonally profile nutrient transformation and Carbon sequestration -... | ecosystem: Engineered > WWTP > Effluent > Algae... | reverse complement strand
CATTCGCATCATTGATGCTATCAAAGCATCGCTTAAAAGCGGACGAGTTGTGGCTCTTCAGTCCATTAAGGATGACCAACTGGAAAGACCAGATCAACGCTTAATTATAGAAAAGCCAGCGGCAACAGAGTTACCGCCGGTCGTACATGCTGAATAGTGACAACGAATAGCCTAAACCTGGTGCATGCATCACTGAACCAAAAGACTAAACGAGAGGGTGGTAGCCCTCTCGTCCAGCTGACTGATGACTCCACTTTTGAGCCGAAGCTCATTGGTGGGTAGGAGAATGGTTATTCCTGGTCATCAATATCTCTGTTAATTGCGGTTATGGTGCTCTAAATAAAATTGGTTTGTTTTAGTCCACGATTTTTCGTAGAAACCACTTTTTTGTTAATTACCTTCCGCCTCCACTTAGACCATAGTGCACTGCATCAGTTCCAACTTATTTTGCGATTAAAGATTAACTTAAGGAGCTCAACAGTAGGACGCCAGCAAACCTTGCACCACCTATGGTGCAGCATCTGGCTCTACAATAAGCCTTTTTTGTACTCAACAATGTCAACATGGAACTTAGACTATTGAGCTTAGTCAATTCCATATCCAATGACAGAATTGCGGATTGGAAGCTCTACTGTCAGCTCTTAAACAAAGGTAGAAAAAGAATGAGAAGCAAAGATATAGTTTTGCTTTTGCTTATTTCTTCTGTGAGTAGCCTTAACGTCGCTAGCTTTGCTGGTGAAACAGAGGTGAAAGCGGATAACACCAAGCAAAACAAATACGATCAAGTAAATGATCGCCCGGAAGCTCAAGATCAGTCTAACGAAAAGACTTCGGTACAACTGGTCTCAAATATTCGCAAAGACATCATGTCTAAAAAAGGTTTTTCAGTAAACGCCCAGAACATCAAGATAATTGATGAGAAAGGCACTGTTTACCTGCGCGGTCCAGTGGATAGCGACAACGAAAAATCAAAGCTGGAGAGCATCGCCAAAAAATATTGCGGCAACTGCTACAAAAGCGAGCTCGAAGTCAAAACCCATTAGGTCTTTGACTAGCAGCCATTACAGACACTTTAGTTAATGATAAACCTCAGGAGGTTTTATGAAACAGGCAGTAATTTGTATCGTACCTACAGAAGTAGAAGCCGATCGTATTGTGGATCAACTGAGAGCATCGGGATTTCCCGATAGTTCAGTGTCAATTTTGATGCCCGACCGCATGGCTAACAAAGACCTCGGTCACGAAAAACACAGCAAAGCGCCCGAAGGCGCAGCCGCCGGTGCTGGCACTGGCATGGTGCTGGGTGGAGCGCTAGGATGGTTGGCTGGTATCGGTTCGCTGGCAATTCCTGGAATAGGTCCTTTTGTCGCCGCTGGTCCAATCATGGCCATGCTCAGTGGCGCAGCCCTTGGTGGTGCCGCTGGTGGTGCCACGGGCGGTCTGATTGGTCTGGGTCTACCGGAGTATGAAGCCAAACAGTACGAAGGACGCCTGCGCGATGGCAACATCCTCATTTCTGTCCATACAGAAAACATGGAAGAAGCCAAGCAAGCTGAACAAATCTTCAAAAATGGCGGTGCCAAAGACATTCATCGCACCGGCGAAGAAAAAGTCAAAGGTCGTTAATTCCCACCGACCTCAACAAAAAAGAGACAGCCCAGGCTGTCTCTTTTTTGTTTAAGCATTTGATCAAACACTGAGCCGGTTGCGTATTGAGGCTAGTATGGCGATTGCCACCCGGCCACCATCCACTTTATCTTTAATCAGATAATTGTCAGCGCCGTTTTTGAGAGCATGGGTCAATACTTCGCGGTCATCCATACCAGTGAGGATGACAATTGGTACGCTGTTACAGACATCTCTTAGCTCAGTATATGTTTGCAGTCCATTGCTATCCGGCAAATTGAGATCCAGCACAACAGCATCAAAGCTTTTGCTCATAATGGCTTGCTTAGCTGCACTCAAGGTCTGGACATTTTGCACATGATTAGGAAATTCTTTGATATCAGCAAGCATAGAAGCCATCAGCTCAGCGTCTGATGGACTGTCTTCTACTAGTAATATCTCTGTATTTTTAATCGTCATGGGTACCATTTGGCGGGATTTTGGCAACTACAAAATAAAAATTTTGGATGTCCTTTACTATACCTATAAATTTATCAAAATCTACAGGCTTTGTTATGTAAGCGCTGGCTTGCAAGTTATACGAATCCAAAATGTCTTTTTCGCTCTCGGAGGTAGTCAAAACTATCACCGGGATACGGCGCAAGATAGGGTCCTTTTTGATTTCAGCCAATACCCCGTGACCGCTTAGCACAGGCAAGTTGAGGTCTAACAGGATCAAATCAGGCAGCACCGCTTTGTCATATTTACCACGACGATGTAAATACTCGAGAGCCTCGCCGCCATTATCAATAATGGTCAGGGTATTCATCAGACGGCTCTGCTTAAAAGCCTCAACAGCTAGCTCTGCATCTGATGGACTATCTTCTACCATCAAAATCTGGATGTCTTTAACGTTCATACCTCTCCTTGTAAGATAGCCACAAATATATCAGGCTGGTAATGTCACGACAAAGGTAGCACCCTCGTCTAATTTGGATTCTGCCTTGATAGTGCCTCTGTGCCGCTCCACAATCCTCTTACAGAGCGATAGTCCAATGCCCGTGCCCTCGTATTTGCTGCGAGAGTGGAGACGCTGAAAAATCACAAAAATCTTTTCGGCATACTGAGGATCAAAGCCGATGCCATTGTCGGCTATTTTTATTTGCCATTGATTGTCAACTCTTGATGCCGACACCACAATAACAGGCGCTTTGTCAGAACGGTACTTGAGAGCGTTACCAATTAGATTGATAAACAACTGCCTGAGCTGGTTTTCGTCACCGGTGATAGTCGGCAGCTCTTGGCACACAATAGTGGCATCATTTTGGGCAATGGACTCAGCTAGAACCATTTGCACGTCTTTGAGCAACTCGTTTAAGTTAACAGATACCATATCGCCGCCACGGGACTCGACTCTGGCATATTCGAGCAAGCCATTGATGAGAGTGCGCATGCGCTCGACGCCCTGAGTAGACTGATCAATCCAGCCCAGAGCGCGCTCATCGAGCTGGTCTCTATAAGTCTTGGCCAGTAGCGAGGTAAAGCCCTGCACGGCCCTCAGCGGTTCTTGAAGATCATGGCTGGCGACATAAGCAAATTGTTGCAAATCCTCATTGCTGCGGGTCAAATTGGTGGCGGTTTCACGCAAATCAGCCTCGGTTTTAAGACGTACAGCTATTTCACTTTGTAATGCGTCAATACTCTTGCGCTGGACATCTGCGTACACTCTATTGAGGTTATAGATGTAAATTAGACTCCCTCCTTCGAGGATAGTCAGTAGCACGATGATACCTATTATTAGATTTTGCAGCTTGGCCACTTCTTCTTTGCGTTGATCTAGCAACGCTAGTTGGTGTGATTCAGTCTGATCAATTAGCTGGCGAATAGCATCCATTGTGCGCTTGCCCTGCCCCGTAGCAATGAGCGCACTGGCAGCTGCTGGCGAAGTCTGATAGACAAAAAGGACCTGGTTGACAAAGTCCATTTTGACTTTAGCCAGCCGCTCAATTTCTACAATTCGGCTTGTCTCTTCACTATCGTCCTGCACTAACTGCCGCACCTGGGCTATAGAGGTGGCCACAGCCTGCTCTGACTTTTTAAGTGGCTCCAAAAAGCTCTTGTCTGCAGTACAAACATAACCTCTTTGCCCGGTTTCACAATTGAGTAAGACAATAAGGCAATCTTTGGTGCGTTGAATCACCTGATTGGTATGGTCTACCCAATGCTTGGCCTCCAATAGCCAATAAGCGCTTGCAAAGAGACAGACCAGTGAGGCGATAAAGATAAACCCAGCAATAACTAAGGCATATGCCGTTTTCTGGTTAAAACTGGGAGACATGGGCTACCATTCAAAAGCTATAAACATTGGTACAAAGTGTGCCCAGTTCAACACGCACCCCTTACCATCAGGTAAATTATAAACTGTGGGTACAATTGACGGGTTCAAAAAGGGCCATATCTGCACTTTTTAAACAATATATATAGCCAGGCGTTAAAATCGGGAACCCCAGGACAATATGTCGGTCTAAACTCAGTCGCGCCAAGCAAATATCCAGGGGTTGAAATGTTTATTAGAAGGATGCCAGAGGTACCTTGACTAGATGACATCTAATGATCCCAGCAACCCAGACAGTCATATAGCCATCGTTAACGCCTTGCGACGCATGAAGCAAGGGGACCTCACCTTTCGCATGGCTCCGGGCAACACCCCAGAGTCAATCGAAGTGGCCCAGGCATTTAATGAGCTGGCAGTTTTTAACCAGGAGATGGTGCAAGAAATTCGCCGGGTCTCCAAAGAAATATCGCAGGAAGGCCAGTTTACTGAGCGCTTTGCCATCAAAGGCGCCGCGGGCAGCTGGGAAGTTGTTGCCGAAGATTTAAATGCTTTGATCAAAAATTTGATCAGACCAATCAGAGATTCAAACGCGCTGCTACGTTCGGTTATAGCTGGCGACCTGACTGAGACCATGCCATTGCAATATGATGCCATGGAGCTAAAAGGTGAGTTTAGAGAAGTGACTGAGACCACCAATAAGATGGTGGCTCATCTGGATGCTATTTGTACCGAGCTCAACCGCGTCGCTCGCGAAGTCGGACTCGAGGGCAAGCTGGGCGGTCAGGCAAGACTCAAGGGAGCATCTGGCACCTGGAAAGAACTGACCGACAATGTCAATTTGATGGCCACCAATCTCACCGACCAGGTGCGCAATATCGCCACAGTAGTCAGTGCGGTAGCTAACGGCAACCTTAAACGCAAATTGATGCTCCTGGCTAAAGGTGAAATCGCTGAGCTAGTGGACACAATCAACTCCATGATCGACACACTCGATATTTTTGCCGACCAAGTCACATCAGTTGCCCGTGAAGTAGGCGTAGAAGGCAAGTTAGGCGCTCAAGCGCGGGTGCCCGGTGCATCTGGTCTGTGGCGCGATCTGACAGACAACGTCAATCAACTGGCAGACAATCTCACTATCCAAGTAAGAGCCATCTCTGATGTGGCTAAAGCCGTGACAAAAGGCGATTTGACAAGACAAATTGGTGTGGCCGCCTCAGGCGAAGTGGCCTCACTCAAAGACAATATCAACGAGATGATCCGCAACCTGCAGGATACCACTCTCAAAAACACAGAACAAAATTGGCTCAAGACAAACCTGACCATGTTTGCTCGTTTGATGCAAGGTCAAAGAGATCTATGGACGGTATCAAATCTGGTGCTGGCTCAATTAGCACCTTTGATTTCTTCGCATCAGGGCGCGTTTTATATCCTCGATGCCGAAGAAAACGATCTTACTTTACGGCTTTTAGGTAGCTATGCCAATCAAAAAGGCGATTTACCAGAGTCGCTCAAACTGGGAGAGGGTCTGCTCGGTCAGTGCGCTATGGACAGACAACCCATCGTAATAGAAAACGTCCCGCAACAGTTTTTCAAAGTAAATTCTAGCCTTGGTGTTACAGAGCCCGGTCACGTGGCAATTTTCCCAGTGCTCTTTGAAGGACAGCTCTTAGCAGTAATCGAAGTAGCCACATTGCACCACTTCGCCCCTATTCATCTATCTTTTATCGAGCAATTGACCGAAGACATCGGCATTGTGCTCAATACAATTCAGACCAACACACGCACCGAAGATCTCCTGGCGCAATCTCAGACACTGGCTAAAGAACTGAGACAGCAGCAAATGGAGATGACCGAAACCAACAAAAGGCTGGAGCAACAAACAGTCTCTCTGCAAAAATCTCAACTACAGCTGAGACAAAAACAAGATGAGTTAGAAGTCACCAACCTGCAACTGGAAGAACGGGCCACACAGGTGCTTTTGCAAAAAGAAGACGTGGAACAAAAGCGTCGCGAAATCGAACGTGCTCACCGCGCTCTTGAAGAGAAAGCGGAACAACTGGCATTAACATCAAAGTACAAGTCACAGTTTCTTGCCAATATGTCCCATGAACTGCGCACTCCACTAAATAGCTTGCTTGTACTCTCTCAAATCCTCTTAGAAAACAACGAAGGCAACCTGACCCAAACCGATATTGATTTCCTCACCACCATATATGATGCCGGCTCAGAGCTTTTAGAGCTTATCAATGATATTTTAGACATCTCCAAAATCGAGTCTGGCACTGTGTCTCTCAACATGAGTGAAGTCATCCTCAAAGACTTGATTACAGATGTAGAAAGATCATTTCGCCAGTCGATGTCACGTAAAAATATCGAGTTTAGCGTGGAGCTAGATAGTTCAGCACCATATTCGCTGCAGACTGACGCTAAACGGCTCAATCAGGTCCTCAAAAACCTGCTCAGCAACGCCTTTAAGTTTACTAACGACGGCTCGGTCAAACTAAAAGTAGAAAGAGCCATAGGCAGCTTGCAAAAAAGCACAGGCTCTGGCATGGTCAAGTTTTCAGTGATAGACACTGGTATCGGCATACCCGAAGACAAACGCAGCATTATTTTTGAAGCTTTTCACCAGGCAGATGGCACCACCAGTCGCAAATACGGTGGCACTGGTCTGGGGCTTGCCATTAGCAAACAAATCGTAGAAATGCTCGGCGGCTATATAGTGGTCGATAGCGTGGTCGATAAAGGCTCTACATTTACCTTTTATCTGCCAGCCACCTTTGTCCCCAGAGACATCGACATCAATATAGACCTGGACATGACCATACCGGACAGTGCTATTCGTGAGATCACACGCAAAGGACCCGGTCTCAATCAGCGTCAATTTACCAATGCCGAGGCTCTCAACCAGGCATTTAAGCAATTACCAGGACAATTGCAAGAAGCAAACAATGCGCAAGCCCTCTACGGTGGCGCAGCCGCTGGCAGCAGGAATAAGTCTGACAAACCAATAATACTGATAATCGAAGAAGACATACGCACTATCCAGGCATTAGAAATTCTTGCCGAAGACGAAGGCTATGTAGCTCAAATCGCTGACTCCACCCAAAGCGCTCTGGCATATGCAAGCAATAGAGTGCCAGATGCCATCATCCTCGATGTCAATCTAGAGCGCGGAGCTGGCTGGAGTCTGCTACGTCAGCTCAAAAGCTGTTTTGGCAAAAATGAAGTGCCAACACAACTTATATCGAGCTTTTTGCCAGAAAAACTAATTGAAGCCTCACCGCTAGAGCTAATTGAACCTCAAACAACCGTGGCATCACTGACAATAAAAACATTGCAGCAGACTGGCAAAAATGGACAAGGACCAACAGTTTTGATAATCGAACCTGATCAAGCCATCCAGCAAGAGTTCAAGCAACATCTAGCCCAGCAAACAAATGGTGGCAAGGTCAATCTCCATTTTGCTACTTCAGTAGAACAAGCGCAATCTTTGCACATCACCACTGGTGGCAAGTTTGACTCCGCATTTATCAATCTGGCTGCCCCTGTCACCTACGAAAGCGTCAAAGATTTTTTGTGGCAGCGCAACGTCAAAACAATCGGCTATGCCATCAAAGCAATCGAGCCTAATATCTGGCAATCCTATAAAGAGTTAGCGAGACCGCTTAAAGATGCCACCACTACTCGCAAAGACATTATCGCTAAAGCGAGACAATTTTTGTTGACGACAAAAACAAAAATAGCTGCCCGCAAGACTCCACCCAAACAGTCAACAAACGAGTCAGCAATCAGTCCCGCACGGCAGACTAGTGGCAGCAATGCTGATGCCAACAAGCAGGATTTGACATGAGTACTGATACACCAGGGAGCGATAATAAATTCGCCAATATAGACCCTATCCTTGTAGTAGAGGATAATCCGGTCAATCAAAAAATCGCCATGATTTTGCTCAACCGCCTCGGTGTAAAGGCGGAGCTAGCCGCCAACGGCCAGGAGGCGGTGGATATGTTTAGCAGAGGCAAATACTCACTGATTTTGATGGACTGCCAACTACCAGTAATGGATGGTTTTAGCGCCACTAGAGCAATACGCGAAATCGAAAGCGCCAACAAAAGTGAGCTTTTGATTCCAATAATTGCTGTAACTGCTCTGGCCATGACCGGCGACCGCGAAAGATGTGTAGCGGCAGGAATGGACGATTATCTTTCCAAACCTATCGATAAAGCCATACTCACTTCAAAAATGGAATACTGGCTATCAGCCAAACCCGCCAGACAACTAGCTCCCGAAGCCCCGGGAGAAGAAAGCGATAGTCAGACCGGCTACATCGATAGCACCGTGTGGGATAGCTACAGTCCTGGCGAAAAATTTGGATTGGCGGAGACTTTTGCTATGAGCGTGCGCGAGATGCTCAAATATGCAGACTACTTTGTTAGCAAAAAAGACCTGTCCGCCATAGAACGGGTGGTAGAAGAAATAAAGGCCAGTGCCTCTGCTGTTGGAGCCGAAAATCTGGCAGCCATTATTGCCTTGCTTGAATTTGCCGCATCAGAAAACGAATGGGCTGAAGCAAAAACACGCTTAAGCGAGGCCAAAAGCGAATTTGAAGCAGTGCTGAAAACTCTCAATCGCATTCCAGCTTAAACTGTCAAGAAGGGGAAACCCCTATAGGCCACCCCATTAATCCCCGTGAAAAATCGAGCAGACACCGGTAACAGGGTGGACAACAAGGCAATTAGTCCAGCGAGATAGCGCCCAGCGGCTTAGGGGTAAACCCTGATTGTTGCAGCGCTGTGCCAGTGACACAATAACTGCATAAAGTTTGAACGCAATTAAAGGGCTAACACACCACCAGTGGTGCCAGCCATGCTTTTGCAAGTTATTAATGGAGTCGCAAGTATGATCAAGATATTTCAATCTCCCCGCACACTTTCAGATGATGCCGAGGCGATAGTGACAGGCTTTTTCCCTTCTAGTTACTATCTTGACTTACCCCTGCATCATCTTATAAGTCTTAGCAAATCAGGCGATACAATCGCTTTTGTCTACTTGATGCAACGCAGCGAAGACGAAATTATCGAACTAGTAGAGCGCATGGCACCACCAGATACATGCACTCAGGAAATAATGAAACAAGTACGCATGAGACTGAGTCAGGATATTTTGAGCCTCAGTCGTGTGCAATCCTTTTATGGACTGGTAAACGCCACAGTCGCTGACGCCATCTTTACACAACAACGCAACAACAACAACAATCACAACACAAGGACTGCAGCATGATGTTTGCAAAAAAAATCGCTGGCTGGGACGCCCTTGCCGACTCCATAATTGCTGCTTGCTGGCGCACTGATGAACGCTATGTGACTAGACAAACCAGGACCATGCTCAAAGCTCTCCGCAATGGTGTGGTCAGCCAAAAACTGGATCGCAAATTACTTGAGAATTTGACCCGTCTGGCTCAATTTTGCTGTCTTGAAGGCAACTATGCCAAAGCTGCACGTATTTACGAGACAATATTAAAGGCTCAGGAGCGCGTGCTCTGTGAAGACGACAATGCTTATGCCAACACGCGCATGGAACTAGATACTATTACTCGCATCAGAGACGAAAAGCACAGCTGGGCTCAGAGCCGGGCTGCCAATACACCAAAAGTTGCCACTGACTCACTGGAAATCGAATTAGATGAGCACATCTATTTTTTGAGCAATCAAGCAGCTTGATTTAGCTCTTGCTTTCGACTTTGCTGGCTGGCTTGTCGAGCTGGTTTTCGATGTAGGATTTGAGAGTTTCAAACGTGCGCTCTATCGACGACAGAGTTTCGCTCACTTCCATCCAGTCGTGCTGCACTGATGCTTGCTCCAGATAGAGACAGAGTCGCGCTAATTGTTTGGCGCCAATTGATGCACAGGAAGCTTTAATTTCGTGGGCAATACCGGCTACAGCTCGTGGATTGCGCTCAAATATCTGGGTCTTAACGCGAGAGATCATGTCAGCTGTGTGTGTCAAAAAGACGTCCACCAGCTCCTGCAGTTGTTCTGCTCCAAAAAATTCTTCGAGTTCGTCGAGGTCAATTGGCTTGCCTTCAATTACGGTCATTACTGAGGTTGGTCTGACTAACTTACGGCGCATCTTTTGACTTTGATAGACCACATCGGTGCGCAGCCAGTGATTGATTTTGACCTTGAGCAAATCTTTGTCGATTGGTTTTGGTAGATAGTCATTCATGCCAGCAGCAATACAACGCTCTCTATCGCCACCCATGGCAAGAGCGGTAATGGCGATAATAGGAGTGTACTGCCCGGTCTGATCTTCCAGTTTGCGAATTGCCACAGATGCTTCAAAGCCATCCATAATAGGCATATGACAGTCCATCAAAATGAGCGAAAAGCGCTGCGCTACAACTGCGTCAACAGCCTCTTTGCCATTTGTCGCCAGTTTGACCTTGAGCCCTAACCGGTGCAATAGAGCAGAAGCAACCTTTTGGTTGAGGAAATTGTCCTCAACAAGAAGCACTGTAGGAGTATCTTCTACAACTGAGAGATTGCCATTACTGGAGTTGTTCATTGGGTATTATTCTTTTTGGGATAGCCATTTACTCTGGCAGGCAGCGCAATACATAGGTACTGGCCTAAGCCAGATATCAAATAACTTATAGCATAACCTGCATATGCAAAAATTACATGCCCAGTTACACAAAGCTTACCACGCCGTAATCTAACTGTTAGAGGGACGCAAAAGCACCCCTTAAAAAGGACAAATGTCTATTTAGTTCATAAATGGAACTGCGGCCCGGCAGTGGCGTCGTCCCCATGTACGGCAAGATCCACTAGGCGAGATGCGCTCCTGGAATCAGAAAATTAGGTGCCAGGATGTCGATGAGAGAGCCAAAAAAGACTCTATTGAGTCTGCAAATAAATAATGAAACCGATGTCTTGTTAGCTCGCAGAAGGGCAAGACAGATTGCCAATTTACTTGGCTTTGATGAGTTGCATCAACTGAGATTGGCTCTGGCGCTGAGCGAAGTAGTGAAATATTTTTTGGAGTACTCCACCGGAGGCAATTTAGATTTTAATGTAGAGGACGCAGCCCAGCCAATGGTACTGCGTCTGGTAGTAACTGGTAAGTTGGACCCCGGCGGGGACACGACACCAAAACCGGTGCAACTCCACGCACTTTTGACAAGCGACTGCCAGTTAGACCAAATCCAAAATAGTGATAGCGACAAAGAAATCACCCTGCGTTTGGGCAAACCTCTTTATTCACGCTCAATTCCATTTACTATTCACGAACTCAGCGAACTTACCAACACACTCGACAAACTAGGCTCTGCAAGCCCGCTGGAAGAAATCAGCCAGCAAAACGAGGAACTATTGACCAATCTAGAAAGGATCAAAAAGCAGCAACTTGCCTTAGACGAATTGCACAACAGCCTGGATAGGCAAGTGTTTGAGCGTACCGAACAACTCTTAAAAGCTAATGCCGAGCTTGCTCTAGCTCGGGACGAGGCAGTCAAGGCCAATGACCTCAAGTCTCAATTTATCGCCACTATAAGCCACGAGATACGCACACCAATGAGCGGTATCCTTGGTCTTACTGAAGAGCTTATCGAAATAAGCGACAGTGACGATGTACGAGATTTAGCTAGCCATGTATTAAACTCGGCCAAAGATTTGATGCGCACAGTCAATGACTTGCTCGACTTTTCTAAGATTGAAACAGCTAACTTATCAATTAAACAGAATCCTTTTAATATAAGGGAGCTTTGTGACCGCGTTATGCAGTCAGCTCTGCCAGCAGCGCGCTCCAAGCAAATAAAAGTGACAGAGCATCTAGATCCCAGACTGCAAGCAAGCCTGATGGGAGACAGCGATAGAATCGGTCAAATTCTTTTGAATCTTGTCAATAACGCTATCAAGTTTACAGAGGAAGGCTGTGTCGAAGTGCGGGTAGCGCTGCAGACTATAGTGGACGAAAATTACTATGTCCAATTTGCTGTACAGGACACCGGTATTGGCATCAGCCAAGAAAATATAGAACGGCTGTTTATGCCTTATGTACAGGCTCAAAGCGATACTGAACAAGACTATGGCGGCACTGGACTGGGGCTAGCTATTTGCAAAAGCCTGGTCAAACAAATGGGTGGCGTTATTAGTTGCGACAGCGATCCTGGCGTAGGCTCCTGTTTTTGTTTCACCCTGCCCTTTAAGCTGGCTTAAACCCTCAAAGCATGCGCCTAGCGCGCATACACTACCGCAACACGCCAATGCGTGGCAATTTGAGCAAAACGGGAACCCGGCCTCAACTACAAGGGAAAACCCTATATGCCACCCCATAATTCCAAGACCCAACAGCCCAAGCCGCAACTCCTACGCGGCATTGCCAAATCGGTAAAAGTGATTTAGGAAACCTCCCCACTGGGGTTTACCCGGGTGCCAATGTCCCTGCCAAATTGGGACAATGAATACAGATTGAATCACCAAGCAGCAAACAAAGGACTCCGCAATGCGAGTCCTGCCGCTTCCGCGTGTTTCGCAAGTTTCGGCAATCAGCGTAAAGAGGAATAAACATGAACTCGGCAATGAAAAAACGGTCTACAGTAGCTCTTAAAGTTGTGACACCTGAACCCGTAAAATCCTATACCGACATGCCCGATGAAGAACTCATTGTGACCTACCGCAAAGGCGACCAAAAATCTTTTGAATATCTAATGAGACGCTACAAAAACACCATTGCAGCAGTCATCTATAAATGTGCTCCTAGCTGGATGGACCCAAGTGATATGCAGCAAGAAGTACAAATTAGAGTATGGAAGTCGCTCAATCAACTGAGAGAGCCCGCCTGCTTCAAAGCCTGGCTGCAACGAGTGATCAAAAACGTTATCAACGATCAAGCTCGTGCCATGGTCAAACAAAAAAATTGTATTTCAATTGACTCTACTGACGACTTTGAAGGTAATGAAAGAGCGCCAATGGAAATCCCAGATAGCAACTATGAACCAGAGAGCATGGTCCTCAATCAAGAGTTGCTCGAAAATCTCAAAAATGCTGTCAATGATATCCCAGAACTGTTCCGCACACCGATGCTATTGCGCACCGTATACGATATGAGTTATGAAGAAATTGCTGATGTCGCTAAACTAGAACTTGGCACAGTCAAATCAAGAATCTCACGGGCTCGCCGCAAAGTCGAAAAACGTCTCAGTAGCTATCTCAAAGACGCAGCCTAAGCCAATTTAAATTACAGTAAAAAAGAAGAGAGACCAAGGTCTCTCTTCTTTTTGCTTTCAAACCGCAAGACGATTCCAAAAAAAATACTAGGCATTAGCCGCCGATAAAATCATCTTCGGTATACATCGCCTCTTCTTTTGGATCATTCAAAACCAGCACAGGCACAAGATCCGACTGAATTGTGTTTTGACACTTGGGACATTGCAGTGGTCCATCTTGATGGATAAACTTTGTAGTACATCTATTACAAAGATACTCGGCATTATCAAGTCGCCCGTCAGGCATTTTTGCTTTCATTACTTTTGACCTCGCGATAAGTATCACCACTGGCGCCGATTTCGGACTGCTTGTTCCCTTCCAATGAACAGCGCCTTTTAGACACAAACAACATTCTCAACAATTCGTTAATCCATAACGCGGGAACTGAACGGTAAATTTCCAGGTCACAAAAGCATCGAACAAACAATTATTTCCTACGCAATCAATATGGAGGCTGCGCCATGAAATCCCTATTAGCCCTTTCTCTGGTACTGGGAGCCACCGTTATGGTCTCAGCTCCAGCATTTGCTGATGAAGTTGTAGTGACCAGTGCTCCTTCGGGCACAGTAACGACGACCCGCACTTATACATTTGCCCCAGACCACAACTATGTGGTTGTAGATCCACTGACCGGCTCTACTCGTGGTGTCTTTGATATCAACACTCGCACCTTTGATGGTCAGCCGCTAGTCAGCGGACTAGTACTCGCCGACAAAATCAGCGGTCAAGTTGTAGCGACAGTAGATGCCAGCGGTCAGGTAGTGGAGCTCTCATCTGCTCCTGTTGCTGTCACCTACATGAGCAAGCTACAATCTCGTCGCGCCGAGTTAGACGCTGTCATCAGCGATGCCCTCACCCGCGGTGATATCACTGCCGCTCGAGCTGCCGAGTTACGTGCCCGCCTCGACGAAGTAGCGGCAGGCTATGGTCAAGGACGAGTAGTGACCTATGGACAAGCACTGGCCCTTGCTGACTCACTCAACTCAGTACAAGAAGTGGTTGTGCCCTTTGCCAAAACTGTAACTTTTGCACCGCTTGTGGGCGGTAGATATGTCATTGCCGGACGAGATGCAGTTGTTGTAGGCAATAGTGTAGATGCTCGCAGACTGAATCTAGAACACCGTGTTGATGATGAGTACAAAGCTGGCAGACTCTCCGCCAAACAAGTATCAAGACTCAAACAAGAATTGAATGAAGTCAACATGATGCAATCCAAGTACACCAAAAACGGCGCTGTTAGCGATTCTAAAATGAGCAAACTCTCGATGCAACTAGATCGCATTTCCACTCGTCTCGATAAAGACGTCGCTTATATCAACGAAAAACGTTCACGTATCGGTATCCGCGTTAACTAACCAACCAAGTAAAAAACAAAAAGGAGAAACACATGAATTGGGATCAAGTAAAAGGCAACTGGAAGCAGTTTGAAGGTCAGTGCAAATCCAAATGGGGCAAAATCACTGACGATGACTGGAAAGTTATCGAAGGTAAACGCGACCAGCTAGCCGGCAAGTTGCAAGAACGCTACGGTTATGCCAAAGAGCAAGCCGAAAAAGAACTCGATGAGTTTTGCACAAACCTCAAAAACTAGAGCTACGGCAATAGCTCAGAAGAGGTCCTCTTAAATGGGGACCTCTTCTTTTTACTAGGTCACACATATCTCACTATTGCAGCAGCTAAGCTAGACAGGAACCAGGAGACACAGGACCGGTCTACCTAATACAACTGTGTCTCTTGGAGTAAAACTAAAGATGAAAACGAACGGAAAACAAACCGACCTGGAAGACACCCAAAATCTACAGCCAGATGTCGAAGCATTGCGCAAAAGAGCCCGCGAAAATGTGGAAAAAGGTGCTGTCACTGAGGGCTACAAAGCTAATCGCAAAGCTGTAATTCGCATGCTCAACGACGCACTAGCCACCGAGCTTGTCTGTGTATTGCGCTATCGTCGCCATTTCTACATGGCCAAAGGTGCTAATTCAGAGCCCATCGCCCAGGAATTCCTGGAACATGCCGAAGAAGAACAATCTCACGCTGATGCTCTGGCAATTCGTATCACTCAACTTGGTGGAGAGCCAGATCTCAACCCAGATACTTTGAGTAAGCGTTCACACGCTCAGTATGTTGAGGGCAACGGACTACAAGACATGATCAAAGAAGATCTAGTTGCTGAACGTATCGCCATCGACAGCTACAAACAAATGATTGACTTTATTGGCAATGGCGATCCTACTACGCGCCGCCTGCTAGAAGAAATCCTGGCTAAAGAAGAAGAACATGCTGATGACCTGGCCAATATCATGAAGCAATAAAAACTAATTGCTCTACAGCAATTGAAATAACAAGAAAGAGAGACTGGTTATCACCGATCTCTCTTTCTTTTTTTACTCTCTTTTGCTTCAGCTCCGCTGGCTCAACGCCGCCTCAACGGCTTCTTGCGAGATATTATTGACCTTCATAGGCAAAGCGCATAATTCCTGCCATGGAGCGCCAGCCAATGACCTATCAATAGACTTAACTAGCGGATTCACTCTTCTCTGCGGCAGTTTCAGCAGTTGGTTCAGCTTTGCCCTTGGTGTCTTCACCAAGTCTCTCCATGATTGTTCGTCTGTGCCTCCAGGCAAATAGCGCAGCAACTGGGGTGCCAACCACGATCAAAAGACCTACGCCGACAACAGCTGCCAGGATTAACTTAGTAGTCAAAGAGACCACGTCTTTTAGCTCTTTTAAATCAGTTTTAAGCGTATTCAACTGTTTACTGACACCATTTACTGGCTTTTCCAGCGCAATCACAGGATTTTTTAGATCGATAATAGGTTCATACATTTGATTCAATTGCGACTCAATGTGAGCCAGACGTTTATCGACACCTTTCATGCCACCGTGGATATCTGTAATATCCGCGTGCATCACGTTCATTTGATCCTGCACACTCACCATGTCTGAGCGCAGACCAATCATCGGCTTTTGCAGACTGGCGATAGGCGCTTCCAGTCTCATTATTTGTTTCTCGAGATGCACCACTTCTTTTTGCATATCGATAATTGGCTTAAAAATCCATTTGATAGGATTTAAACTACCAGCGCTAAACTTCTTCTTCTTTTCTTTAAAAGTGCTAGGGTCGATGTTAACACCATCGATTTGATTGGCAGCCTCTATCATCGCTCTATCTGCCTTAGTCTGCTTGATCTTGGCGTGCTCGACTTGCCCTTTTGTAGCCTCGACTTTGCCCTCTTTGACAATTACTACAGTATTTTTATCCGCAGTTTTAGCTGTATTTGCTTTATCTGCACTGGTATCACTACCATCGTCTTTAGCTGAGCTTACAGCAGCCAACTTATCTTTGTCAGAGGCGTGGGCGGGCATTGCAGCCACAGCAAGCGGGACAATAGTCATAGTTGTCGCCAGCAAAAGTCTAGTAAACATCATAATTCCACCCTTATCTTGTCATTCTTGGAGTTTGGACTAAGAGCAAGATAGATAGTTCCCCAGCCAGACTGGACGGCAACAAGCTGTATAATGCAACCTTATAAAGGTGGCGCTACATCTCAAGGTCAGCTACAAAATATGAAAATTATTAATGCAAAAGCAATAAGCTTATTACTGGCACCACTGGCTAGCGCCCTGACAATATCTCTGGCACCACCAGCAGTAGCAGGTGATAGCTGTTGTGATGCCAACGCTACCGACTGTTGTAAAAAGCAGTCAAAAGGTGGCAGTGACAAGACAAAAACAAAAGGCAAAGCAATGTCTGACAAACAAAACAAACCCACAATATTGACAGTAGCGTTGACGCAAAGTGGCGGTTTTGCTGGTGTTAATCAAGGCTATGAGATAATCTTTGCCGATCTTGATAGTGCCGCTCAAAACAAGCTACAGGATCTTGTCATACAAAGTGGCATCCTTGAGAGCAAAGATGCAAAAAAACTCAACCAATCAGCCCGCGACGTATTTGTCTATGGCATTAAGGTCAACACCAGCTCTGGCGTTCATCAAGCCCAATTTGACGACACTACTATTCCCGATTCATATCGTCCACTGATGGAATATCTGCGCGACAACCAGTCAAAGCAAAAATAAAACTCATTAGAGATTGAGAGCGCGCGTCCCTCTATAGAGCTTCCATCTTGGCCGCCTTTAGCCTGTCGGCTTTGCCTAGCTCTGCCTTGCCACCCTTTTCATATGCTTCAGCTCTCAATTTATAAATAGTCCAGCTCGGCTCATCGTCCAGCTTGATACTACTACTAAAGTCATCAGCAGCTGCCAAAAACTGCCCCAGCTTAAGCTTGAGCTTGCCCCGCAAAAAGTAACAATGATCGTCTTTGGGATCAACTTTTATAGCCAGGTCATAATCAGCCAGTGCTTCCTTATATTGGCCCAGCGCCACTTTGTCTTGGGCACGGTTGAGCAAATAGTAAGGATTTTTGGGATATACCCCAATTAGATAAGTCCAATCCGCCATAGCTTTTTGATATTGCCCAATAGACTCAAAAAGCTTGGCCCGCTGATCACAAATAGTCGTGCTAATCCGACATTTAGGATATTTGGCAATGAGCAGGTCGTAGTCAGCCAAAGCTTCTTTAGCTTTGCCAATAGAGGCATAACAATGAGCCCGGCAAAAACGTGCACCAAATTCGTCAGTACCAAGCTGGATTGCTTTGTTGCAATCCTCTATGGCTTTAATATTTTCATCCACAGCGCTATAAGCATTGGCTCTATACAAATAAATTGCCTTAAAGCGCTTTGCCTGAGGATCTGCCGCCACAATGATATTGCAGGGCGCCAGCAAATCGCCCGGTCTGTCGTTAGCACAGCAGGCGCGCACATAGGCGTAGAGAGCATCCAGATTAGTTTTATCCGCCCTGTAAGCACGATCATAATATTCAATTGCCTTAAGCGGCTGATTTTGTTTTTCGAGCACCTGACCGAGCTTAAATAGTGACTGCGAGTCTGCACTGACAGGCAAAGACAGGACTAGCCCGGCAACTAATACACCGGTAGCTACGATCAGTGCACGCCTCAAAATCACATGTGACTCCACAAAAATAACGCTAACCCCAACAGCTATCTTTGATTTGCCCCCAAATTAGCTCCTTAAATCAGGAACTAAAAGAGGCTACCTTACCTCATCCAAGTCAGGTAACTTAATTATGGCAACAAATAAATCAAAGACAAAAGTAGTAATAGTGGGTGGCGGATTTGCTGGACTGGCCGCAGCGCGCGCTCTCAGCTCACAAAATGTCGAGATTACGCTTTTTGATCGCAAAAACCATCACACCTTTCAACCTCTCTTGTACCAGGTAGCCACAGCCACACTGGCACCTTCGGACATAGCCCAACCAATCAGGAGTATACTGTCCGACCACAAAAATATCGAAGTAGTGATGGACAATGTCATCGCCTTTGACAGTCAAGCTAAGTGTGTCAAAACCCAAACTGGCATCAGCCTGGCTTATGACTATCTGATTGTTGCTACTGGGGCAAGCCACTCATACTTTGGCAATGAGCAGCGGGAGCAGTTTGCACCCGGTCTAAAATCTATCGAAGACGCGCTCCATATAAGGAGCAGAATTCTTTCGGCCTTTGAAATCGCAGAGCGCCAAATGCTGGAAGCAGGCGAGCACCAACCGCTAAACTTCATTGTCATAGGCGCCGGTCCAACCGGTGTGGAGCTAGCGGGAGCAATAGCCGACACCTGCAACATCTACTTATGCCGTGACTTTCATCTAATTAAAACCTGCCAATCAAAAGTGTTTTTACTGGAGGCAGCTGATCGCATACTCTTGCCTTACCCTGAGGAGCTAGCCAAAAGTGCAGCCAGGCAACTACAACAAATTGGCGTACAAATTATGCTCGGCACAAAGGTTACTGATATTCAAAACGATCTGGTGGTGACAGACAAAGGCACATTTCATTCATCCGCCACAGTATGGGCGGCAGGTGTGCAAGCCTCTGCCCTGAGTCAGGCAATCAATACGAGCTATGGCGCCGCCCTCGACAAACGCGGCTGCGTGGTAGTCGACCAGTATCTCAATGCTGCAGGTCACAGCGAAATCTTTATCATAGGCGATCTAGCCCACAAAGAGCAAAACGGCAAGCCACTACCGGGAGTGGCACAAGCCGCACTGCAAATGGGTGCCTATATCGGCAAGACAATTAGCGCGGATTTGGCAGGGCAAGCGCGCAAACCCTTTGTTTACATAGACAGAGGCGACCTGGCCACAATTGGCCGCGCCAGAGCCGTAGCTAATATCAAATGGCCTTTTAAAGCCCAGTTAAGCGGCGCTTGCGCCTGGATAAGTTGGCTTATTATCCATATTTTCTTTTTGATTGGTTTACGCAATCGACTCTTTGTATTTGCCAGCTGGCTCTGGACATTTTTTAGCCGCAGACGCGGCGTACAGCTAATTACAATGACCGGTACAGAGGAGGGCACCGGCGCGCAAAAGCCCGATGCCCTCCAGGGGATTACTCATCGAGACTAAATGAACCAGCACTAAATGGCTTTTGCCAGCCAGTCAAAGCGTGCTCGCCACCATGCCAGATGCCTTCACCGACGGTGCTAACTGTATGCAGGACTTCTCCTGGCACACTAGCCAGCATCAAGCCCAGAGAGCCGTCCTTAGTAGTGCCCTCTTCTACAAATGCCTCAGTATATTGACCTAGTCGATTGACTTCGCTACGTACCACCGATATCGGTGTACCTACAGCAAAAGCAGTGCCAACTGCCATTATTTTGACGGGAAACATAGCCGACTCCTTAAGAAATTCGGATGAACTCGATTTACCATCGGTACCAGAAGCAAAAGCCGGCATTGAGCTGGTAAGGGCAAGAGCGGCAACTATAGATAGAGCAAAAGCGGTCTTCATGACTAACTCCTTGATGTAACGCACTCTATTAGAGTAGCTTTGCAAAGTCAGTGCTACCTGTCACTTGCAACAGTTTGATCATTGTTGAATTAGCAATGCCTCATTGCCAAGGCGTCAATCAAAGAGCGATATACTTATATGAATACTATCCACCAAATGAAAGCTCCTTTGAATTATGGATCAGCCCAGTGCGGGGCCAAAAGACCTGGGTGATGCTCAGCTTGAGCCCGCCAATATCAATCTCCTGGAAGCCTGCGTCATTGGACTGGTAGCTGCCATTGGCGCTGTTGCAGTCAAAGAAGGCGTGGGGCTTTTAGGCACATTGCGGCTGCATTTAAATGGAGTTTATCCAGGTCCTTACTTATTTCCGCTCTTTGGACTGATCGGAGGCGCGGTGGCCGGCGCTTTAGTGCAGTTTGTAGCGCCAGAAGCAGCCGGTAGCGGCATACCACAGACAAAAGCCTGCATCATGGGCGAGCCCATTCCGCTAAATTTTAAAACATGTCTGGCTAAGCTCTTTGGCGGCATTATTGCCCTGGGCTCTGGTCTATCTATGGGACGAGAAGGTCCGACAGTGCATCTTTCGGCAGCCCTGTCGGCACAGGCCACGACTTATATACATACTTCACCTAAGCACCGCGCTCAACTGATTGCAGCAGGAGCTGGAGCAGGTCTGGCTGCCGCATTTAATGCGCCTCTAGCAGGTGTAATGTTTGTACTAGAAGAGCTTCTCGGGCGTATGTCCAGTTTTACTGTAGGCACCTGTGTTGTGGCCTGCTTTGTAGCCGCTGTTTTTGCTCGACTGGTGGGCGTGCACAGCCTGGACATTCAGATGCATCAAAGTCAGTCACTTTTTTTCGCCAGAGATATCCCTTTTTATCTGCTTCTCGGAGTAATCGCTGGTCTTGTGGGAGCGCTATTTAATAGCAGCATTATTGGCGGTCTCACAGTCAATCGCAAGCTCAAAATTCCGGTAACGTTATCCTGCGCTATAGCTGGGCTTATCACCGGCGTTACGATGCTCTATTTGCCGCCGCTCTTTCACAATTTTGCCGGCTTAAGAGAGGCGCTACTGGCTCAGCATCTAGATTTAAATACGGTGCTACTGTCATTTGCCACTCTCTTTGGTCTTACCGTACTGGCCTATAGCTCGGGAGCACCAGGCGGACTATTTGCGCCATCATTGACACTGGGAGCCTGTCTTGGTCAGCTAATCTCTCTTTTGCAATTGCATCTGACTGGTGCTACAAATCTGGAGACATTTGCCATAGTAGGCATGGGAGCTGTATTTTGCGCAGTAGCGCGGGTACCAATGACGTCTGTGATTATCATCTTCGAAATGACAACAGACTTTAATGTGGTATTACCGCTGATGATTAGTTGTGTTGTCGCCTACCTTGTGGCACACAGGCTAAATCCAGGCTCTATCTACGATCAGCTCCTGCAATTTCAGGGTATTAATATCGAAGCCTCAGATGATACATCTATCGCCAACAATATCGCTGTAGCCAGGGCCATGCAGACAGACGTGCAGGTAGTGCGTCAGAGTGACAGTGTCAAATCAGTCAAAGCGCTCTTTAATGGCACAAGCCACAAAGGCTTCCCGGTAGTAGATCAAGACAATCATGCTATTGGTATTTTTACCTCCGAAGACCTTGTCCGTATCTGCAAGCGCAAGATTGACGAAAACACACCAATAAGCCAATTAATGACACCACGGCCGGTGACCATCGCCCATGACGCCACACTGGCCAGGGCCCTGACGATGCTGTCCAAATACAAAATCAGCCGCCTGCCTGTGACAAGAGAGGGCAAACTGGTCGGTATTATCACCAGGGGCGATATCACACGGACAGAGAGTCTGGCTCTCACATCACTCAACGAGAGATTGCTGCATAAGGGCACTGGCAGCACCTATTTGATGTATCAGTCGCGCTCACCCGAAATGAGCAATGGCAAGGTCTTAATTGTGGCCGAGGACATCGAGAGTGCCGGTCACTTGCTACGTCTGGCAGCCCACCTGGCCAGACCACGCGGTTATGCCATAGAGTGCTTGCATGTTATTACTGTGCCGCCGGACAAAGATCCCAGCACGACCAAAGTATCGTCGGCTTATGGCAAACGTATTGTCGAGTGCGCAGAGCAGGTCGGAGAAGAGCTGTCGGTGCCGGTGCATACCAATATCCGTGTGGCAAACGCCATGATCGACGCTCTAATTGAGACCATCGAAGCACATGCAGTAGATATGGTGCTCTTAGAATGGAAAGGCGAAACTCGCTCTCTGGGCGGAGAGCGCGCGCTCCTCAAACTACAAAATCAGTGTGATTGTCCAGTTGTACTAGCTAAGCTCAATAGTCCTGACTTTACCGGCAAAAGACTGATGGTGCCCTTTAGCAGCGACCCAGAGAGCAAACTAGCAGATGAGCTGGCCAAGTCAATCACGCTTACATACAATGATGCCAAATATCTACCGGTACCAGAGTCACTCTCGCTAGATCGCGGCGCACCGGCTAAAACCGTTTATGCAGCAGCTCAACTGGCTCAGTGTGATGTGCTTCTCTTGGGGCTCAAGCGCGACCAGCTGACACGCATTCTCTCGCGCAATGACTTCGGCAAAGCGATTGCCTCGGTCAAAGAGAGTTCTGTACTGATCGCTGTCAATCAATCCTGACAAAGAACAACTGAGTGGATCACAGCGTACACAAAAAAACACTACCAATAGTCTGGTAGTGCCTTAACAAATCTGAAGCAAATTAGCCTAGGGCTTCTTGCTGAGCGTCTTTTTGCTTGGTCGCGTTAAAACCAAAGAGCTTGCTGAAAGAGCGCGCCTTGGTACCATTATCGGTACCATTTGCCTCACCCTGAGCAGGCTTAGACGAGGGCACTTTATAGCCACAAGTCTGGCAAATATGTTTATTTGCCGGCACTTTAAACTGACATCTTGGACAAAGGAAATATTGCATAGTTTCCCTCTTTTACCTATACCGCAGTATAACACAGGAAATCAAGCGAGGATGCCCGTCTCAGGAGCCCGAAGAAAGGATTTCCCGAACATTTTACCTTCTTCTTACCTGCCACAAAAACACCCCCCTTAAACAATCATGCAACCAAAGATTGCGCTGACCTCATGTCCACTGGCGCAGGTGCAATATTAGGAAGGATAATGGCACAAAAAGGTAGTCAGTCGTGCGCGTGATTTTCACTTTCCCATCTTTGCATCTCGTCCTCAAAGCCGAAAAGCTTCTCAGAGAAGCTGATGACAGGCGCCTTTTAGCCCGAGCCACAGCGACACCTCCGGGGCTTTCGTCTGATATATGTGGCATGTCTATCGAGCTTTTAGAGCCAGCGCACAAAAATTTAGCCAGACAATACCTCGAGGAACGAGAGCTGATGCCGCAAGGCGTATACGAATTAGATGTAGCAAAACAGCGCAGCACTGGCTTAATCATTGGTGATTTTGCGCCTTTGCATCGCGGGCATATTTATCTGCTTGATTTTGCCAGCGCTTATTGCGACACAGTCTATGTTTTGGTCACATCAAAAGATAAAAGCATCGACTTAGCAAAGCGCATCCATTGGCTCAAAGCCAAACGCCCTCATTTGCGTATTTTAAATGTTGAGCAAGAGACCAGATTGGATGGACAATTGGACAGCCATTTGGACAACCAGATGGAGGCCCTGCTCAAATCGACCTTACTCAAAGGTGCTGGCACTGAGAGAGTAGATTACCTGTTTAGTGGCAATTTAAGCGACAAACCACTAGCCGATAACCTGGGCGCTCAGTTTATACCGGTAGACCCTTTGCGCCAGCTAACCAAAGCAAACTCTGCCGCCATCAGACGAGCACCACTCAAGCACTGGAGCTATTTGCCTGAGGACGTGCGTTTGCATTATCTCAAGAGAGTTTGCATCTTTGGTCCCGAATCCACAGGCAAAAGCACACTCACAGCCAATCTAGCCAAACATTTCGAGACTGTTCACGTGCCCGAATATGCGCGCACCTTTATGGAAACCATCGAAAACGCGCTCAATGAGCAAGATTTGCCAATATTTGCCCACGGCATGCAAGCCTCAGAAGAAGCACTGGCACACAGAGCCAATCGCGTCATTTTTAGCGATACAGATGCTCTCACAACAATAATCTGGAGTGAATGGCTCTACCAGCGTGTCGACCCCGCTATAGAGGCTAGCGCAGCAAAACAAAACCATGACCTCTATTTGCTTTTGGATGTTGATGTGCCCTGGGTAACAGATCCGCAGCGCCATTTGCCAGAAGAAAGAGAGACATTTTTAGCTAGTTGTAAGCAAAAATTGTCAGCCCATGGACGCCCTTATGTCCTCATTAGTGGCACATTTGAAGAACGCCTGCAAAAAGCTATCCAAGCTGTGGAAGACTTGCTCAAAGAAGACTAAGCGTGCTGTTATCCAGAGTTGTGCGCTAGCAGCGAAGCCACAGAAAAGTGTCCACCATCCTAGCGCTAGCGGCACAATGCCCCTAGCGCTAGACATGCTAGCCCAAAGGCTGTCAAGATGAAGACTTTTAAAGCCTATAAATAAGATAGAAGATGAAAAAAAAGCCTTGGTCAACGGGGAGTTTAAAGCTCTCAGACAGAATAACAAGCTCTAAAACTCATGTTACGACCTGGCTTAAAACTAAGCCAGTAAGCTTGTTCACTATCTTGATAACCACTAGTCTCAAAGTCTCTCTTCTCTCATACCTATCGGTAACTTAAGCCCTCAAACCAACCATCTTTCAGATTTTCAACCCGCGCCTTGAGACATGACAGTCTCTCCGGTTGCAACAAACCTTTGTACCTTTGTGCCCCGCCACCGAGGTGACAAAGACCTTCGCTTTACCAACCACATCTAGCGCAACATCCGAGCTATACATACCGGTAAGGTATTTGCGCTTCGCATGTCCTAGACTATCTCAAACCTGGCAGTGACTCCGGTCAATTGCCCCATGGAGGTAACCATGACTATCGTAAAAGCAAAAGCCGCTCCCAAGCGCACGAGCACGCGGTCAAGCAAGACGCGTCTCAAAATCGGTCTTTACGACGGGACATTCAGCCCTATCCACTACGGACACCTGATTTGCGCTGAGCGCACACGTCAGGTCAAGGGTCTCGATCTCGTTCTCTTCCTCACCTGCGGCAACCCGCCCAACAAGTCCGGCGTCCTCGATGCCGAGACTCGTCACGAAATGGTGGTCGCCACAGTCTCGGACAATCCGCACTTCGAAGCCTCGCGCATCAGCATCAACCAGCGTGGCATCGGCTACACCCTCAATGCCGTCGAAAAGGTCCAGGAAAAGTACGGCGATGCCGAACTCTTCTACCTGACCAGCTCCGAATACCTCGACCCCGACCACAAGTGGTGGATGGGCAAGTGGTCCGGCGGCAAAGAGCTGTTCAAGCTCGTCACCATCCTGGTCTTTCCGCGCGACAAGCACGAGATGGGCAAGCTCGAAGAATGGGCCAAGCTCATCCCCGAAGCCCGCATCGAATGCATCGAGGTGGCAAGCCCCGAGCTTTCTTCGACGATGATTCGCGAAAGCGTCGCCAAAGGCCGCTCCATCTGGTACCGCCTGCCCTGGGTCACCCAGATGATGGTCGCCAAGCACGCGCTCTACAAAGACGCTGGTGCCCCGGCTCCAGTCAAACCAGCGAGCACGCGCAAGGGCAAACATGTCGGCATCTATGGCGGTCAATTCGACCCCATTCACTACGGGCATCTGCTCCTGGCTGAATGGGCACGCGAAGAGTACGACATGGATGTGGTCGAGTTCGTCACTACGGCCTCACCGCCCAACAACAAAAAGGCGGCGGAGTCGGCAGAAGAGCGGCATGAAATGGTCGTGGCAGCAACAGCCGAAAACCCCTTCTTCCGCGCCTCGCGCGTGGATCTCGACCGGGGCACGACTTCCTACGCACTGCTCACGGCCAACGACATGCGCCTCAAGTACGGCGACGACGCCGAGCTGACTATGCTCATCGCCGCGGACTATCTCGACCCGCAATTCCAGTGGCGCCTGACCGAATGGATGGGCTTTGCTGAGTTGTGCGGCAAAGTGCGCTTCCTCTGCTTCCCCACCCAGGAGACCACCCACGCGCAAGCGCTGGAATGGCTCAAGGTGGTGAAGGCCGCAGCACCGGACTGCAACGTCGACGTGATCGACTCGCCGCGCCCCAATGTCTCGAGCAAGATGCTTCGCGACTGGACCTCGCGTGGTGAATCCATTCTCTACACCACGCCCTGGGTGGTGCAGCAGATCATCCGCAAGCGCAAGCTTTACCAGCTCAAGCCGGTCAAAGCGCGCGCTCGCCGGAAGTAACTGACTCAGGTCAACTGACTAACCAGGGCAGTGGTAGCTTTCACAAGAAGCAGCCACTGCCCTGCAACTTTTCACGGCATACGCCATTACTTCCAAGGAAAAGCGATGCAGACAACTCATAACGCTAAAATGGCGCCGGTGCTCGCACCAGTGCCCTACCGACGAGCGCTGCTTGTCGTCAAAGAGAGCTATTTTGAGCAGGTCTCGCGCACTGGCGACACGGCTCAATTGGCGGACATCATGGCTCGCAAGCCCGGTGTCGAATCAGTGTTCGAGTCACATCAACAGCACCTGAGCACACTCCGGCATGTCCAGAGTGTGCTGGAAGAGCGCGGCATTTCGGTAGTGGTGGAGCGCCACTTCACAAACTTGCAAGAAGTGCTCAAAGACATCGACTTGATTGTCACCATCGGCGGTGATGGCACCTTCCTGCGCATTTCTCACGAAGTGTTGGGACAGGTGCCCGTCCTTGGTGTCAATTCAGCTCCAGTGACCAGTTTCGGACACTTCTGTCTGACCAACGCCCGTGGCTTTGGTGCCACACTGGATCGGGTACTGCGTGGTGCTATTGTCACCACCAGGCTGCTGCGCCTCAAGCTGACGTTGGACGGAATACCGCTGCCTGAGCTGGTCCTCAACGAGGTGCTGATTGCTCATCAGCATCCGGCAGGCACCAGTCGTTACCAGGTCGTCCTCGGGCAAAAGCGAGCAATGCACAAAGGCTCTGGCTTGCTTGTGGCAGCGCCCTCCGGCACCACCGGCTTCTTGCGCTCCGAAGGCGGTCCAATCCTGCCCATCGACGATCGCCGCTTCGCCTTCCAGAAGCGAGCACCGTTTCTGCGCCTCTTCGAAAAGCCCGGGCTGCTTTCAGGCATCGCCAGTGAAGGCGAAAAGCTAACGGTGATATCGCAAATGCAGGGCGGCAAGCTCTACATCGACGGCGAACACATCGAATACGACTTCCCCCGGGGAGCCGTGCTCACCATCGAAGCAGCCCGGGAAGACCTGATTGCTTTTGTGGACCGGGGCTGTCACACCCCTTATGTGCTCGAGCACAAACTGAACGCATTGCCCATCATCGGTCGACTGCTGTCGCCGGCGCTGGGTGTGGCACTCGGTCTGATGCGCCACAGCGCCCTGAGCAAGCGCAACGTCTAGCCGGCTAGAGGTGCCAGGCACCTCTAGCTCTCCGATTATTTGTTAACCATAGGAATCCGCTATGAAAGTGAGAACTTTTAGCATCGTCGCTGGCTCGATGGCATGCCAGGCGCGCTGCCCCTTTTGCGTCGCCCACATGACGCCAAAAAACGGCATCGGCAGCAAGGCTCCGGACATCAACTGGCGCAACTTCAAGAAGGCTTGCCAGTTCGCTCGCGACGGCGGCTGCAGCACGGCGATGATCACCTCCAAAGGTGAGCCGACCATCTTCCCCGACCAGGTCAGCGAATTTCTGCAGAATCTCGCACCCTTCAACTTCCCCGTCATCGAGCTGCAGACCAACGGCCTGCTCATCGCCGACGGTCCGGGCAACAAGGTCACCGACCAGCACCTCAAGGACTGGTATGACGCCGGTCTGACCACCGTGGCCATCTCTGTCAGCCACTACGATGCTGACAAAAACAAAGAGATCTACATGGCCGGCAAAAAGGACTACATGGACCTGCCGGCCCTGATTGCCAAACTGCATCGCTTCGGCTTCTCGGTGCGGCTGGCTGTGGTCATGGTCAAGGGCTACATCGACAGTGTCGCCGAAGTCGAAAAGATGATCGCCTTTGCTCAAGCCAACAAGGTCGAGCAGCTCACCTTCCGTCCTGTCACCAAGCCGGACAAGAGCGAAAACGAGGCGATCTTCAAGTGGACCAGCGAGCATCACGTGCCCGCTGAGCTGGAAGGACAACTGAACAAGCATCTTTCGTCAGTCGGCAACTCTGTCCTGGAGCTGGCACACGGTGCGACGGTCTACGATGTGCGCGGTCAAAACGTGTGCATGACCAACTGCCTCACCATCCAGCCCGACAACGACGAGCTGCGCCAGGTCATCTTCTTCCCCGATGGTCACCTGCGTTACGCCTGGCAGTACTCCGGCGCTGTGATTTTCTGAGTCCAGCGCGGTAAGCCTAAAAGAGCGTTCTGCACTGTGTTTTGGCACAGGACAGAACGCTAAACTATTTCCAGAGGTGGACAGGTTCTAATCCTGTCCACCTCCTGTTCTTCTTTGATTTTTTCCTTTGATTTCTAAAAATTTTTGCTCTACTACATTTTATAGTCGCACGGGTAATAGTAAGTCCTGTGACCCAGGAGCAAAAAAGTAGTTTACCCACCATTCCAGACAAGACACAAGGTATATTTCCCAAGTACCAAAGAGGAACTGCAAATGAAGAAGAGTCTGTTACTGTGCCTTGGCGCACTATTATTCCAAAACTGCGGACCAACGGTAGCAGCTCCAAGCAATAAGAAAGAATCAAGTCCAAGCAATAAGCCTTCAATTCAAAAGAAATCAGTAAAAGAATTGCCTAGTGCTAGCGATAAAACAGCAAAAGAATCAAACAAAGAATCGAAAACTGAGCAATCAAAAGTTTATACAGGTTCAGAGAGTCGTAAAGAGCATAAATGTTATGGCGCTAATAGCCCTAATACAGTTTTCGGTGCAGATGCTCAAAAACACTCAGGAAAATAGAAGGAGCGCACTAAAGTGCGCTCCTTCAAAGTGTTGCTTGCTACTAGTTACAGCGGCTCAAGCTTGCTGTTGTAAACTCAGCAGCCGTAGGATTTGCGTTTGAACTTCATCCACGTCTGCTGCACAGTCCTGTGACCCAGGATCAAGTGACTGCGCGGGAAATTACTAAAACTTGCTCACAAGAGTTATTTTCACATCATCACAATTATTATTCGGACGAGTGTTAGGCTCATTGAAATCTACTCGAAACGCTTTCCCTTTGACAAAGGGGGTTCTAGACAACGGTTTTTTCAAGGTTAATAATTCTGTAGCCAATCTATCGATGTGAGCAGACTTTGAACTTCTGATAATCCTAATGTTGTCAAAAAGGTAATCTTGGTTGACGTGAATACTGCAAGCAACATTTTTAATCTCGGCAAATTTTCCCTCTCGCCTCATAACTGAAAGCGATTGACTACACCATTGCATCCATGCACGCGTAGCATAACGTTCTCTTTCTAGTGCTGATACTGGTCTCGTAGTTACGGGTATTGGAGCTGAAACTTCCAAAATCCTCCCAATATGTGGGTCTGGCTCTGCCGCTAAACAAGTATTCGCAAACATAACAAGAAAAAACAGCGTTGCACTAAGTTTCACTGACCCATTCATGACGGAAACACCTTTAAAGAGTCCTCAAATGACCATAATAAAGTATATGACCGGTTTCCGCTCGCGCAAAAACCGCACCATCTACAGTGCTAAATCACACGCGCCTTAACCAACCGCTGAGATAACACCATCACGGCTTTGTCTCTGCGTCGACATGCGGCGATAGGCACAGCGTAACAAGTCTTTGAGCCCAGTGCCGTCTTCTAGCGAATCAGCAACACCCGCACTAAAACTCACCTTAAAATTGCCCCTCTCGCCAAAGAAACTAGTCTGGCTAAAATTATGCAGCATCAGTTCCAATGCCCCGGCTACAGTCTCTTTGTATTCTCTTGTGCAGACAAGGGCAAAAGCATCATAGCCAATACGTCCTCTCAAATCCTCTGCCTTAAAGCGCATGCGCATCTCAACGCCAAGAGCCGTTATAGCCTGACGCAGGTGTTCAGTGCCGTGGACGATGCGTATTTGATCAACATCATCAACTGCCAAAAGCGCCATCGAAAGATGCTGCCCCTGAGCCAGAGAGCGAGCTATCAACCCCTGCGCCTGTTTAACAAATGTGCCTTCATTGAGCAAACCAGTAGCCTCGTCTTTAGCCACATCTGTATTATCTTTAGTAACCCTAGCCAGCTGTGAGCTTATTCTGGTAATCAACTCTTCCATCAAGACAGGCTTTTGCAAAAAGTCATCGGCACCAGCTTGAAAGGCTGCAGCTCTGGATTCTGCTGTAGTCTTACCAGTCAAAAACAGTATTGGTATCTTGCCCCACTCTTTATCTTCTCGCACCATGCGACAAACCTCATAGCCTGTCAAACCAGGCATCATCACGTCAAGCAAGAGCAAATCAGGCTTAAATTTGCGCACCGTATCCAGTGCCATAATCGGATCGTTAAGTGCCTGTACATTAAATCCCTGTGCACTCAAAACAGTATTGACAAAGTTGCAGAGGACTTCGTCATCATCGACAATCAAAATGCGCTGTTTTTGCTCACGTCTGATAGCTAACAAGCGCTCATAGATGGACTCAAGCATATAAGTCGTCTCTGGCGGTTCAACGATTTCGCTACAACCGATATAGGCCAGTTCTTCTGCCTTGAGCTTGACGCCTTCGGCTTGTATAAGAGCTATGGGCACCACTCCGTCCACGTTTATACGGAGGTCGCGAGCGAGAGTAAAAAAATTCTCTTTGACACCGGCATTGAGATCAAAGATAGCAGCTTCGTAGCTTACCCTTTTGACTTTATTGATAGCCCCAGCAATGGTCTCACTGGTTTGTACACTCAAAGCATGATCACCGCCTAGCAAATTGCCATAGTCAGCACTGACAAGCAAAAGCCGCTTTGCTGCCTGTGCTTCACTGGTGGCCGGTGACTGATCCTTGATAGCACTTTTGACCGCCTGTTCGCCTTCAGCCAGGGCTCTAAAAGTCTCTGACCAAATAACTTCCATCTCAGTGGTTTCATCGGGATCAAACATGCGCAAAAAGTTTTCAATTTTGCCGCCAATTTCGCCCACCCTGATCAAGTTGAGAGAGCCAGCTGTCCCTTTGATTTTATGCGACATGTTAATGGCATCATCTAACAAATCACGCCTGTGTGGTTCATTCTTGAGAGCATTGGCGGTACGCACTAGTTGTGACCATTCATTACCCAGGTCCTGTAGATAGTTAGCCTGCGCTACTTTCAGTGCAGATTTCATATCCAGTTTTGTCCGTATTTGCATGAGCTGGTGCACCAGCCCCTCGGGCGACTGCACCGAGCGCTCATCGTCATAAGATTCGGCGACATCATCAAACTCGGCAATGCCATCCTCACGGATTGCTAACTTTGTCTCTGCTGGCAAAAGGCTCTCAATCTGCTGCAAAAACACAGCTGGCACAATAGGTTTTTTAACTATCAAAGAGACGCGCAAAATATTGCGCAACCAGTTAAATGTCTTTTGATCGCACCAGGTACCAGAGCAAAAAACCACAGGAGTAGCCCTGCCAGAGTCCCGCAACTTTTGTATCCAGCTCATGCCATCTGCTCCAGGCATGCGGTAATCGATGATCGCTAGTTTTGTTTCTTTGTCACTGTACATAGCACTGGCTTCGTCAGCATTGCTGGCTTCAACAACACGATAAGATTTGCTCTTAAGTAGGGTGCTAACAAGCGCTCTAAAAGCCGGATCGTCATCAACGACCAGGATAGATCCGTGTGAAGGATTTCTTTTACCGGCTTGAGACATACTAATTTTCCTTCTCTTGTTTCAAATTGTCGTACAGTACTTTTTTATGAGTATCTATCTTGGCTTGACTTAATGTGTCGAATACACCGCTCTCCGTTGAGAGAGTAAGCCCAGCCAGCAGCTCGCGAATCGTAGCTAATAACTGTTCTTCAGATGCCAGAGACTTGGTCAGGTGGCGGGTTGGACCAAGAGTGATATGAGCTTTTTGAGTAGCATTGAGATCTCTTGCCGTATAAACCAGAAGCGGCATATTGCCCAGACCTTCTTCTTTTAAGGTATCAACAACTCTTGCTCCATCCATGCCAGGCAAGCCCAGATCCAATATGAGTAAGTCTGTCTTTTGGGCGCGCATTATATTGAGAGCTTCTTCGCCTGATGAAGCGGCTCTACACTTAACACCAAGACGAGTCAATTGTTGCACCAAAAGATCACGAGTAAAATCATCATCCTCAGCTACAACAGCACTGGCCAGGCGAGCCGGTCGATACTTGAGGGCACGTTCTAATGTTTCGATTAAGACGTTCTCGGCAAAAGGTTTACGCATAAAGTCCACCACCAGCGGATGGACATAATGACTGCGCTTAGGCTCATCTCCACTCATAAGCACCACAGGGATGTCCTCGGTATCAGGGGAGGCTCGCAGTTTATCGAGTAAGTCCACGCCACTGCCATCAGGTAAATGGATGTCGAGCAAAATCACTTTTGGCTTGTCGGCTTCTATTTTAGTCAGAGCTTCATGTATAGAGCGCGCTTGCTTAATATCAAATCTATCTAGCAAAGAAAACAACAGCACAGTAGCCAGTGATTCGTCGTCCTCAACCACTAGCACAAGCGGCCTTGACGCCACTGCTTGCGGTACCACTTGTTCGCGAGCAAAACTAATAGTGGGCAGCGGAATGGTAAACCAAAATATCGAGCCCTGACCTTCCTGACTATCAACACCAATGCGCCCACCGTGCTGCTCTACTAATGCCTTGCTAATGGCCAGACCCAGTCCAGTGCCGCCTTTTGGCCGGGCATCAGTGCTATCGACTTGTTGAAACAATCTAAAAAGCTTTTGCTGATTGGCAATACTTATGCCCACGCCTCTATCCATCACAGAAAAACGCACACTGTCATTGTCTCTGGCTACACGCACAAGTACTTCACCATCAGCGGGCGAAAACTTAATTGCGTTAGAAATCAAATTAGTCAAAATCTGGGTCAGTCTGTCTTTGTCGACGCTGACATCCATGTCACAGCTGGCATCGACTTTGAGTTTGACGTTACTCTCCTGGGCCAGGGTCTTGAGACTATCCACAGTCTGCTCGACAAAAGCACTAGCATTGACGTTTTCCAAGCGCAATTCAAGCTTACCTGCTTCGATTTTGCGGATATCGAGGATGTCGTTTATGAGCCTGACCAGACGGTCGCATTCTTGCCGCCCCATCGTCACCAGATGTTTGCCGCGAGGAGCAAGCTCACCGCCTTTACCTGCTTCAAGCAGTTTTAAAGCACCTCTAATTGAGGTCAAAGGTGTGCGCAATTCGTGAGAGACAGAGCTATAAAATTCACTGACGCGGTTTTCGGCATCACGCCTGAGCGATATATCCTGAAATGCTACAACGGCACCGACTATCTTGCCATCCTGCTGAAGCGGGGAGCTGACATACTCGACCGGCATAAATGTACCATCGATGCGCTGGAACCAGTCCTCAGAAACACGACAGACAACGCCTGTTTGAGCCACTCTCAACAGAGGTGAATCATGAGCACTACGAAACTCACCTTCTGGTGTGACTGAGTGAATGGCCTCGTGCATACTGCGCCCCATCAGTTCAGCCTGGGTATGTCCGAGCAGACGTTCAGCGGCTTTATTCATATAGACCAGATTGCCATCCAGGTCGATTTGATAGACACCTTCGGCTAGACAAGTAAACACAGCCCGCAAGCGGTTTTCACTGTCTTCGACCAGACGCTGGGCGGCTCTTTGTTCAGATACATCGCGACCTTCGGGCAAAAGATAAATTACTTTGCCGGATTTATCGAGTACTGGCTTGAGCGAAAAATCCACTGTGATAGAGCGGCCATCAGGACCATAGTGCACTGTCTCAAACCTAACAAAGTTGCCTTTGTTAGCACTGGTGACAGCATCCTTTGCCTGCTTTTTAGTCTCATCACTATAAGACCACCAGGGACTATCCCAAAAGTACAGCCCCCTGGCTTGAGTCGCCGTTATCCCAACAAACTCAAGAGCGGTCCTGTTAACCTCCAGGATGCGTCCATCAGGGCTGAGCAACCCTATAAACTGATAGGTATGATCAAAAATAGCCCTAAATCTCTCATCAGCCTGCATTTTAGCTTGCATATAGCGGTAAGTTAATATCAGAGCCCCGGTCAAACCAATCACACTTAACAGCGCCAAAATCAATTCAATATTGCGGGCTTCAACCATAGCTCGCTCAAAGGCAGCCCGGCGCAGCTCCAGAAGCCGTTTTTCTTCTTCGGTCATGAGCTTGATTTGAGCGTCGATTTTGGATGTCATCTCAAAACTAGTACGCACCTGCTCAGACACTACCGACGGTGGCTTTTTACCTTTAGCATGCCCGACAATCATCTGTTTGCTATAATCCAATCTCTGTTGCATCAAAGAGCGCAGCACCCTGAGGTTTTGACCCTGCTCGCTGTTATCCTGGGTCAATACATCCAACTGAGAGATGCCATCTTGCACTGTCAGCACAGCTTTTTGGCGTTCTTGCAAAAACCTATCGTCTAAAGTCAGCAAATAAGCGCGGATATTACTTTCTGCTCTGAGATTATTACCCCGTACTTCTTGTAAGGATTTCAGCACTTCATGGGTATGTGCTACCAGAGCTGACTGCTCAGTAACAATCTCATTTTGCTTATTCAAAAAATAAAGCGAAGCAGATGTTATAGCTGCCGTGGCAATCCAGATAGTAGCAAAACGAGCTTTGATGATATTTACCCCAGTCACTACGTGCCGAGAATTCCCATTATTTCGTCAGCCAGACCAAGCGGATCGAAAGGCTTGATAATGACACCTTTTGCGCCCAGATTGCGATAGCCTTCAACTTCGTTTTTTTGCACTTTGGCAGTCATAAAAATTATGGGGATATCCCTGGTAGCTGGATTTTGTCTGAAGCGCTCGAAGGTCGAAACTCCGTCCAGTCCAGGCATCATCATATCCAGCAAAATAAGATCTGGTTTTTCTTGAGCTGCCAGATCAAGGGCTTCCTGCCCCGAGCTTGCTTCACGAATATCCCACTCTGGCGTATCTTCCAATCCAATTAAAGCGACGGTACGAATATTGGCGTCGTCATCAACCAGCAAAACTTTCATCGATTCTCTCCCTTTCGCGGAGCTAATTATCGCAGCAGATATATGCAGAGCGCATACAAATTGACACCATACCGACGTGAAAAAAAACCATCTCCAGGAGGTTGGCAAGCAGCACCGAAAACACCTTGAACGAGCCGCGCCAACCTGACAACCCGAGCATTAAAAACACTGATACCTGGGGATTATCTTCTGCCTGACGTTGTCATGGACACCCTGGTTCCAGGCTTGTCTTGAAATCCAGTCCTGGTAAAGAGTTTGGCGGTGTTGTTGCCACGATGATTAAAACACATATGGCCTGAAGCATTTGAAAAGTGTCCAAGATCTCTGCTAGTCACTTACTGTCTTTCTTCCAACTCCCAACTTTCATTTCAACACCACCCCCTTAATCTAAACGTTCCACTCCCTCCACGTTTTTAGCGATCTCACCGACAGGTGTTTTCGCAAGGAGAAATATATGCTGTTACCCAGCGTCATCGCCGCCATTGCACTTGTGGCAGCGTTTCTCATCGGTCGTCATCTGCGCCAGGCGCATATCGACCGTGCCAACCAGGCAGGCAATGCTGCTTCTGGAGAAAACGAGGCAATGAAAAACACCTTGCACCACGAGATCCACGACCTCGGTCTTGGCATCAATCAGGTGCAGGGTTATATCAATGCGCTCAAGGGCGAAGACACGGAAGTGGTCGAATTGCGCAAGCTCGCTCAAACTGAGCTAGACAAGGCCAGCGCTCTCAAGACCACCATCGAAGGTTCTCTCGACGGTGCCACCACCGAAGCGCAAATCGCCGCATTTGCCACCGGTCTTGAGCAAGCTCGTATCCATGTGCGCAAAGCCCGCGCAACCGCTCTGTCCGAGAGCAACCAAGACGAAGTGGACGATTGAGAAGCCACTATTGCTTCAGCGGTTAACACCGAGGAAATTTTGGAAAGGAGGCAAACGTGCATGCGTCTGTCTTAATCCTGGCGATTATCGTTACCGCCCTGTTGTACCGTGCCCACAAGGCCCGCATCAAGACTGCCAGAGACAAGCCGGTCAACCCGGACAAGGCTCCAGCAGTGCAACACCCTCCGGCCGATGAGGTGCCCCTGGCTAACATCAGGACACCCCATCCCATCTACCGAGCAGTGACTCTGGCCGAAAGGGTCAAGACTGTTCAGGAGCTGGCTAATAGACTGCCTCAAAGTGATGAGACACTAGCCGAAAGGCGCATCATCACTGAGCAGATTCGTATGGCACGCTTCGAAAGTGAGTTGATCAAGACTGTTATCTGCGGACATCATCCGGCTCCAGACGCCATCAACATCGAATGGTGTTATTCTTCCGCCGAGCTATCCCTGGGCTTTGCCCGGGCACGCATCGAGCGGCTCTCCGCGAGCGTCCAATGAAAACACTTGTCAGACTGACCTGGGTTGGACTGGCAGGCTTCCTGCTTTCAATCATGGTCGGACTCTTTACCACCACCACCAGTCCAGACATCTCTGGCATTGCTATGGCGTCAGCGCTGGCCTCGGCTGCCTTGTTTTTTGGCGGCGCTTTTGGCATGGCAACTCATGTTGAAGAAACACCAGGAGAAGCTGCTAGTCGAGATTTGCATGCCGCCAGGTGGCTCAACGCCGAGCTTCTAGCGCATATGCAGACAACGCGAGAGCTGACAGCCAGAGCCCATGACCTGAGCCAAAAGCTCACAGCGACTGGCTTTGACTGTGCAATGGCGACCAGGTATGTGCATGACAGCACTACTCTCAATCAGCTCCGTCTGGACTTTGCCGCAACGGCTCAAACAATCCAAGAGGGCGCCAAACAAGCAAAGTACTTGCTCGATGAGCTGGAAGCGCATCACCGCAAGTCTTTGCGATTAGCAGTTTGGGCCAGTCAAGCCGAAAGCAAGATTCGCCATGCCCATCTAATCTCGGGCGGTCGTACCTGGATTGCCGGTCCCCCTGTGGCTGGTCAATGGATCCTCGTGGGAGACATTGAGCCACAACGCATCCTGGTCATCACTCATCCAGTCTTCAAAGACTCTGTGGTGACCATCAAAGAGGCGGCTAGCGAGCTGGATTATGCTCGCGTCATGTCGCCGCAATGTTTGGAGCGACTGTCTGCTTACCTGACCAAAATCAGATAGCAGCAGTAGTCCACCCCGCACTGAGTCAGCAAAAGCTGTGCAGTGCAAAAACCCTTGCTGTGTTGGCATCGCCAGCTCAGCTCTCCACCAACCGTGTCTGTGTCGCCCCTGGCACAGATACAATCATCACCATCAAGGAATAAAATCATGTCCAACTCCAAAAAGGCTGGCGGCTGCGGCTGCGGCGGCAAGTGCGGCAACACCAAGTGCAAGAAGTGCGCCGATGCGGCCAAGCAGGCTGCCACTCCGGCCACCCCGGCTCCGACCACCACTCCCGATTCCGGCGACGCCAAGAAGAGCAAGCTCGACTGCGGCTGCGGCGGCAAGAAGTAATTCGAGGCGCTACCAACTGGTAGTAAAAGAGCAATCGCGTCAGCTGAGCTGACCGGTTGCTCTCTCGATAGAACAAACAAACAGGCAGTGCAATGGCCAAAAGCTGTTGCACTGCTCTGTTTCTCTATTTTTTCAACGATCTCTACGACTCTACATAGTATTACAAATCAACAAAAAAAATGCAAAAATCAAATAGAAGACATTGCAAACAGTGCGCAATCAGGACCGGGATGACAGCTAAGCTGCCACCATCCCGGTCCATCAATTGCCTGATAGTCAGAGTTTTAGCCAGTGTTTAGCATCACTCCATTCAGCTCGGCGAAGAGTCAGTACTAGCCAGTGCCGGCAGAGGCTGACGCTGGCGCAACATGCGCACGATCCAGTAGGCACTGACGCCACAAAGGACATGCTTGATGGTGTGACCACTGATACCAATGGCGGTGTACACACTCAAGTCAAAAGTCTCAAACACTTTAGCCAGAGCGTACCAGCCAATCGAGACAAGCAGGTCATTAGCACGGGTGTAGCGAGCGGGGAAGCTGCGCAGAATCACCGGCACGCAGACGATTGGGAAGAATTGCACAACCGCGTAAAGGCGCAGATCACCCAGACCGAGATGCTCGGTGACCGTCCAGTTGACCACTGTAGACGCGCCAAAGAGCACTAGAGGCAAGGTGAGATAGCGACCGGCATCGACGGCAATGCGTTCAGCGATGACGGCGGCAAAGAGCCCCATAAACATGATGCCCAGGGGCAGACGGTCCCAGAGCAAGGTGTTGTTGTCGGGCGCCCAGTGGTAGTAAGCACTACCAAAGGCGGTGGCAGTGACACCGACAAAAAAGGCAAAGTAAGGCCACCATTCAGCGCTATCGATAAAGGTGCGGCCGCTCTTGCGCACATTTTCTTGCAGCATAAAGATCAGACCGGCCACACCAGCAACCAGGAAGCTGGCGTTAGAAGCCACATTCCAGAAGTTGGGCACACCGCACAATGTGGTTGTATCAGCAAAGTTGTGGTAGCCGAGAGACTGAGCGATAGGCGGCACAAACAGAGCGATAGCGGCTGTGGCAAAAAACAACGAGATGATGAGCAGGATAGCTTTAACGCGATTTTGTTCTTGCATGCATTTAGCTCCATTCAGGAGTTAAAAAATCCACTGCCAGTGCCAGAGCCGTACCTGATTATGAAGCGCTTACTTCCAGGTAGGTTCGGGCTGTGACAAGTGGGACTTAGGTCTTGTTGGTTATTGTGGGAATAACAGTGGGTTTTAGAATTTCACCCTAAGCTCTGAGATAAGCCAAAAGCCACAACTCTTTTCAACTATGTTTTAGTTCTAATGCTGCGCCCATTAGAGCTACATCAGATCTTGCCTGGCTTCGTGAGCCGCTCATAGCCGCGCCACCTTGACATCAAGGAGGGTCCAAAGTATCAGAGACTTTTCACCTTTGCAACCGCTATAAAAGGCATTATATGGAGATTTTTACTGATGATTTAGTTTAGGTTGCTTAAGTCATAAAACAACCCACGCTAAATAAACTTCCCCCGAGCCAAAAGTACTTTCCCATAAAACTCTCAGTCTTTTACTGCGCCTCAAGGCGACAGTAGAGGACTTATTTTTACCGGTCAGAAGCAGTTTGAGCTGACCACAAGCACCCGACACCGCAGACGCGAGTGCCGGGCCTTTTTGCATGCAACCAAAGTCCTTATGCCCACTCCAAACACTCAAACTCCTGCGACAAATTTTGACGCAATCGTTATAGGCTCTGGCTATGGCGGCTCAGTCGCTGCCTACAGACTCTCCCAGGCTGGTCTCAAAGTAGCAGTGCTCGAGACTGGATATGCCCACAAAGCACCAGACATCAAGCACGGTCCTGAGTCTCACTGGAACCCCAGTGAAGGTCAATTCGGACCGCATACGGTGACGCATCTGAGCGACACTGTGACCGCCTGGTCTGGTACCGCTGTTGGTGGCGGCTCGATTGTCAATGCTGCTGTGATGATCCGCAAGGACCATTTTGCCAACTGGCCCGGCGGCATCAACCGTGAGACTCTCGACCCCTACTACGACATCGCCGAGCGCATGCTGGGCGCCAAGACCTACCCAGTGCTCTTTGCCGACTCACCCTACGCCAGTACGATAAAGAGCAAAGTGATGCTGCAAGCCGCTCAAAAACTGGGCGTGCCTTCGGTGATGCCCCCTGTGGCCATCACTTATCGCGCAGCAAACGAACCGATCGGCACAGTCAAAGTAAATCAGTTTGGCGCAGCCCAGCAAGGATGCCGTCAATGTGGCGAATGTTCGCTGCCAGGCTGCAACTATCAGGCTAAAAACAGCCTGGACTTCAACTATCTCTACGGCGCTGAGCATCAGTTTGGTGCCACCATTTTGCCTGGCAACAAAGCCGACAAAATCGAGCCACAAGCAGATGGCACCTACCTGGTCACCACAATCGACGCCAAAACCGACCAAAAGCGCCTCTTCAAGGCGCGCATCGTCGTTGTGGCAGCAGGCTCAGTTGGCTCCAGTCAGCTTTTGTTGCGCAACAAATCAGTGCACAGATCATTGCCTGGTCTCTCCGAGCGCCTCGGACATCAGTACACCACCAACGGCACCTATATCGGCTTTGCTATCCGCAGCAAGACCGAGCTCGATCCCTCTGGCGGTCCTGAGATAACAGCTGGCCTGGACTTCAACGGTCCCGACGGACAAAATCAGGGACACCTGATGTTCGACGGCAGCTTCCGTGGTTTCACCTATGACACTTTCTATGTCACAGGTCGCCTCATCCGCCTCAACAAGCTGATGATCAGACTGGTCAGCGGCGGCTTCAAGCTCGCTCAAAAGATAGGTCTTGTGGAGCCGGCAACAACTCTGCCGCTTTTGGTAATCGGGCGTGATACCGCTGTCGGTCAGTTTACCCTCAACAAAAAGGGTGTCATTCAGACCGACCTCAATCCGCGCGACAACGCCTCCTTTTACAAACGCGCCGACGAGCATCTCAGAGCGTTTACAAAGGCCATGGGCACCAAGTTTTTGCCCTTCCCTTACTGGATGCTGCAAAAGAAAATCGACGTCCCCCACAACCTTGGTGGCGTGCCCATGGGTACAGCACCGCAAAACGGCGTGGTGGATCATCTCGGTCGCGTTTTTGGTTACGACAACCTCCTTGTTCTGGATGGATCAATCATTCCCGCCACCATGGGTGCCAATCCTGCGCTGACAATCGCAGCCTTGGCTGAACGGTCAATGGCGACCGTCATCCCACAAATCATGAGTACAGGCATGACAAAAGCCGAAATCGCCAGGGCAGTGCAAACAGCTCCGGCCAAAGATGTCACCGCTCACTTCCACGACCTGCACCATCAGGTCCGTCACAACGGTCCGGCCTCTACCCCAATGGCTCCAGGCCTCAAGGGCAAGACCGTACTGTTTACGCCGGGCTTTTTGGCCAGGCACATGGGCAACCACTCCAAACATCTCCTGGCGCGCATCCAGGAAATGGGTCTCACGGTCCAGCCCATCCCGGTCAACACCGACGTGGCCACACGCCAAAACGTCGAGTTGATCAAGACTTACATCCGCAAGCTGGCTGATGGTGAGGGCATCCTCATCGGTCACAGTCGCGGCGGCATCATGAATCTCGATGCCTACCGGCAACTGACCGAGGTGGAAAAGTCCAAGATCTCGCGCATCATCCTCATCCAGAGCCCAATTAACGGCTCGCCGGTGGCGGACTTTATGATGGCGTCCAATCTCATGCGCAAGGCACTGGCACCGGTCAGCCGCCTTGTTCTGGGCAATGACGTAGGCGATACCTTGCTGGAGCTGTCCACCAAGTATCGTGAGCACGAACAGCGCTCACTGCCGCCTTTGACCGAAGCCGACCTGGCCAAAATCGTTACGCTGCGCTCAATCATCGGTCGTGGCGAAAGCGCGACTTTTGAACCGGCGCGCCTGATCAATCAGCGCTATGGTCACAAGAGCGATGGTCTCGTGCCCCATGGACCCTCCGAGATTCCGGGCACCAGGGACGTCACTTTGATGGCTTACGACCATGAGCATCCCGTGCTGCAAGAGCCGACCTTGAGCAAGCGCCTGACGCTCTATCGCCCCAACAAAGAATTCACGTCGGGCGATGTGATCGAAAGCCTGCTGCACCTGGCCTATCTCGAGAACTGATAGCGCGTAAGTCCTCGTTTTAACAAGCAGCTCGTGATCTGTCCAACCGGACAATCACGAGCTGGCTTTTTTTCAAATTTCTACTACCACATACAATACAACACTTGGCAAAAAAAACCGAACAGGCTCCGGAACTGAGTTCCGAAGCCTTATCCAGATGTTGCTACGGGTGCAGGACAATTGTCACAGACACACCGTAGCAAACCAAACACTTGCCAGTAATCTAGAGACTTCTGCAAGTTCAAATCACTCAAGCAGGGCACCCACGCAGGGCACCAGGGGCGGTGAGATAACTGGTTACAGCTTGAGCCAGTGCGGTAGCCACTTTGTCTTGGTAGGTCGGCGTCTTGAGCAGGTCCCTGGTGCGCGGATTGGTTAGATAACCAATCTCCACCAGAGTTGCCGGCGCCGCGTTACCATCCAACACAAAGAGGTTCCGAGCGTGACTCCACCGGGGTTGTTCACCCAATTCAGCGGCGACATGATCCAGCACAGACTGGGACAGAGCCTTATCGCGATCGTCATAGTAATAGGTCTCGATGCCGCTGATATCAGGCTTTTTGACCGAGTTACCATGCACACTGATAAAGAGATCTGGACAGAGCTTGTTGCTCTCATCGAGACGTCCAGGCAGTGTGATAAAAGTATCGTCAGCGCGAGTCATCTCTACGTCAGCGCCCAGCTCTTCCAGCTTTTCAGCCAGTTTGAGCGAGACATCGAGGACGATATCTTTTTCGGATACGCCACCAGAGATTGCACCAGGGTCGGTACCACCATGGCCGGGGTCAACTAGGACAGTTGTACCAGCCAGAGGCAACGGCTCAGGTGTTTGGTCCGGCTTGTTGGCGACTTTGTCTTTAGATGCCGATTTGGTTGCACCCAGAGCTGCCGGCTTGCCGGTCAAAGCAGGTACAAGCAGACAGGCAGCAAGACTGGTAAAGATAAGCGCCAGAGCGCTCAGCATCACGGTAAATTGAGTAAACGCGAGGGTTATCTGCCGCTCGAGTTGATTAGCAAAGTTGGTCACATGTTGTCTCCTTTACTTTCCTTTGCTAGCTAAAAGCTTGGTTGAAGAAATGGAAAAAGTCGGCGTCGGGACCCTTTGCGAGTCCCGACGCCGTAAACATTACTGCAGCCTTTACTTGGCCAAAGGCGTATCCGCGGGCTGTGCCGGAGCGACAACCACGGGAGCCTCAGTCGGTGCAGGCTGTGTTGCCACCGTCTGAGCATCTGCAGCCGGAGCCGCAGGCTCAGGAGCGGAGGCAGGTGTGTCGACAGCTGTGGACGGAGCCACAACCGCCTCGGTCTGACCGGCAGTCCCGGAGTCCGCGGTGCCCTGTGCCGTGTCGGCAGCAGGTACTTTGGGCTTGGGCTTGCGCGGCGGCAGGATGGGCACGCTCTTGGCGCCGGGCTTGTCCACCAGACCCTTGCCGTCCCACACGCCCGTGGCGAGCATGCGGGCTTCCTTGTCCTTGTAGCCATCGAGCCAGGCGTCCTGCCAGCTGTCCGTCTGAGACAGACGACCGGTGTAGCCCGAGTCCTTCTGGAAGAAGCGGCTGGCGCGAGCGGCTGCCCGTGCCAGGTAGTGCTTGTTGATGTCGAACATGTTGACGAAAACGAACCACGCCAGCTTGGCGTTGCCCGTCACAATCACACCGTTCTCATCGTTGCCGTAGCTGGCCTTGGCACCGAGATTGTCGGAGCCGCCAATCACCGTGTACTTGCCGGTGCGCTTGTTGATGATCACGACGATCTTGCCATGCGTGATGGCATGCGATTCCGGCAGCTTGAGCAACTCCGTGATGAAGTCGGCAAACTCCTTTTCGCGGCCAGACGCGATGGTAAACAGCGGCGGACGCCCCTTGCGACGCTTGGTGGAGACACCGCGCAGCGCATCGGGAGTGGACACCGTCATAAACATGTAAAGCTCGGGATTGGCATCCCAGAGCTCTGCCATCCACTGCACCACCGACGGGCTGCCCGGATAGAAGACCTCGCCGACAATCATGCTGTCGCCGTCCGCTGCCGCTTCGGTCATCAGCTGCTTGACGCGGCTGAGCCAGGGCGACAGAGGCACTTCACCCTTGGGCTTGGACTTGTCCTTCATCGAGGGCTGGAAGTAGGTCTCGATGACGGTGCCGTCGCTCAGCGTGACCGGGGCATAACCCTGAGCATTGCGCTGACGAAAGGCCAGCGTCTGCTGCGAGTTGTCGACCAGCAGGCGCTCCCAGTAGTCGAGGAAGTTGCCGGCCACCTCGGCGTTGAAGATACGCCACACCATGTTGGACTGACAGCCCAGACCGGTGTTGGTCCAGTTGGTACTGCCGGTGGTGACGTCGGTAGCCTTGCCGTGCTTGTCGAGCTTGACCTGGCTCTTGTTGTGAGCGATGCCCCAGGAGCCGATCATACGGTCGTGGATGTCGGCGCCAGCCTGATGCAGAGCCTTGCGAGCCGGTGCATTGGTCTCGTCAATCGGGCCGGTGTTGCCCAAAATCAGCGAGAAATACTTGAGATTGGCCAGCAGGAAGTCCACAAGCTGATTGGCGCTCAGCTCGTAGAGAGCCATCTTGACGCGACCATCGTCGGTGAGGCACTCGTTGATGGGAGCCATCAGCAAGTCCGGCACGTTGCCGACCAGGGTGCGTCGAATCACGTTATTGGGATTCTTGTAGTCTTCCAGGGCATCGATGATCTTCTGGAAGTCCGGCTGACCATCGGCGGTGACACCGATCATACGAGCCAGCCACTGTGTGGAGAGCGTGCCGCGGGTGAATGCGACATGGAAGGTATCGTCCACCTTGGTGGTCAGCGTAATCGGGTTGGTGGTGCAGACGATACCGGCAATCGGTACCAGGTTGCCGGGTGTGCCGCCCATGGCCTGGATTTCGTAGACATAGGTCTCGTTCTTCTTGCCGGTAAAGTCCAGATGCCACTTGCGCTGAATCGGCCAGACCGTGCTCGGCTCGCTCTTCCAGTCTTTGTTGTCCTGCCCATCAAAGGGCAGCTTGGTCTCGATTACTTCACGCACGCCCGCCTTGTTGATGCGGGTCATGGCAAAGCCGAGACAGCCGGGAATCTTGATGCCAGCGGCCCAATCCCAGGCAACAATCGTGACAAGATCATTGCTGTGAGCGGCCGCCACCAGCTGGATGCCGGGTGCGATTTGATTTTTCATGACATATATCCTTCTGCGGACTCTGTGCCGCTGTTAGATGGTTAAATAAGCTGCCATCGGTTGATGGCATGCAAGACAAAGCCGTATCTCCATCACAAGCAACTTTTGGCTGCAGGCAGGAGAGGTAGGGCGGTGTTAGCTAATTACTTCAGTCTTTTTGTTCTTTTTGTGAGTTGGTGTTAATGGATAACCATTGGTAGCAGTCTCTATGATCATCAGGCAATGATTTATGGCGCTTCGCGAGCAGTTTTAATGCTTTAAATGCGCTCGCGAAGCACTTCTAATTTGTCGCAGCTAGCAAACACGTATTAACCACAATGATCATTAGATGACTACTACCGGCACTAGTATTGCTTCAGCAAATTTTTCAAACTTGTCTGCTAAAACAACCAGCGCTTGAGACCGATTGAGACAAAAAACAAGTGAGCAGAGCAGACCTGAGTCTGCCCTGCCAACTCAAACATCTTACTTTCTGACGGTATCCCGCCAGTATCGCTTCTCGACAGTGCGGAAGTTGGGCTCTGATGCCAGTGCGGCAAGATAGGTAACGAGATGAACAAGCTCCTCGTCATCGGCCTCGCCTTGATAGGACCGCACATAAACTGCAGCACCATAGTTGCGTACTGAGTTGAGCTGCAAGTCGTCGACTATGAGCATGCGTCTGCCATCAAATCCGAGCTTCCGGACCTTGCGCAGGTCCTTGATGAAATACTCTTGATGGCTCTCATGATCAAAGCGACGGGTGCAGCGTCTCGAACTCCAGACAAAAGTTGGAGCATCAAGACCAGCAAACAACCATGCCACAGTTGGCTCCACATACGGTGCCCCACCAGCCGACCAGACTGCAAGCTCGTAGTGCTCTTGCAGTTGACGCAAAAACTGATCTACACCAGGACGCTTATGCACATGCAGGTCACCGACCACAAAGTCGTGAGTCCTCCCGGGCAAAGGTCCTTCGGTGGTATAGACAAGAGTTTCATCCAGGTCGAGTATCAACAGCGGCTTTGCTCGCACCAGCTTGGCACGCTTTTGTCTTGGCAAATTTTGTCGAGAAGCACCAGACAAGTCATTGTCAGGCGCTGAAGAGTCCATGGTGGCACTCCTGGTTGGGTCAATAAGGGCTCAACGCACCCTGTCAAACCTCGCTTACACAAAACAAGTGCAGAAGCGGTAAAGACAGTAGGTGAGGGCTAAAACTGAGCGCTTTGATTAAGACCTGGGTGAATGATGAAAAATTGGGTAACAGCTTAAGTTTGTCATTTGAGCTACTTACAAGTCAAAGTAGGTGCATTAAACAGTCCTATCCTGAGCAGATCCCGGGAGCCTCAAAACCGTTAGCGCAAGCTCCGTCAACGGGACACAATTAACTCTTGGCAAGCTTCAGGGAGCCCATCAAATGGGAAAATTTCGTAAAATCGCTTGTTGTCATGAGCCCGTCGGATGCGCCCTCTGGTTTTGCGAGTTCGCGCTAACAAATACCAGAGAGATAGATTAGAGCCTTCTCTTTTTATCTCGCTCATCACAAGGCTTAGAGTCGAGTTATCTCTTCTTCTCCACCCAAAAGCTTTAACTCACACAAACCAATTACCTGCTGCACTCTCTGTCACACCTGCTCGGACATCCGTCCGAACAGTAGAGGTACAGCAAAAACTAGCGAGCACAAGTCGCTGGCGGTAAGTGAGTGAGCCATAAGTGGCGGAGCAAGAGAGCACTTGTTATAGGGCTATTCATCGCATGTCCGCGCTGAAAGCTTTCAATCTTCAACCTACAGGAGTTAACTATGCATCTCAAAACCGCAGGTTCCGCGACTCTGGAAAAGCTGTTCGGCATCACCGTCGCCCAGCTCGAATCTGTTCTCGACGTGGCCCTTCAGGGCAACCGCGAGTTCGCCTACTGTGACATCTATCTGCAGACCGGCTCCACCGAGGCCCTGAGCTTCGACGAGCAAATCCTCAAGAGCAGCAGCAAGAGCCTGGTCCGCGGCGCTGGTGTGCGCGTGGTCATCGGCGATCGCGTCGGCTACAGCTTCACCGACAACGTCAATGTCACCTCGCTCAAGCGCGCTGCCACGGTCGCCCGTGCCATCTGCGCCTACTCCACCGGTGTCACCACCGTCTGCGCCGATGCCGTCGACAAGACGCCGCACAACCTCTATCCCATCGCCCGTTCGCCGGTCGCCATCCCGCGTGCCGACAAGGTGGCGGTGCTGACCAAGTGCGACGCCATCGCCCGGCGCTATGACCATCGCATCAAGAACGTCACCGTGTCGATGGCCACCCAGGACGAGACCGTGATCATCGCCACTTCCTTCGGCGACCTGATCGTGGACAACCGCCCGATGGTGCGTCTCAACGTCAGCTGCCTGGCCGAAGACGGCGGACGCCGCGAATCCGGCTCTGCCGGCGGCGGTGGTCGTCAGTCCTTCGACATCCTCTCGGCCGAAGACTTCTACAGCGAGCACGCCACTTCGGCTGCCCGCGACGCCATCGACATGCTCACCGCCGAAGCCGCCCCCGCTGGCGAGATGACCCTGGTGCTCGGCTCCGGCTGGCCTGGTGTGCTCATCCACGAAGCGGTCGGTCACGGTCTGGAAGGCGACTTCAATCGCAAGGGCATTTCGGCCTTCTCCAGCCTGATGGGCGAAAAGGTCGCTTCCGACATCTGCACCGTCGTCGACGATGGCACGATGCCGGGCCGCCGCGGCTCGCTCAATGTCGACGATGAGGGCACGCCCACTCGTCGCAACGTCCTCATCGAAAAGGGCGTGCTCAAGGGCTACATGCAGGACCGGCTCAACGCCACCCTGATGAATGTGGCTCTCACCGGCAACGGTCGTCGCGAATCCTATCGCCACGCTCCGATGCCGCGCATGACCAACACCTACCTGGACAACGGCCAGTCGACGCCGGAAGAGATCATCGCTTCCGTCAAGCGCGGGCTCTATGCCACCGCTTTCGGTGGCGGGCAGGTGGACATCACCAACGGCAACTTCACCTTCAGCGCCACCTGCGCCTACCTCATCGAGGACGGCAAGGTGACCAAGCAGGTCAAGGGCGCCACTCTGATCGGCAACGGTCCGAAGGCGCTGCACAAGGTCACCATGGTCGGCAACGACACCGCGCTCGACCGCGGTGTGGGTAACTGCGGCAAGGCGGGTCAGACGGTTCCTGCGGGTGTGGGCATGCCCACCATCCGCATCGAAAACGTCACCGTCGGCGGCTCCAACTAATCGAGAGGAATAGCTATGAAAAAGTCTCAAATCGACAAACTGTACAACACCGCTCGTTTCGTCGTGGCCGAAGCCAAGCGTCTCGGTGCTACCGACTGCGACGTCACCATCGAGGTCGGCGACGCTGTCTCCACCGAGGTGCGCCTCAAGCAGGTGGAGAGCCTCGAGGGTGCGCAGAGCTGCTCGGTCGGCTTCCGCGCCTTCGTCGGTCAGCGCTCCGCCTCGATGTCCACTTCGGACCTGCGTCGGCGTCCGCTCACCAACCTGGTGCGCGACACCATCGCCATGGCCCGTGACGCGCAGGAAGACGCCTTCGCCGGTCTGCCCGACGCCAAATACCTGGCCAAGGCAACGCCGGAGCTGGGTCTCTGCGACGACACCATCGCCAAGATGCCGGTCGAACGCAAGATCGAGCTGGCCATGAAGATGGAAGCGGCCGCCCTCGCTCACGACCCGCGCATCCAGGTCGGTCGCTCCACGAGCTTCTCGGACGGCACGGACTTCACGGTCTACGCCAACTCCAAGGGCTTCGTCGGCGGCTACGCCTCCTCCTACGTGGCGATGAGCACCCAGGTCGTGGCCAAGGACAACCAGGGCATGCAGACCGGTGGCTGGCAGTCGGTGAGCCGTACGCTCGCCGGTCTGGGCAGCCCCGAGGCAGTCGGCAAAATTGCGGCTCAGCGGGCTCTGCGTCACCTCGGTGCGCGCAAGGTCAAGTCGCAGGAAGTGCCGGTGGTCTTCGACCCGCAGATGGCCGCTCGTTTGATCTCGCAGTTCGTCGGCGCTGCTGCCGGCAATGCCATCTACCAGAAGCGCTCCTTCCTGGTGGGCAAGCTCGGGCAGCAGGTGGCGGACAGCAAGGTGACCATCATCGACGACGGTCTCATGCCCGGTGGACTCGGCTCCAAGCCCTTCGACGGCGAAGGTCTGCCCACCAGCAAGCGCACCATCATCGACCGCGGCAGTCTGACCATGTACCTGATGGGCAGCTATTCGGCGCGCAAACTGGGTGCCGAACCCAACGGTGGCAGCCTGAGCAACCTCTATCTGGAGGCGGGCAATGTGTCCCCCGAGGACATCATCGGCTCGGTCAAGAACGGGCTCTACCTGACGTCGGTCTCCGGTCCCGGCTTCAACGCCGTGTCCGGCGACTACTCGATGGGTGCTTCCGGCATCTGGATCGAGGACGGCAAGCTGGCCTATCCCGTGGAGGAGATCACCGTCGCCTCCAACATCCTTGCGATGTTCGCCAACATCGAGATGGTGGGCAATGACCTGGAGTTCCACTCCTCGGTCAATGCGCCCACGATCAAGATCGCGCGCATGATGGTGGCTGGCGAGTAAGCCAGCAAGTCGGTAAGCAGGTAAGTAAGTGCGTTTCGGGGACCGGTCCATGGGGGATCGGTCCCCTATCCACCCAAAAGAGGATTTCAAATGATAACAATCGGACGTTTCTTCGCCGCGCTCGTTTTGAGTGTGCTCTGCATCACCGCCGCCAGTGCCCAGACGGCCAGCTCCTGGCTGCCGTCCTTCAGCCGCGACCAGCACGTTTATGTCGCGCCTGCGGTGAATGGCATTCTGACCTCCAATTTCTCGTCCATCCAGTTCAAGTTGAACCTGGACACAGCGGCCCGCAGCCAGAACCTCAATGTCTATGTCATCGTCACTCAAAACGGCGGCGAACTCACCGACACCGGCAACAGCTCCGGCCCAGTCCTGGTGCGCAAGCTCTGGGACAACTGGACCAGCACCAGCAACTTCGCCTCGCGTCGTGCTGTCGTCATCCTCATGACCGGCAATAGCGACGGCAAGCTGATCTCGGTCGGCGTCCGTGCTGGCGAGGACCTCAACAAACTTGGTATCGCTCGCGATACCATGAACGACGAAAATGGTCCGGTCCGGCCCGTGCTGCGCGCCTATCTCGACAGCAACCCAGCACTGGTCCCCGCCAAGATCGTCGAAAACATCAGCGCTATCGTCGCCGCCAGGTCCGGCAGCACGGCTACGACCATTCCGGTCAAAACCTACGAAGCTCCGAGCTCAGAGCCCAGCACTTCCCCCGCCAAGGCAGACCCGTCCGATGACAGTTCGGCAGGCCAGGTGCTCTTGCTCATCGCACTCTTCGGCATCATCGGCGCAGGGCTCTTCGTCATCTTCCGCCGGCCCAAGAGCAGCAACGACTTCGAGTCGCGCATGCGTGCTTCGACGTCCAGCCGCGGCAATGTGAACGACGCAACGCCGACCACCACTGCCAGCACCTCGACGCCTCCCACGAGCAGCACTGCCCGTGACGCTACGATGCTTGGCGCCGGTGCTATCGGTGGTTACGTCCTCGGCTCCGAAGTCGCTCGCCGTCGCGAAGAAGAGCGTCGTCGCAGCGATGATGAAGATGCAGCCCGTCGTCGTCGCAATGACGATTCGAGCTCCACCCCTGCCAGCACCTATACGCCGACCTCTTCGCCGGCGTCGAGCTGCAGTTCCTCCACCTCCTCCTCGTCCTGCAGCTCCTCGTCGGGCGGCTCGTCTTGCGGCGGCGGTGGCGGCTCTTCCTGTGGCGGTGGCTCCTGAGCATTCAGGACCTGTTTGACAAAGGTTACGCCGGGAACCATTGACGGCTCCCGGTGCTCACAAGCAAAACCCCAAATTGAACAGCAAGGAAAGCAACAATGCCCACTCCCATCATCCTCATCATCCTCGTCGTCGGCTGCGCCGTTCTCTTCCTCATCACCCGGCGCCCCAAGCGCAGCGACGATTTCGAATCGCGCATGCGCGATTCGAGCGAGACTCGCCCCACCACCAGCGCGCCCCGTCCCACCTCGTCGGGACGTGTTGTCACCCCGCGACCGGCGGCGCCATCGCGCACTGCTTCCCGCGGTGCAGCACTCGGTGCCGGTGCCATCGGTGGTGCCATGCTCGGCTCCGAAGTCGCTCGCCGTCGCGAAGAAGCGCGCCGTCGCAGTGATGACGAAGACGCGGCGCGTCGCCGTCGCAACGATGATTCCAACTACACGGCGACGAGCACCTACACCCCGCCTTCTTCGCCGGCTTCGAGCTGCAGCACCTCCACCTCCTCCTCGTCCTGCAGCTCTTCTTCGGGCGGCTCTTCGTGCGGCGGCGGTGGTGGCTCTTCCTGCGGTGGTGGCACCTGAGCACTGAATATTCGGGGACTGTTTAACAAATGCTACACCAGGAACCAATAACGGCTCCTGGTGCTGACAAGCTGCACAAACCAACAGCAAGGAAGCAAAGCAATGAACACTCCCGAGATCATTCTGCTCGTCCTGGTCGGCGCAATTGCCCTCCTCCTCATCGTCCTGATGTTCAAAATGCCAAAGGGCAAAGGCTCGTCGGACATCACCACCAGCGGCATCGCGGCAATCGGCGCGGCGGCCTTTGGTGCCAGTGCAGTCAGCGGCGCCATCATCGGCTCGGATGCCACCGCCCACAAAGCAGACGGTCAGGACGACTCCCAGCGCGGCTCTGACACCTGAAGTCGATAACGATATATGAGGTCTAATATGTTCGAAAAAATCAAATCAGGCTTCTACAAGCACCCCTCCCAGGAACGAGCAAAGGCTCTCTGGGCAAGGGTCGAGGCTTTTGAAATCGATGAGCCTGGTGCACCAGCCCCCTTCTCCGTCCGCCTTGCCAGAGAGCAAAACTGGACGATTGAGCTGGCGCGCGAGGCCGTCGAAGAATACAAGCGCTTCATGTTCTTGGCCGTGGCTGCCGGTCATCCCGTCACGCCATCGGCAACCGTCGATGAAGTCTGGCACTTGCACTTGATCTACACCCGGTCTTACTGGGAGGACTTCTGTGTCAAGGTGCTCGACCGCATCATCCATCACGACCCGGGCAACGGCAAGGAAGGCGAGCGAGGCGCTTACAACCAACAGTACGAGCGCACGCTGGAAAGCTATCGCAAGTTCTTTGGCGAGCCGCCGCGCGCCATCTGGGGACCCGAAAACGGCCGCATCAACGTGCGCCCGCGCTCTGCCCCACTGATGGACCTGCCACCTGGTGCTGACTGCAAGGACGAAGTGCGTCCCTGACCATACCAGCGTGAGCCCTTAGAAGAATAATCCCTCCACACCTGAGAAGCAGCAAATGCGCCATTGTCTGGCCATTTGCTGCTTCTTACTTTTTTTCGAATCTCCTACTACCACACCTAGTTGACACAACAAAACTCAAAGGCAAACTAATTAGATTTGATATTCATAAAGCCGCCGCCAGATTTAGGATAATAGACACTATCTAGCTTATTGCCATCAACAGTGTAGCTATATGGACTTGTCACATTATCGGTATGAGCAATCCTAAGAAAGTCACGAGAGTTTTGGCCAAAATACGGCTTCATCGCTGCTGCAATAGCAGTCTCGTCGCCCGTCTCAATAGCGCCTCTCATATCATTCAGACTCTTCTGCTCGCCGGGGTTTAATACATCAAATTTATGACTGAACGCAATAGGAGTAGCGGAAGTAGCAGCAACATCCAGAAACTTACAGCGATTGCGGGCAAATTCTAAATTTCTTGCAATCGCTTCCTGACTGAGTTGCCCGACTACACTTGTCGGTTCGTTTTCAGCAAAACATTTCTCGTATTTGGCTTCATTGCCATAGACTACATTTTCAAGCTCTTTGCTGGATTTAAAATTGAGAGAAACTACATTACCTTTAGGATCTGTTTCTACTGAGGCATGCACTGGCAATCCATCTTTAGTAGCATTGATTCGGTTCAGATCTCTAGCCACAACTTGCATGTGCGCTGGATCCTTTTCAAGCCGATGTATTTCGGCAAGCATTTGCTGTTCACTTTGATAGTGACCAACCAGAGCCAGTGTGCCTAACTCAGCTAATTTTTGCGCGTCTTTATCAGTGCCTGTATACGCTTTAGCTTCAGGTTGATTTGCTCCAACCTGAGTCTCGCTCGGCTTATTGGCACTGTTATCAAAAATCTTGCCAGACATATGCTGTACCTCTTAAGAAAAATGCAAAGCCGGTGGATTGCTTTACGTGCCTATAAGATAGTCAACTGGCGTGACCAAATCCGGACAACCCCAAAGCAGAGACAACTACCAAAGCCTTACCAGTCAAGCATTCTAGCCAGCTTAGCTTTTTATTTGCAAACTTCCACTCTAAAAATTTTGCCCACGCCGTTGATGCATTCGCGTGAGAGCTGCTCACAAAAACTCAAGGAGCGTAAACAAAATGATAGGCAAAGTTTCGAGATTGGCGTCCAGGCAATGTAAAAAGCTGTTTGCTACAGCGCTGTCGTGTTCAATGATCTTGGGAGCATGCCAACTACCTGCTCTCAGCGCCGACATGCAATTAAAAAACCCTACTAACAGAAATCCCCGCAAACAAATCAGACCAAATGTCTCATGGCAGCCAGACACACTGCTAATCTGCCCTGATGCAAAAGCTGACAAAGACGAGCTCAAAGAAGCGCTCGAAGATGTGCACGGCACAGTAGTCGCCACTCTCGGTAGTGGCAATTTGCGCATCCTTGTTGTCAAAACAGAGAAGGGTCATTTTGAAGAAACCGAGAAAAAACTAACCGCCGACAAGAAGCATTTTGCCGCAGTAGGACGCAATTATCGCTTTGCTGCAAACGTCGTACCTAACGATCCTGACTTTGGTACTTCCTGGCATCTGACAGCAATGAACTGCCCCAAAGCATGGGACAAAGGACAGGGCGGCGCCAAAATCGCTGTGCTAGATTCGGGCTGCCAAGCCAGTGTAGCTGATTTAAATGGCAAAGTAGAAAAAGGTTTTGACGCCAATACTCCAGCAGCAAAAGCACTGGGAGGCGTACTCATGGCTACTGGCTCATTGCCAGGTGTGGTTGACCTGGCCGGTGCAATCGCCGCCGAAGCTTCATCTGGAGCCAATACCGATCAGCATGGACACGGTACTTGGGTTGCATCATGCGCTATCGGCGCCATGAACAATAACCAGGTCAGCGCTGGTATAGCACCATCTGGCACAGTTTATCCAATACGCATCGCCGATGCGCCAGCTGGTACTCCAGCCATGGCTGATGACCTCTCAGTAGCTTGTGCCATGTTTAAGGTCTTCACATCCGGAGCTCGTATCGTCAACCTCAGTTACGGTGGACCTTACTACGGCTTCCACAATGCCGCTCTCCATGCGCCCTTGCATGAGATTTTCAAACAGTACTATTACGCCAGACAGGGTATTATTTTCCTCTCTGCCGGTAATGATGCCATCTTTGATGGTACGCCCAACTGCCCTTATTTCAACATGGTCTCGGCAATTGACTCCAGCGGCAGCCTGGCTGACTTTTCAAACTGGGGCACAATTGTAGACTACACAGCGCCAGGCAAAGGTATCGTTGTCACAGGCATCAATGGTAAATCGGCAACAGTAAATGGCACCAGCTTTAGCTGTCCAATCGTAGCAGCCGTCGCCAGCCTGATTTTGTCAAAAAATCCAGCCCTGCCTAACGTCGCAGTCGAACAAATCCTCAAACAAAGTTGCGTCAACTCCACACCTGGCTGGAATCCCTACTTTGGCTGGGGCATGCCCAATGCCAAAAAAGCAATTGAGTTAGCTACATTCGGTATCTAGTTTTTCATCCCGGGCAAAAAGAAGAGGATTCCTAAACAGAATCCTCTTCTTGCCAATTTAAAGCACTAACTAAAGAGGTCTGACACTGTCAGAAAACCATGCAATTAATAAGCAAAGCGATTAAACCAATTTTGGTATTAACAGCCCTGTTATCATTACTACCCATTACACCGCCAGCAGTGGCAGATGGCGGCATGGTGTCAGCACCCTACGACTGGGTGGTGGAAATGGAGACCAAGCCACTGGAGCGCCAGTTTGAATATCAAGGCTCCACCTTAAAGAAAATCGAAAAAGTACTTGTATCCTACTATCCTCCCGGCGGCAACGATAGTAAGACCGCATACGAGTATTTGTGGTTTAACAATGGCAAAGCCTACGGCATGGAAAAACAACGCAAATTTGACCTACCCCAGGGCGAAGGTGTCTGTCTCAAAGTAGTCCACAAAAACGGCAGCTCTACCCTGGAAGAGAAAAAAGCAGCAGCCAGTGCTGTTTTGCGCCTGGCAATCGACACCTATATAAACAAAAATCCAATAGTGCAGGTCCGGCTACCTGCTGACTCATATACAGATATAGTCAACGAACTACTAAACCATGGTCTGGAAGTAGCGCCCGATGGCAATGAATGGGAAAGCAGCTTTAGTTCGTCTTTGACATTGAATATCTACTCTGAGCCAGACGGCATGAAAACTGTGCTCTACAGACCATGACCATTGCTCACAATCGCCTCAACCAAAAAGCTCTCGGAACGTGACCCGAGAGCTTTTGTGTTTGAGCAGAGATCTAAATGACTACAATGCAGGATTACATACTGGGCATCACATAAGTAATTGGCACGCTGTGCTTTGATGTGAGAGTGACGCCACTATCGCCAACTATTTTGCCTACAATAAAAGGAGGATAAATATCTATCGTAGTCTTGATGCTGACCTCACCATCAATAGCACCGCCGGTTTCGGACGGAGGCACATCGCGCACTGTTTCTATAGCTTCGATAGAGTCCCGCATTTTGGCAGGCATACTGGTAGCATAGACTTTTTTGATTACAGATTGTGCGCGCAAATATGGCGACTGGCCTGGAGCAATCACCCGGTTATCCCCCAGAGTCAGAGCCGATGGCGGACCAGATGCGGCTGCCCGGGCAGCGTCCCTACACACAGCATCATTGATGCCAGCACCTATTGCCACCACGCCTAAATCTATCAAAAACAAACCTACCGGTATTAAACAAACCAGCGCTCCGACTAGCTCTACTGAGCCCTGTCCTGTTTTTTTGCGCTTTATAGTCATTATTTTGTACTCAATATAACTGATAACTCTCCTATAACTCCCACACAGCACAAATTAGCCGTATCACCAGTTAGATAATCTTTTTGATTTTCGCCCTAAATTAGAGCCCGTGCCGGTATTTTTGCTATTGCACTGGGGTAAAGGACAGATGAAAAGCAACTCAATTGGCAGCAAAGCAGTGCGTCTCAAGCAGACAGGTCGCTGCATGCGCGGTCATGCTATCAGCGAATTTGCAGCAGCGCTTATCGTGCTTATTGCCTTTGTTTTTGCGCCACTCTTTAATATCAGCATTATCCCGATTAGATACTTAATTGTGCAGGGCGCTCTGACTGAAATGTCACACCGTATAGTGCTCTGCGAAAAGCGCTCAGAAGCTTATCAAATGCTAGCCAGCGATCCCTGGCTAACAAACATCCTCGACAAATGCTCTGTTACAGTCACCAACCCCAAGTTGACCATGACTATAATTTCACAAGATGGCAGTAGTAAAACTTCAGTCAATGGTGGCGATATGATACCAGCAGAGTGGCTGCCTGACGGTGCACAAAAGCCCAGTCTCTACTCTATGGAAATTTCAGCAGACTGTTCAATCCCACCCATGTTTAGTGCTACAGCCGGTTTGCCCGGGTTTACCAGCCCTATTACCATGCACATGCACGTAGCATCGCCCTGGGAAAACTTCAGCCGGGATCCCAGTACATCTCAATATTTTGTCAACGAATAAGTGACAAAGTAATAGCACAGGTCAAAAAATGAAAAGGCACTTTAGCAAAAACGGGAGACAACAACAAGGCTCAGTCCTGGTCCTATCGATGGTGATAGTGAGCATCCTGGCTATCGCACTTTTAATTGGCTACTCTTACGGCGGCCTGTTTTTTGAGCACAACAGACTGCAAGCAAGCGCCAACGAAATGGCTCTAGCTGCTGCTCGTAAGCTCAATGACAAAGATCGTCTCGGGCAGATGAATAATATGATCGCCCGCAATCGTCAGCTTGTTTTTCACGACCGCCAGCAATATCAAGATTGCCTCGATAATAATCCCGGACTGGCCTCGCTAGCGCAGGAGCTACTAGATGAATCCCGCGACTCAGCCAAAAAGCTGGAGAGCCAAAGAGTGCAACTGTCCATGGTGGCAAAATCAGAAGCTCATCAAGCCATGCTTGATAAATACAACCAGATCAATCAAACCTATGCTATGTACTTACCCTGGCTCCAGGTCGAGACCCCAGAGCTAGGTGGCTGGCAATGCGGAAGAGTAATAAACACCGAATCCAATGTTGAAGCTCTCAAAAATATACCCGAGCTAGAATTACATGACCAGACACAAAACTATCTCAGTGTCACAGGTCTCAAGCTCTACAAGCACGACATCAACGCCAAACTACCGGGCTCAGACGGCGACCTCAATTACAAAATCGGCACACTCAGTGCGCCTGTAGCCAAAACAGTGGCACCAGCTCGCATTATCCTCAACGCCAACTATGGAGCTGTACCCGGCGACTACCTGCCCAGCGCCTGTCGAGTCAAGCTCTTTTTGCCAGTAGGCACGGGTCTTGGTCCACAGACAGCGAGCAAACTTACTGTTATCGGAGCGGCCAGTGCCACAGGTGGCACGGCGCAACAATAATAGCCTTCCAGATGGCAAGGGTCTAAAATGACTCAGTCCTTCAGGAGATACATTGTGGAATACAGATTACTTGGCAATTGTGGCTTAAAAGTACCCGTCTTGAGTTTTGGCGCTGCCACTTTTGGCGGAGGCACTGAGTTTTTTAAAGCCTGGGGCGCCACCGATGTGGCCGAAGCTACAAAAATGGTGGACATTTGTCTTGATGCTGGAGTCAATTTTTTTGATACCGCTGATATTTATTCACTTGGTATGGCTGAAGAAATCCTGGGAGAAGCAGTTAAAAACCGGCGCGACAAAGTGCTTATCTCTACCAAAGCTACTTTTGCGATGAGCGATGAACAAAACAATGTTGGTTCATCGAGATATCACCTGATTAAGGCTTGCGATGATAGCCTGAGGCGTCTCAAAACAGACTATATCGACGTTTATTTTATGCACGGATTTGACGCCTTGACACCAGTAGAAGAAGTGATGAGCACGTTGGATACTCTCGTCAAAAGTGGCAAGGTGCGCTATATCGGTTGCTCAAACTTTAGCGGCTGGCATCTGATGAAGGCCAACGATATCGCCAAACAAAATGGTTGGGCTGGTTATGTCAGCCACCAGGCTTATTACTCTTTGATTGGTCGTGAATTTGAATGGGAGCTAATGCCCCTGGGGCTAGACCAAAACATTGGCACAATGGTCTGGAGTCCGCTTGGTTGGGGGCGTCTCACCGGCAAAATCGCACGCAACACACCGCTACCCAAAGAAAGCCGTCTGCACGAAACAGCAGACAAAGGTCCACAGGTGGATGACGAATATCTCTACAAAGTGGTTGACGTATTGCAGGAAGTGGCCAGCGAAACAGGTAAGACAGTGCCACAAATAGCACTCAATTGGCTGCTAACACGTCCTACAGTCTCCAATGTAGTAATTGGAGCGCGCAATATCGAGCAGCTCAAACAAAACCTGGGCGCCATTGGTTGGCAACTCAGTGCTGCACAAATTGCCAGACTAGATCAGGCAAGCGCTGTTACACCAATTTATCCTTACTGGCACCAGCGTCAGTTTGCTAACCGCAATCCGCTGCCTGTCTAGTAAGACCTGATAGAAGCAGAAGAAATGACTTCTGCTTCTGCTCCCAGTCAGCCACACTACACGATACAGTAAATCAAAGCAAAAAGAAAAATGGCAAGGATGGGCACCGAAATGCCCACCCTTCCAAAGTTACGCCCTAACACAGAGCAGGCAGTCAGTGCCGCTTAGCAGCAAGTACTGTGAGAAGATGCTCGCTGGCAGCTTTCACTCCCTGGTGGGAATTGGCAACGGCCTCGGACGAGAGCGTGATATCAGGATTGATACCATGCCCTTCGCCCTGCGTGGCATCGCCAAACCACTTCTGTTCAGGCGAATAGAAGCGCATGAAGCTGATTTTGATGGTCAGCTCCGGGTGCACCACAAAGTCTGCCTGACCGATGCCTTTGCCATGTGTGCGCTCACCCATGACGACGATGTCGCCATTGGTTGCGCTGGCTCTGAGGGCAGCGGTGAAGAGTTCAGCTGAGCTGGCGGTATCCTGGTCCACCAGAATAACCATGGGCTTGCCCGCCACCATGGCAGGACGGCGCAGGTAGAGGCTTTTGTCAGGCTCGACGCCAGGCGCCTCAGTGTAGTTTACGTAGTGCTCGGCGGTAAAGCCAATGAAGCGCTCGGTCAGCTCCTTCTTTTCACGCGTGTCGATAAAGCACACTGCAGCTTCGTGGATAAACAACTCGAGTACGTGAGTCGTCTCGGTGATCAGTCCGCCGCCATTGCCACGCAGGTCAACGACATAGCCATCACAGTGGGCGACGCCCTCAAGCCTCTCGCGCACCTGTTCAAAGATATCGCTGTGGTCAAACGAGCTGATGCCGATGTAGCCCAGGTTGTTTGCCATGACACGGTTGTAGGCATAGAGATTGCTCTCGCTGATGCGACCGGCAGCTTTGGCGTTGACCTCAGCTGTTTCCAGCACACAGGTAAATTTGTCGCCGAGCTTAGCCAGGAGTTCACGCACGCATGCCCGGGCGCTGACAGCGTCGGTGATGCGTGCATCAAAGCTATGACGGAGCGAGGGCCAATCCAGTGCCACAAGCCTCTCCTGGTCAAAAAACCGTTCCTGGATGGCAACCCAGGCGCAGTCAAACATTTCGCGTCCGATTTGGACGGCGCTTTTGTGGACAGTCATGATTACTCTCCTACAGGTTAAAAGCTGGTTGAGTAAAGCGGGATAGGCAAACAGTGCTCTTGAGACAATGCTTGCCTATCACGCTCTATGGGATAGCTCTGGCTTTAGGCCGCGGTCAGGGTCTTTTGCAATGGTGCGGGTCGTCTGGCACAGTACCAGCGCACAAAAATCAAAAGATGAGGTTGTTAGAGCTTCTTGGGTGTTTGTTTTAGAGAGAGAAATAAATAGAGATAAGAGCACCCTACGTTTGGGGATGCTTTACCGACAAGCTTATTTAGGCTCCAATCATGAGCTTTAGAGAGTGTAAGTGGGACATACCGTGGTCAAAAGCTTAGGCACTGATAGACCTACACTTAGCGAAGGCAAGCAAGCTTTTACCAGAACTCATCAATGACTTACACAAGCATTAAAAGGGCAGGTCATTTAGCCAATAAAAAAGCGTCAACTACCTCAAATAGTAAAAAATGCCAACCCGCATTATTCACGGGAGTGATACCAAAGTAATGTTCTAAAAAGCACAAAAGCCCTGTCAGTTGGCTCACAATCTGTGTTTACCACAACCCAGACCAAACCAAAAAACGGAGCTTT
>Ga0075163_10000313_pt1 | contig 60998 bp, 41 predicted proteins | sample JI1023141ADNA_FD_71478 | JGI IMG/M metagenome (GOLD analysis project Ga0075163, IMG submission 71478) | Wastewater effluent complex algal communities from Wisconsin, to seasonally profile nutrient transformation and Carbon sequestration -... | ecosystem: Engineered > WWTP > Effluent > Algae... | reverse complement strand
GCGAGGCTGGCGATGGCCGCTTTTGCCGCGATGCTACGCACGGGCTCCTGCGACAAAAGCTGCAACTTTCGGGCCTCGCGATCCACCTTCACATCCGCGTGGCCGATGAATTGGCCGCGATGCAGCAAGGGCAGCGCGTAGTAGCCGCGCACACGCTTCTGCGGCGGCACATAAACCTCCCAGCGATAATGATAGTCCCACAGCGCCTCCGTCACGCGCCGGTCGTAGATGATCGGATCCAGCGGCGCGATGAGTTTGGGCGTGTCGTGAGCTTCGGATGACTCATCGAGCAGCGGATAATCGCTGCGCAGGAGGTGAAGACGTGACTTTGAGCCTTCCAAAGCCACGGGAACGACCTCATCGGCGATCACACGCAGTTCCGCGGCCTTCAGCATCGCGAGACGACGCTGACGTAGTTTCAGCATCGCCAGCCAGCGGGCCGTTTCATCGCCTGTGGGCACTGGCGCATTCAAAACCGCCGCAGGCAGCACTTTCTCCGGCAGGTCGTAATACCGGCGGAGGCCATCGCGGCGTGCGATCAGCACCCGACCATGGAAAAACAGCTTTTGCAGCGTGCTCTTCGCCAGCGTGGTGCTGTCCCACGCATGGTTTTTCGCTTTGCGGGCACTTTCGATATCCTGCGAGCTCAGCGGACCTTCCTCCGCCATACGTGCCAGCACTCGCGCCGCCAGCTTTCGCTCCTCTGCGGTCAGTTTGCCGGACCAAGAGCTGTCACTGCGCTCGCGGGCACGCATGGCACGTTGAAGATGCGGCCACGCATCCAGCGGCAGCGCCGCGAGATTACTCGAATCCGGCAAATGATGCTCAAAGGCCTCGCGCAGCCCTTCGCGATGCACATGCCGCATTAAATCCTGCTCGCGATAGCCGCGCACGCGATGTCGCAAGATGTGGTCCTGCATGCGGCCGCACACATTGATCGGATCAATTTGAACAAACCCCAAATGCCGCAGCGCCGATGCCACATCGCCAAACGCACCCTCCAGACCCGTCGCTCGGATCATGAAGCGTCGCGCTTGGGCTTGAGTGATCGTTTGTGGCGCGTTCATCGTCATGCGGTGGCTTCATGCACGCGCCGCGCCTTCATCGCCACGAGCAGTGCCAGCAGCCCGATGCCGAGGATATCGAGCGTGAGCGTGATGAGGATGAAGCCCAGCGCGGGCGTGCGTGAAGAAGACATTTCAGGATACGTAGCACGAGTTTTCTAACTCGTGATTCTTCAATGCTTCACGACTTGGAAAACTCGTGTTACGGCTCAAAAAGCCGTCCGCGTCGGTTTGGAGCTGCTTTTCGATGTTAGCTCGATCCAGTCGATTTCGACCGGTGTGTCCTGCATCGGCACATAAAGCCTCACAATGCCCAGCGGGCCCTCCGCAGGCAGTTCGACGCTGATTTCCTCCCAATCGCCGCCTTTCAGTGTGAAATCGACGCGCTGCTCTTTGCTGCCAACACCGCCTGGGAGCCAATCGAAGTGGCTGGAGCCGGCTTTGGCTTGGATGCGGAATTTGGCGATCGTGGGACCGCTGTGTTTGGCTGCGGAGAAACCGAGGAAGCACGCGGAGCCAATGTTGGTGAGGCGCAGGATGCCGTCTTTGACCGCGGCTTGGCAATCGCGGGCCTTCCAGCCTTGCAGCGCGGGATCGCCGTCGTCCTTGCCTTTGGCGGCGGCTTTCGCGGGTGCTTTGGCTTTGCCCTTCGGCTGCTGCTTGCCTTCGAGCTCGGGGCGATACTTCGTCGGATCAAACGCCGGGTTCGGCACGGGCACCACGGCTTTCGTGTCGGTGAGGAAGCCTTCGATCAAAGTATCGAGCTCCGCCACGAGTTCGGGCTTCTGCTCGGCGAGGTTGTTCTTTTCACCGAGATCGTCGCGCAGGTTGAAGAGCAGGTGACGATGCGCGCCTTTTTCGCCGCCGTGGAAGATGCGGATGAGCTTCCAGTCATCGCGATGCACCGAAACGGTCGGCGGCAGCCAGTCCGGCACGCCCGGATTGTGCGGGAAGTATTGGAAGACCGCTTTGCCAGCCAGCGCATCGCCTTTCAGCGCAGGAAGGATGCTGTGGCCGTCGAATCGCTGCGTTGGAGTCGAGGCTTTAGCCGATTTTTCAGAGTCGCCTAAAGGCTGGACTCCAACGCCCGCGATCAACGTCGGATAAAAATCCTCGCTCTGGATGATCGCGTCACTGCGGCTGCCCGGTGCAGCCATTCCTGGCCAAACAACCACGCAGGGCACGCGTGTGCCGCCTTCAAACATTGTCGCCTTGCCACCGCGCAGCGGGAGGTTGCTGGTGGGCGTGGTGCCATCGACTTCGTTGTACATGTTGCCGCCGTTGTCGGCGGTGAAGATGATGATCGTGTTGTCGGCCAGCTTCAGCCGGTCGAGCCCGTCGAGCAGCGTGCCGATGGCGTCGTCCATGCTTTGAATCATCGCTGCGTAAGTCGGGCTGCGCTGCGCGTCCTTCGGGTCGATGCGGCCGCGATGCGTCTCGATGTTCGCCTTCTTCGCGTCAAAGGGCGCATGCACGCTGAACATCCAGTAGTTCAGGTAAAACGGCTTCTCTTTCTGCTGCTCGATCCACGTCACCGCCTCCGCCGCCATGCGGTCCTCGATATGCTCGCCGGGCACCTTCTCTTTGAAGTTCGCAAACTTCCACGGCGCGACAAAACTGCCCGCAGGGCCGGGTGCTGGATGATGCGGCAGATCGAAATCAAAACCCTGCTGCAGTGGCGAATACGGCTCCGGCCCGAGGTGCCACTTGCCGAAATGCGCCGTGGCATAGCCCGCGTCCTTCAGCGTCTCCGCCAGCGTGCGATACTCCGTCTTCAACCGCGTCACAGGCTCCGGCTGGATGGCCTTTTGATCCGGCGGAGCCTTCTTGCCCGTCGTCGCCTGCAAAACGACCCGCGGCTCGTGGCAATTCGGCACCGTGATGCCCGTGCGTGCCGGACTCAGCCCCGTGAGCAAGGCCGACCGCGTCGGCGAGCACAACGGACTCGCCGAATACGCCCGCGTGAAGGTCATCCCGCGCTTTGCGAGTCGTTCGACATTCGGCGTTTGGTAGTACGAAGTGTTGCCGTAAAGCGTCGTGTCACTCCAGCCGAGATCGTCAGCGAGGATGACGATGACGTTCGGCTTTCCATCCTTCGCTAAAACTTCGGAGGACAAGGCTGCGGCGGAGAGCGAAGAGCTGAGGGCGAAGAGAAAAAGAAGAGAGCGAAGCATCGGGCCCTGAAACGTCGTCCGTGGCCAGACATTCCGGCAAAGAGTGTGTCGGATTTGGAGAAGGCGCAGATGCCACCGATCTACGTCTTCACCTCTCACTCCTTCCCAGCGGCCCAGCGGACGGTGAGAGGGATCATGTGATGGAGGCCGTCAGTCAGCTCGGGGTGCGGGCTGAAGCAGAAGACGCGGCCTTTGCCGTATTGAGCACGCACGGCGGCGGAGGTGCGGGCCATGACGCCTTGTGGGGCACCTTTGAGGGCGATCTCGGTTTTGAAGATGGCGAGGCTCTCGTAGTTCGGCACATCGGGATCGTCCCACTCGGGGCGGGCGAGCAGCGGGCCTTGAGCGTATTCGATCGTCAGCTCGGGTTCGGTGTGGCGGAAGAAGGTCGCGCCCGCTGGCGAGAGTTGCAACTGCACCGGGCCGTTGCCGCGTGCCCAGTGGCGTTTGTCCACGACCTTGGCGTCGATGAGCTTTAGCGACCATTCGTAGTCGTTCGTTGCCAGATACGCACCACCGCAGACGCCGAGGTAACCACCGCCTTGATTCACAAAATCACGCACCGCCTTGCGCCCGTTCTCGCCAAGCGCCTTTCCTTGACCACCGCCACTGCCACCGGGATGCACCAAAACATCTACCTCGGCCAGCTTGCCGCTTTGAATCTCCGCCGCCGTGATGCGGGTGATTTGAAACGCATGATCCTTCGCCTTTTCGATGGCAGCGATCAACGGCAAGGCACTCGGGCCGACGCCATCGCCATCAAAGATGGCAACGCGGACAGGTTTATCTTCTGCAAGCAGGCTGATGGGCACGAGCAGCAGAAGGAGGAGTGTGAGGTGTCGATTTGAGGTCATCGGCGTGGGGGTTGATTGAGTGTGCAATAGAATCACGGCTTCCCCGCCTTCAACTCAATCTCCTGAAACTCCGCACTTCCCGCAGGCAGATGCACGCGCACATGGATGACGCGGCCGGTGGTCGGGATTTCGAGGGTGTGGGTTTGCCAGTCGGCGGTGGCTTGGAGCGGGAAGGGGAGGCGATTGGCGGGGAGGAAGTCTTTGTCGCCATCGAGACGCCAGGCGATGGCACCCTGACCGGTGACGGCGGTTTTGAGGGTGATCTTGGCGGTGACAGGACCGGCGAGCTTGAGCTTGGCTTTGGTGATGAAGGTGGGTTTGTCAGCCTTGTCGGGTGTGAGGATGAAAAGTCCGTCTTTGGCGGTGAGCTTGCCGTTGCGGGCTTCCCAGCCTTGGGTTTCCGCAGCATCGGCAGCGGGCGATTCGACGCGTGGGGCGATTGTTTTGCCTTCGAGGTAGTGATCGAAGTAGTCATTCCAAGTGGCGGCCATGGGGCCGAGCGCCATGCCGGGTGGCGTGAGGCCGTCGGCCCAGGTTTTGAGCTTCGCGCGGAGTCGCGTGGCGATCTCCGGGTGCTTCGCGGCGAGGTTGTGCTTCTCCTCGCGGTCGGTGGCGAGGTCGTAGAGGTATTCGCGATCACCACCGCGCAGGAGTTTCCAGTTTCCTTCGCGAACGGCACTCTGCGCCATCCAGCGCCAGTAGAGCGCGTCGTGCGGCGGCTCTTTGTTTTCGCCGGTGAGGTAGGGCAGCAGATTGACTCCGTCGAGGTCAGTTGGAGTCGAGGCTTTGGCCGATTTTTGAGAGTCGTCCCGCGTGCGGGACTGGACTCCAACTGCCGTGGCGGCCACGTCGAGCGCACTCACGGGATGCTCGTAAACCTGCCCGCCAGGGATCGTGCCGGGCCAGGCGATGAGAAAGGGCGTGGACATGCCGCCTTCGGCCAGCATGCCTTTTTCGCCATTCAGCGGCGTGTTGAGGCTGCCGTCCCAGCCACCTGCGTCGCCCTGGAGCGGCGAATCGACTTTGTGGATCTTCAGCGGAGCGCCGTTGTCGCCGATGAAGAAGATGAGCGTCTTCTCGGTGAGGCCATGCTTTTTCAAAGTGCTCGTGATGAGGCCCACGCCGTCGTCGATGGCGGAAAGCATCGCCAGCGCGGCGCGGCGTCGCTCAGGCATCTCGCCGGGAAAGCGGTCCATGTAGCGCTTTGGCGCATCCAGCGGCGTGTGCGGGCCGCGATAGGCCACGTAGATGAAGAAGGGCTGGTCTTTGTAGCGCTCGATGATCGCCGCGGCGGCTTTGGAGCAGCCATCGAGGTGATACTCGCTCGGCGGCAGATCACTCATCGGGCGGTCCTGGCCATCGAGGGTGATGTTCGCCGAGAAGGGACGCTGCGCGTTCTGCGAGAACACATGCTTGAAGCCATGCTTCGTGATCGCGTCCGTCGGCCCGAGATGCCATTTGCCGAACTGCGCCGTGGCGTAGCCCGCGTTTTGCAGTCGCGTGGCGATGGTGGTCTCCTTGTTGAAGCCGTCGAGCGCGGAGCCGTTGTTATCGAGATCAAAGCGGCCCTGGAAGCGCCCGGTCATCAATCCGCCACGCGAGGGCACGCACTGCGGGGCTGTGCTGTAGCCATGCGTCGCCACCACGCCGCTGCGAGCCAATGCATCGAGGTTCGGCGTCTTGATGTCCTTCACCACGCCGTGAATGCCCAGATCGGCGTGGCCGTGATCGTCGGTGTAGATGAGGATGATGTTCGGCTTCGCCGCGAAGGCGGAGAGCAGAGGGCTGAGAGCGAAGAGAAAAGCCAGAAAGCGCATGGTGGGCGTGAAACGAAGCCGTTGGCCGGACATTCCGGCAAAGAGTGTGTCGGATCCGGTAATTCGCCCTTTACGGCCAGCGGCCGTTTGTTTTACGATTCGGCCGCCATGAATGCGAAAACCGCCTCATCTGCCGCCACGAAGCCGAACGCCGAATACGCCATCTACAAGCCGAACGGTCGCGGCAACGGCGGTGTGATCCGTTTTGAGTTCAACCGCACCAAAGGCGCTGTTTTCGTCGATGCAGCGACGCAGAGCGGCGAGAAGCAGTTCGATTGGGAATCGAAGATCACGATGAAATGGGGCCTGAACGACCTCGGGGCCGTTTTGGCCACGCTGCAGGGCCGCCAGGAGCAGGCGAAGCTCTTCCACCAGTCCGAAAAGGCCAATAGCGCCTTCGAGTTGACCTATCGCGACGATCCGCAGAAGGCACCGTTCTTCATGAGCATGTCCCGCCAGGAAGGCGCGACGAAGTCCGTGAAAAAGGTCACGATTCCCGTCACGCATTCGGAGGCCGCGATCCTCGAGACGGCTCTGCGTGCAGCGATCACGCGGCTGATCGGATGGTGATCATTCCTTCGACTTCTTCGCTGGTTTCTGCGGTGACGTGGGATCTTCATTCGGGCTGCCATGCCACTGCGGCGGCACGTTTTTCGAGTTCCAGTCGTCCCAAGCTTTCGCTAGCTCCGTGACGAGTTCCGGTTTCGTCGCAGCAAGGTTTTTGGTTTCACCGATGTCGGCCTCCAAATTGTAAAGCTGCCAACCCGACTGCGTCTTGGCCTCCATGTCACGGACATCGACGAGCTTCCACTTTCCACGGCGAAGGGCCTTTTGTGGACCGAAGCGCCACGCGAGCGATTCGTGAGGCGCGTCAGTTTTTTCGCCTTGGAGGTATGGAATGAGGTTCACGCCTTCGATGCCTTCGTAGATTCGACTGCCAGTCGAATCCGCAGGGCTTCGATTGCCAATCGAAGCTACGGCCAGCGCCGTTGGCAGCACATCCAAGGTGCTCACCGGCTGCTCATACAATTTTCCGACCGGTAGTTGCCCCGGCCAGCTCACGAAGAACGGCACACGGATGCCCCCTTCGAGCGTCTGGCCCTTGTCGCCGCGCAGCGGCGTGTTGATGCCGGTATTGTAGGCAAAGAAAGGCTTCCGCCCGCTGCCGCCGTTGTCGCTGAAGAAGAACACGAGTGTGTTGGGATGCTTCGCTTTCAATTCGGCACTGATCCGTCCGACGGCGTCGTCGAGCCCCAGCAGCAGCGAGAGATAGCCGCGCCTATTTTCATCGGTGACGGAAGCTGGGATGCGGCTCTTGAGCTTCTCGGCGATCTCCAGCGGCGTGTGGACAGCATTATAAGCGAGATAGAGGAACCACGGCTTCGCTGCGTTGCGCTTCATGAAGCCCAGCGCCTCGTCGGTGAAAAGATCCGTCGTGTAGCCATCGAGGTGTTGCACCTCGCGTCCACGGTAGATCATGTCATGCGAATGCGCGGAGCCGAACTCCGGCTCGGCGTCCTTGTGCAGCAGGAAATTGTGCCCGCCGACGAGGAAGCCAAAGAACTCATCGAATCCCCGCGACTGAGGATGATGCGCCGAGTCAAAGCCCTGGTGCCACTTGCCGACAAGAGCCGTCGCATAGCCTGCGTCGTGCAGCACATTGGCAATCGTGCGCTGATCCAGCGGCAGCCCCAGCTTCGCCTCATCGCCCACATGCGGATTGAACTCATGCCCGAACCGCGTCTGCGCTTTCCCCGTGAGAAAGCCCGCCCGCGACGGGCTACAGTACGGCGCAGTCACATATCCGTTCGTGCAACGCACGCCCGAGGCAGCCAGCGCATCAATGTTCGGCGTCGGCACCTCCTTTCCGCCATGCACGCCAATGTCCGCATAGCCAAGGTCATCGGCGATGATGACGAGGACGTTGGGCTGCGCGGCGGCGAAGAGCGAAGGGCAGAGAGCGAGCAGGAGGAAAAGGCGTTTCATGGTTGGTTGGTGTCAACGAAGCGGTGAAGCGTTTATGCCGGAGAAAATGACGTCCGGCGCGGCAGCGTTGTGGAGTGCGGTGGCAGAGATGCAAAGGCACCTTGCATCGGTGACACCGCTATCGAGCGCAGGAAGAGGGTTCACAAAGGCCGAAGAGTGCCGCCCGGCTCGCGACAGCGGTGTCGCGGCAAGGCTTGCCACCGCACTCCACAACGCTGAGGCGGCTGGCGGGGCTTCACTTCGCAAACATCGCATTCGCCTTATCGCCACCGCTCAGCACGTAGGCGAGCAAATCGAGTATCTCCTCCTTCTTCAACATGCTCAGCAGCATCGGCGGCATCGGCGAGACCTTGCTCGGCTCGATGCTTTTTATCGTCTTGCGGTCCACACCGATCCGTTGGTTCGGGTCGGTGAGGTCGGTGTTGATCTGCACGGTGTCGCCGCTCAGGTTCACCACGACGCCGATGACTTGCTCGCCGTTTTCTTTGGTGAGCACGCTGGGGACGAACTGCTCGTTGATGACCTTGCTGGGGTTGATGATCTGATCGAGGAGGTCGTGCGGGCTGTAGCGGCCGCCGGCACCGGTGAGGTCGGGGCCGGTCATGCCGCCTTGGTTGTCGAAGCGATGGCAGGTGAAGCAGGCGGCGGCGCCGAACATCTTGCGGCCGTTGTCGAAGCTGCGGTTCTTCAGGGCGGTGCTGGCGGCGGCGCTGAGGTCTTCGAGTGTCCAGTTCGTGGGCGTGCGGCCGACGAACATCGCGCCGAGGTTCTCGATGGCGCTTTTGCGCTCGGGCTTCTTCGTGATGAGAGCAGCGAGGTCGGTCTTCTCGGCGTCGGTGAAGGTGGCGAGGCTGTCGTTGCGGATGAACTCGATGAACTTGTCAAAGCTCGCGCCGCCCTTGTAGTTCGCGGCTTTCAGGAACCACTCGAGCTGCTGCGTGCGCAGTTCCTTCGTCCAGCCGGCCTTCAACATGCGGAGACTGCGTGCATACTCCATCTGCTCTTCTTGCGTGGGTGCGTTCGCGATCAAGGCCATGCCTTTGGCGGCGGCGGTCGGTGACTGGAGATAGACGAGTGTCTCGCACAGCAGCCAGTTCTGCTCCGGCGTCGCGGCAGGGAACAAGGGATCGAGCTTGGCGATGAATAGCTCTCTTGTCGCATCAAGGCCGCCATCGAACCGATTGATTTTTGAATCGTCATAGCCATCGAATCGATTGAACACGATCTGGATCGTGCGCAGGGCTGTGATCAGTTCATCGGGGGACAGCTTGCCGTATTCGAGCTTGAGCAATGCACTCAACAAACTGCCCCCCATCATGCGATTGATCGGCGGCGTGTCGGACGTGCGATGCTGCGGGCACACGCCAGCGCAACGTGCGAGGGCCATCAGAGCTTCGACTTGCTTCGCAGGATCGGTTTCGTTCAGAGCTTTGTCGGACCACGAGGCGAAGGGCTGATGCTCAAGGGCGGTGCGTGCAGCCCAACGAATGTTGCGGTCGGTGTCGCTGAGATGCCGCCACGCGACTTCGATGGCTTTGGGGTCTTGCTTGCCGTGCACTGATTCGAGTGCGTGACGAACTGCACGGGGTGAATTCGTGTCTGGCTTCCCTTCGGCGAGCCACTTGAAGTCCAGTTCTTTGTCGCCGTGACCGACTTCAACAAACTTCGTCACAAACTCAGGAGTTGGTTCGCTCCCCACATAACTCACCCGATACAACCCCGACTGCACCCGGCGTCCGCCGATCGTGAAATACATCGCGCCGTCTTCCTTGCGGATGATCGCGTCGGTCAGCGGCAACGGGGAGCCGGAGAGGAACTCTTCCTTGGTCGCCTTGTAGCTCGCGCCGCTGGGTTCGAGGTGGATGGCGTAGAGTTTGCCCCAACTCCAATCGAGCGCGAACATGGCGTTCTGATACTTCGCGGGAAACTTCGAGCCGTAGCCGAAGGTCACGCCGGTGGGCGAGCCGGGGCCGATATTAATGACCGGCGGCAGGTTGTCGGGATACCACTCGGGGCGCTTGCCTGCGCCATTGCGCCAGCCGAACTCACCGCCGCTCACCACATGGCAGATGCGCGTGGGGCGATACCACGGCGTGTTGAAGTCATATTCCATGTCCGCGTCGTAGGTGAAGAGTTCGCCATCGCGACTGAACGCGCCGTCGAAGATGTTGCGGAAACCGCTGGCATAGGCCTCGAAGTTTTTGCCGTCGGGATCGAAGCGATACACCACGCCACCCGGCCCCATCACATCGCGCATGAAGCCACGGCCATCAGGCATCCGCGGAAGCAGATGATCCTCGCCGTAGATCGCTGGCACGGGTGAGTTCGCCGCCCACTGCGTTGGCTTCGCACCGTTGCCGGAGATGAGGAACAAGCTCTTGCCGTCCGGTGCGGGCACGATAGCGTGAACGCCGTGGTCACCTTTGCTCTGGAACTCGCGCAGAAGCTCCACCTTGTCCGGCACTTCATCGTTGTTCGTGTCCGTGATGCGATAGACGCCGCTCGGGATCTTCCCCTCGTAATCGTTCACGCCGACATACAGCGCGCCAAAGGCAAAGACCATCCCGTTCACCGCACGGATGTCGATGGGCAGCTTCTCCACGTCCTTCGGATCAAGCGGCTGCCCCAGCGCCGGCACCGTGATGCGATAGAGCCCGCCGTATTGATCGCTCACATAGAGCCGCCCCTTCGGGTCCTCGCACAGGTTCACCCACGAGCCCTGCTCGACACCCGGCACCGAGTAGAGCAGCTCCACCTTGAAGTCCTTCACCACCTTGATGCGCGAGACCGGCGTGGCTTTGTTTTCGCCGATGGCAGGACCCACGGCCTGCGGGCGTTTGGGTTTGTCTTTGCCTTTACCTTTGGCTTTCTGCGCGAAGACCGCAGGCGTGAGGATCAAGCAAAGTGAAGCGAAGAGCAGGAATGGTTTCATGATCGAAAAAGTGGTTGCGGCGATTGTCGCGACCCAAGAACGGGATTCGATTTCCATAACTCACAGACAAACGCGAGGTGAACGACCGATGCTGCACGCGCCCGCTTGGGCCGCTACTTCACGGCTTTCCGGTTCACAAATTTCTGCACGCGTGCTCCCGTGCCTTCGGCGACGTACACCGCGCCGTCCGGCCCGATGGCGATGTCGTGGCCGAGCTGAAACTGACCGGGTGCCGAGCCGAATGAACCGAAGATGTCGATCACGCTGCCCGCACCATCGAGTTCGATGGCCTTGCCTCGCTCGGCCGGCTTCAGCGAAGGCGCACCACCGTCGATCACGAAGATGTGACCATCGGCACTGGCGGCCACTCCGTATGGCTTGCCGATGTGCGCGCCTTTCCACTGATCGAGGAATGCGCCGCTCCCGCTGAAGATTTGGAGCCGCTCGTTTTCCCGATCACAGACAATCACACGATCTTTCGAATCCACGGCAATTCCATGCGGCAGATTGAATTCACCGTCTCCCTTGCCCTTCACGCCCCACTGAAACTGGAAATCTCCGTCGGCGGAAAACTTGATCACCCGCGTGTTCCTGTAGCCATCGCTCACATAGAATGAGCCGTCCCGCAGCACCGCGACATCGGTTGGCAGATTGAAGTGCGCATGATCCGCGCCCGGAACACCCGCCACGCCGAGCGTCAGGAGCACCTTTCCCTCCGGCGTGCATTTGAAGACCTGATGTAGTCCCACATCGGTGAGCCAGAGATTGCCTTCATCATCGACCGTGAGGCCATGCGGCATGATGAAGCGACCCTCACCCCAAGTGGCGAGCAGCTTGCCACTCGTACCGTCAATCACGCTGACCGTCGGCTGGAGGATCGTCTCCTTCGGAAACGGATTCGACCACAGCCGTCCGCTGCGGTGAAAAACAAAAACGCGATTCCGCGCATCCACATCGACACCGGAGCAAAGCCCAAGCAGATGTCCCTCCGGCAGTCTTGGCCAGTCGGGAACGACTTCACGATGCGGCTGCGCCAGCGCCGACGAGGCAAAGAGACAGACGAGTGCGGCAGTGCGCATGGGGACGGTGACGGTCAGATCACTTCACCTTCCACACCTTCACGTCATCCACCTGTGCGGATTTGTTCACGGCCAGCGTGATCATGCGTTTCGTCGGATGAGCGATGCCCTCACTGGCAAAAGTGCCTGCTTCCAGCCCATCAATGCGCACGGACATTCGGTCACCCGCGACGCTGATGTGCATCGTGTGCCAGTCGTCGGGTTTGAGGTCGAGCTTGAAGGACTTCGTCTTGGTCTTGAGCAGAGCGGCGAGTTCGGGAGACTTGTCGCCTGCCTGACGGCGCTCGCGGATTTTGTTGTCCATGCCACCGGTCTTGGAGTCGATTATTTGCAGGTTTTTCAAAGTCACGCGCGCCATGCATAGGTGGCCCGCATGGACGGTTTTTAGCTCACGATCCACGAGATCGACGCCGAGATCATCACCCGCTCCAAGCTTGAATCTCAGCTCTACACTGCCGTCCTGAAACTCCGCCGCATGAAAAATGGCCACACCGTGATCGGCCTCGGCATGCTTCGTGACGTGCATGGCACCGTCTTTGAGATCGACCTGCTGATGGCCTTTGGCACGCCAGGCGCTGTTGCTGGTCCAGCCATTGCCGATGTCCTCCTTTCCTGCCGTCGCCTCCTCGCGGGCGAAGTCGTCGGAGAAAAGCAGCGCGGGCTCGGCGGTCGCGAGAGATGTGCAGAGTGCGGAGACGAGGAGGAGGTATTTCATGCTGAAGCGGAATTAGGCACGTTCTGTGAACGAAAGGACGGGAGCGTTTTGGCAGCGGAATGCACGAATTGAGCATCGGGCACCACCCATCACTATCGTCGATGGGGCCATTGGGAGAATGATCGTTCTTCTTCACGGGTTGCTGGGCTTCTCTGAATTCAGGGCTATAAAACTGCAACTGAACGATCCCATGCCATCCGACGCGACTCTCGCACCGAACGAAGTTCTGAAATCCACCACCAGCCGTTGCCCAGTTTGTGAGGTGGCTTGCCCTGCAATCGTGGAGCGGAAAGGCGCTGAAGTCTTTCTCACCCGGAACTGCGCCACGCACGGTGAGTTCTCCGCATGCATAGCGAGCGATGCGCGGTTCTACTGGCTGGCGCAGGGGAAGGAGGAGAACCGCGATGGCGCGTGCTGCGGCGGCGGTGGGTGTTGCTCGGCGGACGGGACGAGCGCGGGGACGGTGGGGCGGAATGCGGACGGACGGGGCGAGAACCCGATCGAGGTGTTGTCCACTTGTCTGGCGCTGATCGAGATCGTGAACTCGTGCAATCTGGCGTGCCCGACTTGTTATGCGGACTCTCCGATCGGCAAACTGGACGCCGTTCCACAAGAGCAAATCAAGAGACGCGTGGACAATGTGATCGACCGCAAGGGGAAGATCGAGATCCTCCAGTTCTCCGGCGGCGAGCCGACGCTGCATCCAGAGCTGATCGAGCTTTGCCAGTGGGTGAAGCAGCACGCACGGATCGACTTCCTCCTGATCAACACGAATGGCGTTCGTTTCGCCAAAGAGCCGGAGTTGTGTCGGCGGCTTGGTGAGGTTTTCAAGGACGGCGGCTTGCAGATTTATCTCCAGTTCGACGGCGTGGAGGAGGCCGGTCAGCGCGAGCTGCGCGGTGGTGATCTGCGTGCGATGCGGGAGGCAGCCATCGCGAATCTCGCGGCGGCCGGCATTCCCATCACGCTGGCAATGACAGTCACGCGGGAGAATCTGCCGCACTTGTGGCAGGCGGTGGAGTTTGGGCTGAGGCATCCGATCATCCACGGCATCACGTTCCAGCCCGCGTTTGCGAGCGGACGAACCGTGAGGCAGGGAGCACGGGGCATGGAGCCGCGGGTGAACCATGACCGGCTGAACACGGCGGACATTATTGTCAGCGCAGTGGAGCAGTCGGGTGGGCAATTGCGCTTTGAGGATTTCACACCGTTGCCCTGCGGCGACCCGAACTGCGCGACCATCGGCTACCTCATCCGGCAGGGTGACAAGGTCTGGCATGTGAGCGACTTCCTCGACTTCACAAAGCTCCAGGGATTCCTGCACGACAAGATTCACTACACGCTGGCCGATCTGGCGCAGTGCGGCTGTGAGAACACGGAGCTGGGCGAGCTGCTCAAGACACTGGAGCAGACGCGCAGCATGGCCTTCCGCCTGATGGTGAAGCCGTTCATGGATGCATGGACGTGGGACGAGGATCGCATCGACCGCTGCTGCACGCATGTGATCCGGCCTGACGGAAAGCTGGACTCCTTCTGCCGCTATTACTCGGGCTTCCCGGATACGAAGGACGCATTGTAGAGGCACACCTCGTGGCAAAGCAATCATCCCGATGCACCAACTGATCCCACAGCAAGGAGGTGCCTACGCCGCGCTCTTGGTGGCGGCGATCGCCGTGAGCGCGATCTACTGGTCCAGGCGCAGCAAAGGTGATCCATCACTGCTGCTGGTGTACATCGGCGCGCTCGGCGGTGCGTTCATCGGCGCAAAGTTGGCCTACGTCTTTGCGGAGATCTGGTTCGACTGGGGGCGGCCTGATTTCTGGCTGCGGCTGGCGACGGGGAAATCCGTGCTCGGTGGCTTGCTCGGTGGCTACGCGGGCGTGGAGATCATGAAGCGGCTTGTGCTGCACGACAAATCCACGGGCGATGCCTTTGCCGTCATCCTGCCTGTCGGACTGATGCTGGGCCGCGTGGGTTGCTGGCTGCAAGGCTGCTGTCTTGGCAAACCTGTGCCAGACGGTTTCCTCCTCACGCTCCGGGATCGCGCGGGCGAAACGCGCTGGCCGGCGGTGCCGGTTGAGATAGCGTTTCTGCTGGTGATGCTCGTGCTGATCTTGTTTTGGAGCTGGCAGGGCAAATTCCGCGACAGGTTGTTCTTCATCTTCCTGACCGCGTACGGGCTCTTCCGTTTCCTCCACGAGTGGATGCGCGACACGCCGAAGTGGGGCGGCGTGATCAGCGGCTATCAGGTCATCGCACTCGCGATGGCGGCGCTCGGTGCGGTGATGTTCATCCGCCGCAGACGGCATCAATAAGTAGGCTTGTGGTCGTAGATGTCCTTGGTCACGCTCACGGGCACTCCGGCTTTGTTGGTGAAATCGCCGTTCGTGCCACCGTTGTTGAAATTGGCCGTATCGGAGAAGACGCGCGTGTTGGCCGGATGCGAAAGCCGCACGACTCCGCCAGCGTCGATGGTGACGCTGCGGCCTGCGATGTCCACGGCGGTGGCGTTGAGCGTGTTGTCGCCGCTGAAGCGCACGCCACTCGCGCCTTCCCCGTACAGCTTGATCAGGGAGCTGGCGGCTGGAGTGTCGCGACCGAGAATGGAGTTGCTCACGAGCAGTTCACCGCCAGTGGGCATGACATGCGCTTTGACGATGTCAGCCGAAATGACAGTGCTACCTGGAAGGCTGCTGCCGATCAGGACGCTCCCATTGCCGCTGACCATCTCGACGCTGGTTCCGTCCACAAAGGAATCGGCGATCTCAATATTGCCATTAATGGCCTTGAGCATGATGGCGAGAGGATCGACGCCCGAGAGCGCCACGAGTTGGGAGGAGTTTTGGATCTGGATTTTGCCCAGCGCCTCAATCTGCAGGAGGGTCTTGGCGGAGATGGTGGTGCTGTTGATCTTCACGTCGCGCCGGGCGTTGAGCCTGACATCACGGGCCTCAATGACTGCGGCGTCCGCCACGATGTCTCGTCCGGCGTAGGCCTTGAAGTCGCCTTGGGGGAGATGTATCCCGGAAGGTGCTGTGTATTCAGGCGGACCTTCCGGGCCCACAAACGGACCAAAGGAGGGCCCGTAGATGTTGACGTCGGACCGGGAGCCATAGGCGTAAAAGGCGACATCCTGAAAGGCACCCGATCCAAAAAGTGCGAAGGAGGGGTCCATCGTAATCGACCCATCTCGCGAAGTGATCATGAGGGCATCGACGGAAGTGGGTAGCGTCCAAGTGGCATCGGTGGCGACACCTGCAAACGGAGTGGTAGCCGAAAAATTGACGTCACCGAGCGCGCCAAGGATCACATTGCGCGGCCCCGGTGTGGTGTTGACGCCGATGTTGCCGGAAATGAAGAGCGCGTCGCCTTTGAAGACAAACCAACTCCCTCGACTGGCGAGAAAGGAATCGGCCTCGGGAAAAACCGGCGCGTCACCGTACATGTAGCCGTTAAAGAAACCGTCGGTGGCTGGGTTATAGACGGTGCCCTGCATCGTCACGACTGCTCCAGAGATGGAATTGAACGCGGTGGCGTGGGGATTGGTGACGATGGTCGATCCTGCACCGAAGACTGTGGTGCCGGGATTGAGGATGGGCCGTGCAGGCACGAAAGTGTTGTTCTGCAGCGGCCCGTTTCCATTCCCGTTCCCGTTTGTATTGCCGATAGGACCTCTTGGACCACCACCGTCGGGGCCTCCGTTGCCGCCGGGTGCGTTGTTGTTTCCCCCCGGACCGCCGCCACCACCGCCGGAGGGCGGTGCGCGGTCTGCGAGGACGATGTTCTTGAAAATCTCCTGCCGAGCCTCGGTCGTGAGCGTGACCTGGGTGCCGCGACCGACGATCTCAAAGGCTGTCTTGAGCAACTCGCCATTGTTCTTGAGCCTGTCCTGCTCCTGGAGGGCATCAGCGAGGTGCTTCTGATTTCCGAGTGGATCAAACTCGGTGGGATCCATGAGCTTTGAGGTCTTCTTGAGCAACTCGAGATCGACCTTCCCAGGAAGCGGGATGGTCTTGTCATTGACGTTCATGATCAAGATGTCGCCGGCCACCAGCGTGCGCACGACGCCGGGCTGATCGTTGAGGTACACATCCACCTCACCTTCGAGCACGATGATCTTGATGGTGCCGTTGGGGTCGTACTCAAACATGACCGTGGTGCCAGTGACGGCGGCGGTGACGGCGGCGGTGCGCACCTTGGCTCCACCGAGTTGCTTGGGCACCTGAAGGAGCATCACGCCTTTCTCCAGATTCACGGTGCGGTCGGCTTGGTCGAGCTTAAACACCGAGTTCGACCCGATGCGCGTGAGTGTCTTGTCGGGAAACCGCAGCTCGGCCCGCGATGCCACGCCAGTCGAGACGGCGGTCTGACCCGAGACGGTATCGCCGATCTTCGCCGGCACGGGCTGCTGCTGGGATGGCAGAAGTCGCACGTCATTGATGACGCGGGTGAACTCGGCCTTTTTCAGACTGGCTCCATGCGCGGAGACGGCCATCCAAGCCAAGGCGACTGCAAAACGAAAGGAAGTTTTCATGGCGTACACAAAGTGGAGTTTAGAATTTGATCTTCACACCGATGCCACCACCGAGCGTGGCGGTCTCGTAATCAAAGGCGTCGAGGCTGGAGTCGTTGAAGCTGAAGTTGGACACGGCATACACGTCGAGCCACTTCTTGGGCGACCAGACGAGGCTGGCACCCACGATGCTGAGCGAGTCGCTGCGGTCCACCTTCTGGTAATCGAGCCAAGAATACCGATAGTTGAGCGCAAAGACGAGATCGCGCATGATTTTGAAGCGCCAAGTCACGTCTCCGATGTACTCATTTCGCTCGAGCGGGTCGACGTCGTTGTAGATCTCCCAGTCGCCCATGAGGCTGAGCTGGATGCTGTTTCGGCGGTTGATGAGAAAGGTCTTCTGCACACCGGCGCGGACCGAGACGCTGTTGAGCAACTCGTCGCCAAAGTCGTCACCCGTGATGCGGTTGTAATTGAACTGGGTGAAGAAAACCGAGTCGGCCAGCTTTGGCACGATGTAGAGCAGCCCGGCGCTGGCATCGAGGGACTCGAAGTCGAGCGCGTCAAACTCATCGTAGCGGAAGATCTGCTGCTGGATGTCGAAGTCGGCGAAGAGCCGGGGAGCGAGCCGCGGCTGGTAGCCGAAACCGATGCGCCCGCCCCAGAACCAGTCATCCAACTCGCCGACGGAGGTATTGGCCGCGTTGTTCGTCCAGTAGCCAAAGGCGTCCGCGTAAGCGCGGAACCAGCGGTTCTTCGGTGCCGACTTCAGGATCAACTGCTGACCGATGTCGCTGTCTCCCGGAGACTCAGGTGCAAAGTCATTCTGCTCATCCAGGCCGAGCGCACTCGCGCTCATTGACTGAGCGATAGTCGGGCCGGAAGGTCGGCTAATCTCACCACTGACGCGGGTCGGATCGACCTGGGCCATCGAGATGGAAGTGGCGAAACTGGAAGCCAGAAGCGACCAGACAAAACTACGAAGTCGACGAGATGCATCCATAAGCATGATGGCGCTGATCTTACCGGAACCGCTCTCCAGCGTCAATACCGCACTCGTCGTTGACTTTGATCCCTCAACTTCCGATTCTGCTCGCCGATTGACCGCGCAAGCAACATGAGCAAACAAGCCCACTGGAGACAGCCCGCGAAAAAACGCGCAGGCGTTTTGCTGCTCATCGCCTGCGGAGTGCTCGTCACGCTCGGCGTGCTCCGCCATTTTGAGGAAATCGAGGGGTCTCTTTTCCCCGTCCGGGGAGACGAAGAGGTGAATGCCCGCCTCAAAAAATGGCGAATCGTTCGTGCAATCGGTCGCGCGATGGAGGCACAGGAGTGGCGGCTGTACGATCAACTCCACAAGTACGGCCGCTTGGCACCCGTGGACTCTGACATCGTGGTACTCGGCATTGACGACGCGAGTATGGACATCCAGAACACCGCTGAGCCCGAGGAAATCAAGAATTCGCGCGAATTGCAGATGATGGTCGGCTGGCCTTGGTCGCGCGAAGTGTATGCGCACGCGCTCGACCGCCTCTTCGCCGCTGGAGTGAAGACAGTGGTTATCGACTTGATGTTTCCCACCGCATCAAACACGGCACCCGAAGGGGACGCGGCGTTTAAGGCAGCGCTCGACAAATACAAAGGCCGGGTGGTGATCGGCGCTGATTTTGTCACAGCGGCAAGCGGCGGTTACGAGAGCGCATCTCTGTCACTACCTTGGGAGGGGCTCGTCCCTGCGTCATGGCCAGCAGACGAGAGGTTGGGTTTCGTCTCGTTCTGGCCAGATGAGGATGGCGTGATTCGAAGCACTCGATTCCTGCACTCGGAGACCGATGAGCCGGAGCGCGCACTACCATCTTTCGCTGCGGCAGTCGTCCGGCTCCAAGGCAAGCCCGAGATCATTCCGCTCGATGAGCCGGAACATCTCATTCGCTTCAGCTCGCCGCGCGCTTACCTGCACTACCCACTTTCAGACATCTTCATCGAGCCCATGTGGAAGCAGAATTTTGGTGGCGGCACGTTCTTCAAAGGCAAAACCGTCTTCATTGGTCCGGCAGCGCAGCAGATGCAAGACTTCAAAGAAACTCCCGTCGGCACTGTGCTGGGCGTGCAGCTCCACGCTCACGCACTTGCTGCACTGAAGAGCGGTGACTTGCTGAAAATGGCCTCGCTACCGGTGCGCGTCGGCCTGCTTTGTGTATCCGTGCTGGCCGCGTGGTCGCTCGTGTTTTGGCTCAGGCGACCTTTGTGGTCCATGGTTGTGCTTTTGGCTGTTGCCGTTGTCGGCGTGTTCATCCAGCGAATGGCTTTTGACACAGCCGCGTTAGTCGTTCCGATGACGGTTCCCCTCCTCGGCTGGGGCTTGTGTGGCGTGATGGGGATATCGTACGACTATCTCCTCGAGCGGAAGAACAAGGAGGCCCTACGTCGCAGAATTGGCCGCTTCCACTCGCCCGACATGGTGCAGGCCATCCTGGCTGATCCGGATGATTACGAGCGATCCCTCGCTGGAGCAAAGCGCACCATCTGCCTGCTGTTTTCCGACGTGCGCGGCTTCACCACGATGTCCGAGAATCTGCCGCCTGAGGAGATGATCGCCCAGCTCACCGAGTATCTCGACCGCATGGTCGAGGTCGTCTTCAAGCACGACGGCGCCATCGACAAGTTCATCGGTGACGCCGTGATGGCCGCCTGGGGGCGATTGCGGAATGATCAGGACGAGCACTTCTTGAAAAAGGATGCCCTGGACTCCGTCGCCACCGCCGTCGAGATGCTCGAAGCCTTGGCGGCGCTCAACGCGAGCTGGAAATCGCGGGGCATGCAGGAACTCCAGATCGGCGTCGGCATCCATCAAGGCGTTGCCATTGTCGGCGAGCTCGGCTCCGGCAAGTCGGAGTTCACCGCCATTGGCGACACCGTGAACTCAGCCTCGCGCCTTGAGAGCGCCACCAAGCAATACGGCGTCGATCTCATCATCAGTGACGCGGTGAGGAATCGAGTGCATGAACACTTCATCTGCCGCACCGCCGATCTGGTGAAGGTGAAGGGGAAAGCACATCCGATGGAGGTCTTCACCGTCCAAGGTCGGAACGGCGCGTGCGACATAGCACCCATTGAGGTTTTCGAGCAAGCGGTGCGCCTCTTCCGCGCCGGCAGCTTTGCCGACGCACTAGCGGAGTTTGAGAAAGCACGCGCCACCGGCCTCGACGACGGCCTTACCGAAATGTACTGCGAGCGCTGCCAGGACATGATCGCCACGCCACCCGATGCTTGGGACGGCGTGTGGACGATGACGAAGAAGTGACCGCCGCTGATGTCGGTGAGCATTCGATCCTCCTCATTGCTCGGCTGATTTGTGCGGCAACGAAACCCATTCTTGGGAGCCATTCATCCATTGGCCCGCGGCACATCTGATTGCCGCTTTACATTGGTGATCACAAGGATAAACTTATGGTAATTATAACAATAAATGGAAATTTGGCCGCTCCTAGCTTTATGCGCAGCGATTTTCCTGTCTGGCTGCCAGCCTGACAGGCCACTTGGCTCCGCCCAGGCTCAGCCGGTTCCCTCGGTGCCTGCCCTGCGAATCCTCGGCTATTCTGACTACGTCCCGCCTAGCGTCATCAAGAAATTCGAGAACCAGCACCGGTGCACGATCGAGTACATCGAGTTGAAGAACAGCGACGATTTGCTGGGCCGGATGAAGTCCGAACCCCATCGCTATGATCTGCTCATCTGGTCAGATGTGGACGTGGCGGAACTGAGCCAAGCCGGACTCATTGCCAAACTCGACTCCGACCGGTTGAAGGGTCTGGAAAACCTCGAGCCTGAATCCACCCACCCCGGTGAACGCTATGCCCTTCCCTATTGCTGGGGGGGCCTCGTGGTGGCCTACCTGAAGGATCGCATACCCAACCCGGAGTCTTCCACAAAGCTCCTGTTCTCCCCACCACCAGGCAGCCGGGTGCTGATGCTTGAAGACATGATCGAGTCCTTCTTGATGGCCGCTTTGCATCTTGGGAAAGAGCAGAAACCGTTTGATGAAGAGCCCCTCAAGGCGGGGACTGAGTTGCTGCGCCTCCAGTCGAGGAACGCGCGGGTGCACTACGGCAACGATGGCGACATGCTGCGTGGCATGGTCAAAGAGGACTACACAGTAGCCTTGGCCTACTCGGGCGATGCCGAAGTGGTCGCTCAGCAGAATCCGAACGTTGGATACTTCATTCCCAAAGAAGGCACGGTGATCTGGCAGGATGAAGTGGCAATCTCGCGCGACGCTCCGCAGCCTGATCTGGCTTACGAGTTTCTGAATTACATCCTCCAGCCTGAAACCATGGCGGACATCTCCAACACGGTCCGCTACCCAAATCGCAATCGCGCTTCGGCAAGACTGCTCGATCCCTCCCTGGTAGCCAACACGGCCCTTTGCCCGACTCCCGAGGTGCAGGCGAGGAGCGCCCGGATGCGCCAGCTCTCGCCCGAGGAATCCATGCGCATGGCGACCTACTCGCGCATGGTTCGTCTCGAACGCGGCGAAACTGCATCCTTGAAAATCGCGACTCCGTCACCATCGGTGCCATGAGATCGATCCGCACGGTGACAACACTTGCGCTTGTGACGGCAGGATTTCTCCCACTGGCCGTGGCATCGCTGCTGGGCACCAGTGTGACGCAACGCGAGCTGCGCGCCCACCTCATCAAAAGCCGCAGTCGGCTTGTCCAGGAAGTGGGCAATCAGGTGGAGTCCCTGCTGAACAACGCCGTGCAGGATCTCGATCTGCTGCGCGACCTGCCAACCCTGGCCACCTCAGCCACATCCGCAGCGGAGAAATCCAGCAATCTGCATCAGTTGCTCAAGGCGGGCTTTGTCTCCGCGGCCCTTCTTGATGACAAGGGCTATGTGATCGAGTCCACGGCACCCGTCCGCTTCATTCAGGAGTCGACGCCTTGGTTCAAAGCGGCGCTGAGCGACGGACGCGTTCTCGTCAGCCCGCCGATGCGTACTCCAGGTAGCCAGCAGGATCTGCATTCGTCCGTCTATCTGCCGCTTCCCAACGCGACTCCGGACGGTGCGGCACTGATCCGAGCGGACCTCCCAATGAAGCGCGTCTGGGATGTCCTCGATCACCTACTGATCGGCGGGGACGACAGGCTGCTCCTCATTGATGCCAGCCAGAACATTCTATACAGCCGCGACCGCTCGCAGATCCTCCAGAAAACCGGCATCGACTCACTGGAGGTGTCGGGCGACGACGTGACGGTGGGGAAGTGGCGTGGCAAGGATTACGTCGTTGTCTCCGAGCCCGTCACCCCTGGCTTCCAATTGGAACCGAATCGCGCGTGGAGCCTCGTGTTGTTGCAGCCAAAGGAGTTCTTCTTCTCTCCCGTGCAGCGGAGCAATGAGCTCATGCTCAGCGTCGGCTTGGCCACGCTGCTGCTCGTGATCCTCATCAGTGCTCCTCTAGGTCGCGCGCTAACTCGCCCCGTTAGCTCCATCGCTGGCGCTGCGGCCGCAGCAGCCGGGGGCGATCTCAAGGTCCGGCTGCCTAGCTGCAGCATTCGGGAAATCCGGGTGTTGAGCACGGCATTCAATGACATGCTGGAAAAACTCCAGAAGCACCAAGGATCGCTGGAGAAGCTGGTGGAAGATCGCACTGCCGCCATCACGGTTGTGAACTCCGAACTCGAGCAGACCATCGCGCAATTGCGTCAGGCACAGAAAATGGAGGCCGTGGGCGTGATGGCTGGCGGCATCGCGCACGACTTTAACAATCTGCTCACCGCCATCACCGGCCATACAAAGCTTGCGCTCAGCCAACTTGACGACATGGGAACCGGTCCGCCCACGACACCCGCAGACATCGCCACCGTGCGAGGCTATTTGCAGACTGCCCGAGCGGCGGCAGACCGTGCGGCAGGTGTCGTCCGACAGTTGCTCGGGTTCTCACGCAAGTCGGAGATCACGCCCAAGGAATGTGATCTCAATGTGCTCATGGAAGAAGTGCGGCAAATTCTGCGCCACACTTTTGACGCCCGCATCTCGCTCGTCGCCAAATATCATCCCCTGCCCTGCGGAATCTCCGCCGACGCCAATCTCATCGGCCAGGTCCTCATGAATCTATGCGTGAACGCGCGCGATGCCATCGGCAGCGGTCACGGTGAAGTCCGGGTGAGCACCGACATCGTTGAGATCACGGAGTCTGAGCCTGCCGAGCACGGATTTCAGCTCCAGCAGCCCGGCACCTATTGCTGCCTCGAAGTCACCGACACCGGCTGCGGCATCCCTCCCGAGAATTTGAAGCGCATCTTCGAGCCCTTCTTCACCACCAAGGCTCCGAACAAAGGCTCCGGTCTCGGCCTAGCGATGTGCTTTGGCATCGTCCAGCAGCATGGCGGGTGGATCGACTGTGACTCTGTGCCCAGCAAGGGCACCACCTTCCGTGTCTGCCTTCCATACAGCGCCCCCACTCTGGCCGAACCGATCAAGCGAGCCGCCCCTGCAGCCATCCAGGATTCCAAATCAAGCGGAGCCACCATCCTGCTCGCCGATGACGAGGACACCGTCCGCTTCGTGGCCCAGCGAGTCCTGCAGCGTCATGGCTTCAATGTCGTGCTCGTCGTGAATGGAAAGGAAGCCGTGGACACGATTGCCTCCCGACACGTCGATCTCGCCATCCTCGATGGTGCCATGCCTGTCATGTCGGGCCAGGAGGCCTACCACATTCTCTCGGATCAATCCCCCGCGCTACCCGTCATCATCTGCACCGGCAATGCCGACGCACGAGAAGGCTTCCGCACCGCCGCTGGCCGCGAGCCATCCGCCTTTGTGCAGAAGCCGTACGACTTCGAAGAGTTCATCACGACCGTCAAACTCGCCCTATCCAATCGCGATCAAACACTCGCACTCGCCAACTAGCCTCGGCCCTTGATCGTCACCGATTACTTCTCCGGCAAAGCCGATCCGATGAAGGAAAGCAGCTCGCCACGCCCGACTCCCTTCGTGGCCGATGTCACAAACACTCTCGGCAACTCGGCGCACCACTCCGACATGCGCGCCTGAAACAGACCGATGTTCGTCTGCACTTTCGTCGGTGTGACCTTGTCCGCCTTGGTGAACACCAAAGCCATTGGCACGCCCTCGCTCATCAGCCACTGGACAAACTCCAGATCAATCACCTGCGGCGGATGCCGTGAGTCGATGAGCACAAACACGCGCGCCAGATTGGGCCGTCCCGTCATGAACCCGCTGATCATCGGCTCGAAGGTCCGGCGAATCTTCTTCGCCGCCTCCGCATAGCCGTAGCCCGGCAGATCGACCAGGGTCCAGCGCTCGTTGATGGAGAAGAAATTGATCATCTGCGTGTGCCCCGGCGTGCCGGACACACGCGCCAGAGCCTTCCTGCCCACGAGGAGATTGATCAGCGAGGATTTCCCCACATTCGATCTGCCGATGACCGCAAACTCCGGCAAACCCAATGCCGGGCATGATGCCACGTCGAGTGCGCTGGTGATGTAGTCTGCGGATTTGATGATCATGGTCGGACGAGGAACTCACATCGCACTTCTGCGGCGCTGCGCAATGCATTATGCCGGATGACGGCTGAGGGAAATCAGGCGCGCTTATTGCACTCGGAGCATTTTGCGTGAACTTCCCACGTGCAAACGAGTGACACCTCCAAACCTCAGCAACGCTTTGAAGATCTGCGCGGCATCCTGCGCTATGTGCCGCAGTTCAGGCAGCGTGTCTTTGTGATCGCCTTTGACGGTGCGCTCATGCGCCAGAGTGTGTTTTCAAACCTGCTCCAGGACGTGGCGGTGTTGCAATCACTGAACATCGAAGTGGTGCTGGTCTTCGGCGCACGGGCGCAGATCCAGGAGCTGGCCGCGCAAAAGGGTGTGACGCTGACGAGTGACGACGGCATGGCGCGCACGGACAAGGCGACGCTGGAGATCGCCATCGAGGCGATCACGCGGCAGGCGAGCGAGCTGGTGGCGGATCTAACGGCGCTGGAAATGCCGGTGGCGGTGTCCAATGCGCTGGCGGTGCATCCGGCGGGTGTGATCGACGGTGTGGATCAGGAGTTCACGGGCCGGATCGAGCGCGTGGATGCGGTGTCGCTCAATGCGATGGTGAAGGCCGACATCATTCCCGTCTTGCCGCCACTGGGCTACGACGGTCGCGGCACGACGCTGCGGCTCAATTCCGATGCTGTGGCCGTCGAGGTGGCGATCGCTCTCGGCGCGGCGAAGGTAATCTTTGTCTCCGAGGCGGGCCTGACCTCGGAGGATGGCAAGCGCATCGCGCAAATCTCGGTGGCCGATGCGCGGGAGATGTTCAAGCGCAAGGACCCGAGGCATGACATCAATCTGCTCTCGAAGCTGCGCCACGCCGCACTCGCCTGCGCGGAAGGCGTGCCGCGCGTGCACATCGTGGATGGCACGCAGGACGAGGCATTGCTGGCGGAGCTTTTCAGCAATGAAGGCGTGGGCACGATGATCCATGCCGATGACTACCAACAGGTGCGCAAGGCACGCTCCGGCGATGTGCCGGCGCTGCTCTCGATGATGCAGCAGTCCGTGGACGATGCCGCGCTGGTGCCGCGCACGCGAGAGCAGGTGCAGGCGAAGATCAAAGATTTCTTTGTGCTCGAACTCGATGGCAATCCCATCGCCTCCGTGGCGGTGCATGATTTTGAGGAAGGTGGCGTGAAGATGGCCGAGATCGCATGCCTCTTCGTGCGACGCTCGCACAAGAACAAGGGCCACGGCCAGAAGCTCGTCACCTTTGCGGAGGAGACGGCGCGCCAGCGCGGATGCGCGCGAATTTTTGCGCTTTCGACGCAGGCGTTCCGTTTCTTCGAGGAAAAGCTCGGCTACGAGGTGGCCGAAGTGTCGGTGCTACCCAAGTCACGCCGCGAGAAGTACGAGAAGACGGGCCGCAACTCGAAGGTGCTGATCAAGTCGCTCGCGTAGCCGCGCGGCGTGCCCTCGTCACTTGGGCTCCGTCTTCTTCGGTTGTCGGGGTGCCACGCGGATATCGTCTGCCTGATGTAGCAAAGGCGCGGGCACATCGTGCTTTGACGGGATTTGCAGGAGGGACCAGACCATGCCACCGAGGATGTAGATCATCCCGGCACCGATGCCGGCGGCCACGGCGATGATGTGGCGCTGCCACTTGTTCCGGCGGTCGATCATCGTCCAGAACCGCAGGCACATGAGCAGCCAGAGAACACTGGCGAGCAAAATGAAGGCTTTGGCGGTCATGGGTGCGCGAGAGTTCCTATCGAAGCGGTTGATTGCAAGACAAAAGCTGCGTCCGACGCGCCAAGCGCTCGGGAAAAAATCGGCCAGGATGGGCTGATCGTTAAATCCAAGCCTCCGCGCAACTACACCGCCCGACTTGAGTTTATGTCTCCGAACTCAACAGGGATACAATCATGAAAATGGAATCAACCGCCGCAGATACAGCTTGGCTGAGGAGTCTTGGATTTGATGACGACCTGATCGACACCGCTTCAGGCACGCGCATGATCCGCGTGATCTTTGGCGAGGGGGCCGACGAGGACTCCTGGACCGAGGAGACGGCGGGCATCGATCGTGGTTTTGCCTGCGTGGCGTGACGGATGGCGGGTCTTGAGTGTGCGCATTTGCATTGAGCGGGCGCGCGCGATGTGCGATCAGCACGCACATGAGCCAGCCTGCCGTCATCCATTGGTTCCGCCGCGACCTTCGCCTCACCGACAACACCGCGCTGGATCACGCCGTCAAATCTGGCTCGCGGGTGATCCCGGTCTATCTCCTGAGCACTTGGACAAGCTCACACAACTGGACAGGCAGCGCGCGGCAACAGTTTCTCTGTGGATGCATTGAGTCACTGGCCAAGAACATCTCGGCGCTCGGCTCGCGGCTGATCATCCGCGCGGGCCGTGCGGAGGTGGAATTGGAGCGACTGGCGCGGGAAACGGGTGCCTCAGCGGTCTGCTTCAATCGCGACTACGATCCCTTCGGTCGCGAGGTGGAGAAGAAGGTGCGGAGAATGTGCGCCAACCTGGGCATCGCCTGCCATGATCACAAGGACAGCGTGTTACACGAGCCGGACGAGGTGCTGACGGGCGCGGGCACTCCGTATCGCGTCTTCACTCCCTACGGGAAGAACTGGCTGTCGCTGCCGAAGACAGAGCCGCTGCCGAAGATCAAGTCACTCGGTCCGCCGCCCGATGCCTCTCTCGACAGCCTACCTCTACCGACCCTCGATCATTGGAGGCTACCGCCCTGCACGGCCGCAATCACCCAGCCTGGCGAGCGTGCGGCACGGGAGCGGATGCGCCACTTCATCGACGGCGGCATCCTCAATGCCTACGCCCAGAAGCGAAACATATCAGCGGGACAGACGACCTCGCGGCTGAGTCAGGATTTGCGCTTCGGCCTGATCTCCATCCGCGAACTCTTCGCGCGTTGCAGAAGTGTGGCCGTGCAGCCCGTGTCCGCCGACACCTACGTCAAGGAATTGGCGTGGCGGGAATTCTACTCGGCGATTCTCTGGCACTTCCCCGAAGTGTTCGAGACGGAGTTCAGCACCGACTTCCGCGGAATGCCATGGGATGGCACAGACGAGTCCTTCCAACGCTGGTGCGAGGGCCGAACCGGTTTCCCCATCGTCGATGCCGGGATGCGGGAGCTGCTGGCCACCGGTTTTATGCACAATCGAGTGCGCATGATCGTGTCGATGTTCCTCACGAAGGACCTCCACTGCGACTGGCGACTCGGCGAGAGTTTCTTCATGCAGCATCTCGTCGATGGCGAGAACGCCAGCAACAACGGCGGCTGGCAATGGAGCGCGGGCACAGGTGCCGATGCCGCGCCGTACTTCCGCATTCAGAATCCATGGACGCAGACGAAGAGCTACGATCCACTGGGCGAGTACATCAAGACGTGGGTGCCGGAACTGAAGCACGTCGCGCCAGAAAAATTTCTCTCACCTCCCACCGACGGTAGAGCCATCGCGCCGGGTTATCCGCTGCCGATGGTCGATCACGGAAAGGAGCGCGCCCGCTGTCTGGCGCGCTTTGCCCGGCATCGTGCCAGCCACGGTGGGTAAATCTTCATCCGATGCGTTTCGAGTCTTGACCCATTTTCGCGTTTGCTTCATCATGCTTAAGAATTCTCCAATTCCGTTCGTCTTATTTCCATGCCAACCCTCCTTCACCGCCGCCTGCTGAACTCCATTCTTGGAAAATCATCCGTGGCAGCGCTGGCGGCACTGGGCATCTGGCAGGGAGCGGCGGTGACACAGGCGGCGGTCACGGCGGGCGGCATCGCCATCATCGGCTACACCGACGAGAGCAATGGAGGCACAGACTATTTTTCTGTCGCCGCTCTCGAGGAGATCGCCGCTGGGACCACGGTTTACTTCACGGACAATGGGTGGAACTCGGTGGACAATCGGTTTCGCGGGACAAACGATCTCACCGACGGCGATGGACCCGAGACGCTGATAAAACTGTTCTTCACCAACACTGTGGCGGCGGGCACCATCATGCGCTCGGGATTTGACGACACCGGCTTCGAGTGGACTGCCTCAGGTTTGATCCCCGGCGCTACGACTGGCAACTTTGATTTTCTCGGACTCGCGGCAGGTGGCACGGGCGAGCAAATCTATGCCTTTGAGGCCAGTGCGACATTGCCCCTGCACAACCCAACGAACCACATCTTCCTCCTCGACATGGGAGACTTCAACAACCCGGGTTTTGAGCCCGCCACAAGCGGTGGCACGGGTGACTTGGCCCCTGGTTTGCTTCAAGCCAACAACACGGCGGTCTCGCTGCCCGATAATGTTTCCGGGGACGATGCCAATGACTTTCACAATGGTTCCTTCGCCCTCTACATGGGCTCGGTTGACCTCGGCAATGGGACTGCAGGCTACAACTTGCAAACGTCGGGTGGCACCAAAGCCCAGTGGCTGGCGGTGATCGCTGATTCGAATAACTGGCTCAACCTCGACTACGACGGCTTCAATGATGTCGATGCTGAATCCCAGCTCGGCTCTCTCCTCAACATCACCCCTGCCCCCGAGCCGTCGCGCGCACTGCTTCTCGCACTCGGTGGTTTTGCCGCTGTCCTGCGTCGTCGAAGGAAGTAGAGATCGGGTGCCGCGAATTTGCACCTTGCCCCAGCCGATGTGCGGCCTTTGGTGAGGTCATGCCATCCGGTCGCTCCGCAAGACTCGTCGCTGGGATTCTCCTGCTGCTCCTGATTGGATGGGTGGCGCGTTGGTGGCGCAGCCGTTCTGACGCTGAAGAATATGAGCTGTCGCCCGCCGTCGGGATCGAGGAGAGTCCGCCCGCCGCCGAGATTGACCTGCCTCGGGAATGAGGCAGATTCCGGCCCTTTTTCGCCGCACCCATAGCGCGGCGCATTTGTTTCCAATCAATGCCAGGGCAACCGATCAGTTTTGAAGAAGCCGTCGAGCAGGCGATCAGCCGCGACCCACGCTACCAGCCCGAGGCCTACGCCTTTGTGCGGGATGCGCTTCATCTTGCGGCCACGAAATTTCGTGGTGACGGCAAGGACCAGCATGTGACAGGCCAGGAACTCCTCGAAGGCGTGCGCGAGCATGCGCTACGCGAGTTTGGCCCCATGGCTTGGTTCCTTTTGCAGGAATGGGGCGTGCTGCGCGGCGAGGACGTGGGCTGCATCGTTTACAATCTGATCGAGTGCGACTATTTCGGCCGAAACGACGGCGACAGCATCGAGGACTTCGCCGGCGGCTACGACTTCGAAGAGACATTCACCAAACCCTACCTGCCCTCTGGCGGCGCGAGAAAAAGAGAGAACACGAATTCATGAAGGGCAAGACACCACGCGCAGGCGCAACAAAACCACGCCTCGCAAAAGGCCTCAGTCAGATCACCCTGCCACCCGCGAGAGCCGAGGTGCGCACACTCGACAACGGGCTGGAGATCATCGTGAAGGAAGACCACTCCCATCCGCTCGTCAGCGTGCAAATCTGGGTGAAGGCCGGAAGCATCTGCGAGGAAAAGTGGACGGGCGCCGGGCTGGCGCACCTCGTGGAGCACATGCTTTTCAAAGGGACTCAGCGACGTGCGGCACAGGAGATCTCGCAGGAGATCCAGGCGCGGGGCGGACAGGTGAACGCCTACACGTCGTTCAATCGCACGGTCTATTGGATTGACGGTCTGGCCGAACACATGGAAGGCTACCTCGACGTGCTGGCCGACATGGTGCGGCACTCCAAGTTCGACGGCGAGGAGTTGCTCCGTGAGATGGACGTGATCCGCCGCGAGATGGCGATGGACAATGACGACCCGAACTCCGCCGCGCAGCATCTCATGCAAGCCACGGCGTTTCGGAAGCATCCGCTACGCCACCCGGTCATCGGGTATCGCGAGGTGTTCGATCAGGTCGAGCGCGAGGATGTCGTTGGCTTTGTCCGCAGGCATTACGTTCCAAACAACTGCTTTGTCGTGATCACGGGCGCTGTCGGCACCGAGGACGCCATCGCCGCCGTGCAGAAGCATCTCGGCACCTGGCAGCGCCGACCGTACGAATCACTGCTCCTGCCCGCCGAACCGCGCCAGCAGGGCCCCCGCAGGAACAGCCGCACCTTTGCCACGGAACTCACGCGACTCTCATTTGGATGGGTCATTCCCGGCGAGGCGGATGAGGACAAGGCAGCGCTCGACGTCCTCGGCTTCCTGCTCGGCTCGGGCCGCAGCTCGCGGCTCTATCAAGAGCTGCGCGAGAAGAGCGGCCTAGCTCACTATGTGTGGGCCGGCGCTTGGGCCACGCAAGAGTGCGGGCTCTTCAATGTCGAGATTGAGTGCGATCCCGAGGATGTCGCCGCAGCCGAGAAAGCCACGCTCGGCGTGATCGAGCTCATGAAGCAGAAGGGCCCGTCGCCCGCTGAACTCGACAAGGCGATGCGCAGCACCCTCGGCGGCCAGCTCCGCTCGCTCACCACCACGAAGGGGCAGGCCGCCAGCCTCGGTCACGGATGGCTCGCCGCTGGCAGTCTCGATTTCGCGGCGATCTATCTCAAGGCCATCGAGCGGCTCACTCCAGCTCGGCTCAAGGATGTTGCGCAACGGTTTCTCGACCCGCAGCGCATGAGCGTCGTGGTGGTGGAGCCGCAATCCGCAGCGAGCAAGGCGACGGCGGGCAACGCCGGTGCCAAGTGCGAGAAAATCGAGCGCATGGTTCTGCCGAACGGCCTCACCTTGATCGTGGGCGAGAACGCCAAGCTCCCGCTCGTCTCCATGCGGGCCCAATTTCTAGCCGGAGTGCCGGTCGAGACCGATGCAAACGCGGGCGTGACCCAGATCACCGCACAGATGCTCATGAAAGGCACGCGCAAGCGCAGTGCGGAAGAGCTAGCCGGCACCCTGGAGAGTCGCGGCGGCGGCATCATGGCGCAGGGCGATGCGCACCGCCTAATCCTCGGTGCCGATGTGATGCGTGGCGACGAGGCGCTCGGCCTCGACCTGATCGCCGATCTCGCGCTCAATGCGCGTCTGCCAAAGGAACAACTCCCGCTCATCCAGAAGCGGCAGATCGCAGCCATCCGCGAAGAGCAAGAGGACCCTCTCACCGTTGCCTTACGTCTCTGCCGGAAGAAAGTCTTCGCCAGCGCGCCGTATGCACGCACCGCCCTCGGCACTGAGGAGAGCGTGAAGAGCCTCACCGTTGCCGGCTGCCGCGACGTGCTCTCGCAATACGTCAGCGGAGCCAACGGCGTCATCTCCGTCTTCGGCGATGTGAAGGCAAAGGCGGTGCGCTCGCTCGTCGAAAAGGCTTTCGCCAAGCTCCCGAAAGGAAAACGTGACGCCTCCGCCGCGACTGCTTTTGATGCAAAGACGAAGCCCGGTGAGTGGGTGCAACAACTGGACAAGGAGCAGGCTGTGCTCGCCATTGGTTTCCGCACCGTCGGGCTCAAGGATTCCGACAGCTACGTTCTCTCGCTCATTGATGAGGCGTGCAGTGACATGGGCTCGCGGTTGTTCAATCGCATCCGCGAGGAACTTGGCCTCGCCTACTACGTCGGGGCGCAAGCGTTTGGAGCGCTAGGTGCAGGTGCTTTCTATTTCTATGTCGGCACCGATGCCAAGAAGATTGTGCTGGCCGAGAAGGAGATGATGGGACAGATCGCCGATCTCGCCGCAAACGGGCTCGCCGCTGACGAGATCGAGCGCGCCAAGACCACCTGGCGCTCATCCTGGCTCCGCGCCCAGCAGGGGAACACCGCCCTGGCCGACGGCCTCGGCTGGGACGAACTCAATGGCCAAGGGCACGACCACTTCCACCGACTCCCCGAGATCATCGAGAGCATCTCAGCCCGAGACGTGAAGCGGGTCGCCGCCAAATACCTGAGTACATCGAAGGCGTTTGTCGTGCGAGTGATGCCAAAGTAGCGCCCAATCGCCATCTGCATCCCGGCTCACCCTGGGGATAGGCAGATGGATTCAGTGGATTTTCCGCCCCGTTTTTTCAGCCGTCTCGACGGCCTACTCCTACTTCTTCGCTTTCTTTTTCTTCTTTGGTTGTGGTTCACCTGCGTCTTCAAAGGCGGGCTTGCCGCCATTCAGATCAGCCAACAAACGAGCAACATATCCGGAGAAGCGGCTATCGGGCGACTCTCCCTTTGCCGGCAATGAATGGAGTTGTTCGGCGATGGGTTTGGCTTTGTCACCGAGATCGCCAATGGCGTTGAGCGCGCTCATGGCGGTGAAGACGTTGTGCTGGCCCCAGTTGGCGAGTTTGACAAGTTCGGGCAGCGCGGCGGATCGATCAGCATCGCTTCCATGTTTGGCGAGGGCCCAGTTGGCGGCGACTTGGACGTAGGTGGAGCTGTCCTTGGTCGCTTTCACCATCTCATGGTGTGCGGCAGCGAGTCCGTCTTTGCCGCGCATGAGGATACCCATGGCGCTCCAGTAGCGGACGGCGTTGTCGCTGTCGGAGAAACCGGCTCTGAGGTCGGCGATCGCATCGGACTTCATCGACGAGGCGTTTCCAGCGGCTTTCAGGATGCGGGCCACAGGATAGAGTTTGTCGTCATGCGCCATGTCGTAGGGCGTAGTGCCCTCCGCACGTTGATGCATCTCGCCCTCCGGCAGCAGGCCGACATCGCGGATCTTCAACGCCAAGTTCTCCTGCGCGGCACGCATCTTGACGAGAGCTTCGGCGTGCTCGGGTTTGTCAGCGAGGTTGTGGACCTCGTCAGGGTCGGATTGGAGATCGTAGAGTTCTTCGGCATCCTTGAGCTCCTTCCAGAAGATCGACTGCTCGGGCGTGGCCTTGCCGTCATCGAAGGTTTTGCGCCAGACTCGGGTGGTGGGCGTTTCGAATTGATAGGCCACATGCTGTGCCTGTGAGAGATGCGGCATGTAGTTCCTCAGATAGACGAATCGACCGTCGGTGATGCTGCGCACGGTGTCGATGCGCTCGTCCATGCGGCCGCGGAAGCCGTAGATGAAGGGCTGCGGCTCGGTTTGGAACTTCCCGGCAAAAGCGTTGCCCTGCATCCACTCCGGTGGCTGCACGCCGATGATGCTGAGCAAGGTGGGCGCAAGATCGACGAAGCTGACGAGGCGGTCGGACTTCACCCCAGCGCCGTATTCCTTCGGCGCGAGATGTTTCCAGTTCGGCGGGAAGTAAACGACCATCGGTACCTGGAGACCCGAGTTGCAAGGCCAGCGCTTGTTGCGCGGCATCCCGCTGCCGTGGTCGGCGTAATAGAAAACAATGGTGTCAGCGGCGAGGCCCGCGTCTTCGAGTTCCTTGAGGCGCTTGCCAGCCGACGCATCGGCAAGCGTGACTTGATCATAATACTGCGCCCAATCCTGCCGCACTTCGGGAGTGTCGGGATGGTAGGCGGGCACGCGGACCTTTGCAGGATCGTGAATCGCCTCATGCGGGCGTTTGCGGAGTTGGCTTTCGTGGCTGCATGTCTCGTTGAAGATGGCGAAGAAGGGCTGGCCGTCGTTGCGGTTCTTCCAGTGCGCCTTTCCGGACGACTCATCCCACACACCCTCGGGTTTGGCTAGATTATAGTCCTCCTTGCTGTTGTTCGTGCAGTAGTAGCCAGCCTCACGGAGGAATTGCGGATACATCTTCGTCCCCTTCGGCATCTGCGTCATGCTGCGCATGTGCTCGCCACCGGTGGAGGGCGGATACATGCCCGCGATGATCGTCGTGCGCGCCGCCGCGCAAACTGGACCACAGGACCAAGCGCGCTTGAAAAGCATGCCCTTGGCCGCCAGCCCATCGACATTCGGCGTGGTCGCGTAGGTATCGCCGTAGCAACCCATGTGCGGGCCATGATCTTCGCTCGTGAGCCAGAGGATGTTCGGCTTATCGGCAGAGAATGACGAAGGTTTGACGGCGAAGAATGAGAACAGGCACGCGATGGCGATGAAGCGATTCATGGACCGGTTGAACGCAAGGATTCCGGCTGATCCTTCATCGCGATGGCGGGAGCGTTTGTGAGTACCGAACCCCAAGAGCCTAGCCAACGCTTCGTGCCAGAGCGTCCATTCAAAATGAGAGCGGCTTGCCCACTCCTTGGCAGTTTAGAGCCCTGGCTCGTGCCGCAGACTGGTGGCGTCGGCGACGAAAGACCGCACCCAGCCCCACCACGCTGAGAAGCATGAGGCGGGAAGGCTCTGGAACTCCAAACGCCTCCGTACGAAGTTGCGTTCCAAGAACCGAACCCACTCCACCGACCTCCGCAATCGTAGCGCCACTCACTGATGTACTCAATGTCAGCGAGTCACCCAGACCACCGAGATTGGTCGGGAATATCCAAGGCACGGTAGCAGCCGTTGCTTCAAATATCCCCATCTCCGTTGCAGCCCCTAAAGTGTCGGCATTGAAGACCCAAACATAGATCTGTTTGCCATTGAAAAAATCTGCCTTGGTCGCGCCAGCCGTGTTGTCAGTCGCCGTACCACCAAGCCTCGCTGTTCCGCTTAGAGGCACAAAGTCGAGCGTACTACTTGCGCCGCCATTTAGCGATGCAGTGTCTGTATCAAGAGTGAACCTCTCCCATCCGCCCGCATCGATGATGGTAGCGACATTGACGGCGACCGAAAGGAAATGATCAATCGAGGCCTCGATTGCGACCTCATTGGAAAAGGTTCCGATCCAATAGCTGCCGGCCCCCGCACCACCAAAGTCGATACCCGCTTCGCTGGCAATGCTTCGAGAGGTAGGGATCACTCCAAAAGCTACGCTGGATGATTTCACAGACGAAGCTGGAACCATGGACAAGATGCCAATTGCGAGCCATGCGGATTTCATTTTGATCGGATGAATTCAGTTGGATTTGTTGTGCCACCGGGTTCCACTCCGGCAGTTCAGAATCAAAAAAAAGGGAGTGGCTGTCGCCCCTCCCTTTTTCGGAAAATAGAATCAGTTCAAGCCACTCTTATGCACGACGGCGACGGAAGACGAATCCAAGCGCACCAAGGCCGAGAAGAACCATGCGGGATGGCTCGGGTGCAATGGCTGCGCTAAATCCACCTTCCGTGCGAATGAAACTGCCTGAGATTGAGCCAACGCCGCCCACTTCTGCAAGCGTTGCGCCAGCGGCAGTGCTGCTATAGGTTACGCTATCCCCTAGGCCTCCAGCGTTGGTTGAGAACGTCCATGGTGGCGACGACGCGGTTGCCTCGAAAATGCCCATTTCGGTCGCAGCACCAACAGAGTCAGCATTGAAAACCCAAACATAAATCTGTTTGTTGTTGAAGAAGTCAGCCTTGGTAGCTCCAAAGTTCTGATCCGCTGCAGAGCCGTTCAGTTTTCCCGAAGCGCTAATGTCCAACGTACTGGTCGCGCCCGAATTCAAGAGTCCAGTGACAGTATCCATAGTAAACTGCTCCCACCCGCCCGAGGCGATGATATTGTTCACGTTGTCCTGGAGGCTCAAGCTCTTGTTCAACGAAAAAGCTTCGCTTGTAAATGTGCCAACCCAAAAACTACTAGTCGTGGACAACGTCGTTCCCGCTTCGTTTGTCACCGTTTTGGCTGTGGGTATGCCGCCAAAGGCTACTGTTGTGGCCTTCACCGTAGAGGCAAATGCGAAGGAGAGGACGGCAAGGATTAACGTGGTTTTCATCGTGGATAAGATTTGAAGCTTGGGCGACGTAGAGCGTAATGGGATTAAAATGAACTAGGCGATGGAAGAGCCCAATTGAAGGCAGGACCACCCTTGCGTTTCACCACAAAAGACGCGCCCGCAACAATAGTCACAGTTCCAGATGGAACAAATGTGTCGGACGTGTACCACCCAGCCGGATTGCCCATGAGGTCGCCGATGTAGTAGAAATATGACAGCGGACTGGCTCCACCATAAATGATGATCTCATCCGCTGTCGAAGGGTCATCTGTTGATTTCACGCCAGTAGTGTCGCTTCCAGTTCTGAGTCCACTTGCATCAAGTGTCAAACCCTGAGCCGAAGCCGTGCCGAGAACATTGAGGCCATTTACCACTGCGAAGATCGTATTGCCCGTCTTCACGGAACCAACTGAGGTGATTGTTACTGCGGCCGCGGCTTTCCGCTTGACCACAACAGCTTCGTTCGGGGCGATGGGTGCTCCGCCGGAGGCAACAAACGTATCGGATGTGTACCAGCCTTCTGGATTTCCCACATCCCCCGTGTAATAGAAATATGGCTGCGAAGACGCTCCATTATAAATCAGTACTTCGTCCCCAGTGGAAGGGTCGTCAGACTCCAACAATCCAGCCGAGTTCGTCGCACCAAAGACATCTGCTATGGTCACGTCCTTGCGGATTCTTATGGTATCACCAACCGCAGCTTGATTGATACTCAGATCACCAGCAGTCTCGATTGTATTTGTGGTCGGTGTGTTTGTGATATCCGACATGCTGCCAGATCTCGCAGGAACAGCAGTGGAAACGATTTCAACGTAGTGACTGCCGTTTGCTCCATTGAAAGCACCAGCTAGCCAAGGAGTGCCCGAGACGGTGATCGTTGTTCCTGCGATTGCCGTAATCAAGCCTTGATAGGCGATGGGACGGGTGAGCGTCGGAGATATAAGCGAGAGACGAGGCGAGGCAACAGAACCACCTCCAGCAATGGTCATCGTGATGAACCCAACCGGATCAGTCTTGGCTTCCTGAGCGGAAATGGATCCTGAACCCAGAAGGGCGAGGCTGAAAAGGGCGGCACAGGTCTTTGTTTTCATGGCGATGGAGATTGGCATTTAATGGTATATACCCCGTGGAGGGTTCTTTGTTACTCAATTTCACAAAAAATGTCGAGGCAAAAATGAATTTAATCAAGGGACCAAAGGGAGTATTGAAGGTCGGGGTGTGACCGCTCCCAAGGGCGGCGGGTTCAAAATAAAAAGGCTTTTGGCGTGGGGGGCTGGTGAGGTGAAGCGAACCTGGATACGCCAGAAGCACATCGATGGAGGAGCCACCGCCCAAACGCCGAGCCTGCTGCAAAACGGCGGAGCGGAGGCTTCCGGCCCTCGGTTTTGCCTGATGAGGAACGATGGCGAGATGCTCGCGGATGCCCGTCTGATCTACAAAGCGCTTCATCAACGTCAGGCCACCAAAGGGCGTCACCGGCTTGTCGGAGTATTTGAACGGCAGATTCACCATCACGGTGATTCCGCCATGCTCGTCAATCCCTCGCTCTGACAAGCGCTCCAGCTCTTCCGCTTGCTCCTATTGCTAGATTTGGGTTCAACAGCCCGGCGAGCATATGCGGCAGCTCGGTGAACATGTTCAATAGCTACGTGAGCATGTTCATCGGCTCCGTGAAGCCCTTCATATAAGACCCGTGAAGGTATTCATCGGCTCGGTGAAGGCCTTCAGCGACCGTTTGAAGGCCTTCGTGAGGCTCGTGAAGATGTTCATCGGCACCATGAAGGCCTTCGGTAACCGTCTGAAACCCGGCTCTACCTTTGTCTCAATCTTCGAAAAGCATTCATAATCAATGATTTACGGCAAAGCCTGAGCGGATTCGCGATGCCGCCACCGCCCGAGGGTTGGAAGCGCCCGCGCCAGTCGGTTTTGCCAAGGGCTCATTTGGGCGGCGCTTCGGCGGATTGGCTCCGCTGATTTGAGCATTGCACAGACGACGGAATTCTTGTTTGATGGGAAGCACCCGCCATGAACCTGCCCGAGCGCCGCAACCCCCAAGCTGAAACTTCAGACGCCAAGCCCGGCATCCGCCCGCGACCGATTCAGGCGAGGAGGCCGGAAGGCGAGACTCCGAAAGGGCCCGGTGTTTTGCACTTCTCCTGCCCGGCCTGCCTAGCGATGATGTCGGCGCAGCGGGGGCTGGGGATCGTGCCTTGCCCGTCGTGTGAGGCACGAGTCATGCCGCCGCAAGTGGTGGGAGAATCCGCCGGGAAAGGGCACCAGCCTCCGCCGACGAAGACGGGGAGGCTGAAGTAGGGAGGGGAGTCGAACGATCGCTGAGCGCGGCATCAATACCGCCCCTTGCGCGGGCCGCTCATCCATTTCCACGCGCTCTCGATGTGGCTACGCGGGTCCTTGTATTGGGCTTCCCAGCCGAGGACGGCTTTGGCTTTGGCCGGATTGCAGATCAACTCGGGCGGATCGCCGGCGCGGCGGGGGCCGTAGCTGACGGGGATCGTCTTGCCGGTCACGGCTTCGGTGGTGGCGATGATTTCCTTCACGGAGAAGCCACGCCCGGTGCCGAGATTCACCGCCGTGGTGTCGCCGCCCTTGCGGAGATAGCCGAGCGCAAGAGCATGGGCGCTGGCTAGGTCGTTGACGTGAATGTAGTCGCGGATGCAGGTGCCGTCGGCGGTGGGGTAGTCAGTGCCGAAGACTGTGATGGCATCGATCTCGCCGGTGATGGCCATGAGAATGCGCGGGATGAGATGCGTCTCGGGATCATGGTCCTCGCCGATCTCGCCATCGAGATCGCAGCCGCTGGCGTTGAAGTAGCGGAGGAAAACGGACTTCAGGCCCCAGGCCGTCGCGCAGTCCCGCAGCACGCGCTCAAGCATCTGCTTGCTGGCGCCGTAGGGGTTCACGGGGTCTTGGGGGTGCGTCTCGTCCATCGGCACGCGGACGGGATTGCCGTAGGTGGCACAGGTGGAGGAGAAGATGAAGCGCTTGCAGCCGTGGCGCTGCATCGTCTCGATGACTGTCAGCGGGGCGGCGAGATTGTTGCGGTAATATTTGAGCGGATCAGTCACCGACTCGCCCACATACGCAAAGGCGGCGAAGTGCAGCACGGCCTCGGGCTTGTGCTCGGCGAAGACTTTTTCCATCAGCGCGGCATCGCTCATGTCGCCCTGCACAAAGGTCACGCGATCCAGCGGCAGCGCCTCGCGATGCCCGAAGACGAGATTGTCGAGAACGACGATTTTCTCCCCCGCTGCGAGGAGATGCTTGACCGTGTGCGAGCCGATGTAGCCCGCGCCGCCTGTAATGAGAAGGGTGCCTGTGTCTGCCATCGCGCACTTTCCCGGTGCAAGCCGAAATCCGCAATCTGAAATCCGCAATGAAGTTGACCGCCCCCACGCGCCGCGTACCCTCGCGCCCACTTATGGACACAGTCAGACTCGGAATCGTCGGCCTCGGCAACATGGGCAAGGCCCACCTCGGAAACATTCGCGCGGGCAAGGTCGCGGGGATGCGCGTCACAGCGCTTTGCGAGAGCCACGGCACGATCCCGCCGCTTCAGGAGGGTGAGACTTCGTTCACCGACGTGAGCAAGATGATCGCGAGCGGCCTCATCGACGCCATCCTGATCTGCACGCCGCATTTCTCACACACCACCATCGGCATCGAGGCGCTGAAGGCCGGTCTGCACGTCCTCGTCGAGAAACCCATCTCCGTCCACAAGGCCGACTGCGAGCGCCTCATCGCAGCGCACACGGACAAAACGAAAATCTTCGCCGCCATGTTCAACATGCGCACGAACGCCACCTTCAAGAAGGTGAAGGACCTCATCGACAGCGGCGAGATCGGCGAGGTGCGCCGCGTGCATTGGGAGGTCACCAACTGGTTCCGCACCAATTACTACTACGCCACCGGCGGCTGGCGCGGCACCTGGAAAGGCGAGGGTGGCGGCGTGCTCATGAACCAGTGCCCGCACAATCTCGACCTCTTCCAGTGGATGTTCGGCATGCCCCAGCGCATTCGCGGCTTCTGCCAGTTCGGCCGCTACCATGAGGTGGAGGTCGAGGACAACGTAACGGCGGTTTTCGGCTACGACAACGGCACCACCGCCACCTTCATCACCAGCACCGGCGAGGCACCGGGCCGCAACGTCCTGGAAATCTCCGCGGAGCAAGGCCGCATCACCGTCACTGACGGCACGCACATCCACTTCCAGCGCAATCGCCAACCCATGAGCAAGTTCTGCATGGAGGCCGAGGCCGCCTTTGCCATGCCCGAGAGCTGGCACATGGACATCCCCGTCAGCGACAGCGGCGGCGGACAGCACGTCGAGATCCTGCAAAACTTCACCAACGCCATCTTAAAAGGCGAGAAACTCCTCAGTCCCGCGGAAGAAGGCACGCGCAGCGTCGAGCTGGCCAACGCCATCCTCCTCTCCACCTGGCAGGATAAAACAATCGAACTCCCCATGAGCAGCGCCGACTACGAGCGCATCCTCATCGAGAAAGGCGAGACGAGCACGTTCCAGAAGACCAAAGTCGTCGCCAAGGCGAGCGCGGATGATTTTGCGAAGAGCTTCCGATGAGAAACCCAGCCTGACTTCAGGCTCCAAGCCATCTCATTCATTCCCCATCGGTCCGCGTGTCACATGCCGCAGCGCGCGGTCAAAGGCGCGCACCGCCGCACCGCCACGCACGAAGTAAAACGAGGGATCGTCCTCGCCCGTCTGCTCGTGTGTGTGGAAGCGGAGATCAGCCGCCGTCATCCGCTCATATACCTCAGCCAGCAGGCCCTCGTCCTCGATCTCAATCTCCATGCCCGGCAACACAAAGCCCAGCGCCGGCTCGGGCGCGCCCAAGTCCGCCGCCGCATGTCGCAGCGCCTCGCGCACTGTGGCGTCCGTCGAGCGCTCGATGGAGACGATCAGGAGATTCAGCGCCGTCTTCCGCATCGGCAGCCAGGCGTCGGGATTTTCCGGCTCCGTCAGCGGGGCGAAGAAGAACAGCGAGATGATCCTCCCCAGCTTGCTCAACTGATATTCCGAGCTGGCAGCCATCGCATTGTCCACGTCATCCCATGTGGTTTTCTCAGCGAGCGCGAAGACAGGGGCTGTGTTGGCGGGAGCATGCATGATTTAACAATACCCTCTTGAAAGCCAGGTCAAGGATCGTCAACGGCAAGGTCCGAGGCACCAACTCTCGATTCACATTTCTCCATGATACACAAGGCTAACGAATGGCGGGAAAGACCGCGACTCCTCACATGGTGGTCCAAATCTGCGAGCTTTTCCTTCGGGCCGCTATCCCATTAGGAGCCATCCTTGCCACATCGGTCCGCCGAGGCATGAGCTTGCCGGGCGATGAACCGTCGGCGGACTCACTCCCCCTTCTCAAACTCCGCCTTGAGACCGAGGCCGTTCGGAGCGGAGTCGTGCAAGGCGCGGGTCAGCGTGTCGGGATTCCAGCCTTGCGGTCCGGTCTTCTTGTCCAACTTGAGCGGGAGAAACGAGACGACGAACTCGCCCTTCGACTTGTCGAGCGGCTCGATTTTCACCCATGGCTTCTGCGCGGCGAGGACGGCGTCCACCTTGGCGGCGTTGCCTCCCTGGCCGTAGCCGGGCACGCGCAGAGTTAGTGAGGCGACGTAGGGTTTACCGTGGAGCGGCCACGCATCCGTCACTGCCTGAGCGATCTGGTGGGCGCTGACTTTGGCGGGATCAAAGGTGACGGTGGCGTAGCTGTCGATGCGCTGCTGGACGTTGATGTCGGACACGCCCTTGATGCCATTAATCGCCTGCCAGACGGAGTAGATGCACGACGGGCACTCCACGCCCTCGATAAAAAACGTGAGCGTGTCGGCACGAGGACCGGCGCTCGGCGTTTCGGCGGCGGATGATCCGGCTGCCAACAGGCAGATCAGGGCGAGGGTGGCGTTTTTCATCAGGTGGAAGGCTGGTCTTGAATCCCGGCGGCCCGGAGAAAAACCACCGAGCATGCGCATCCTTTCATGGGAGGCTCCAAATCACTTCGCCTCCCCGAAATCCTGCCTTGCGCGTCACGGCACTCGAAGCCATCACTTGCGTCCCCAACCCTTCTTTTATCATGATCAAACTCACAGGCATCGCAGACGAAGCAGGCGCGTCCCTCGACGTGCAAATCAAGGCGCACAAGGAACTCGGCTGGGACAGCATTGAGTCGCGCGGCATCGAATTGGACGGCGTGAAGGGCAATCTGCACGAGATCCCGGACGCGACGTTTGAAAAGGTCTGCGAGAAGCTGGCGGCGGCGAACATGACGGTGTGCGGCTTTGGCTCGCTGATCGGCAACTGGGCGAAGAAGATCGGCGATGATTTCTCCATCACGGCCGCCGAGATCGACCGCGCGATCCCACGGATGCAAAAGCTCGGCGCGAAGCTGATCCGCGTGATGAGCTACGCGGTGTGCAAAGATGATGGCGGCAAGGATTTGTCGGAGCAATTCGAGCCCGAGCGCATTAAGCGGATGCGCGAGATCAACAAGCGCTTCGCCGACGCCGGCCTCACGGTGGTGCATGAGAACTGCATGAACTGGGGCGGCATGAGCCCGACGTATGTGAAGCGCATGATGGAAGCGGTGCCGGACATGAAGTGGGTCTTCGACACGGGCAATCCAGTTTTCATCGACGACCGCGACCGACCGGGCCACAAGCAGGACGCATGGGAGATGTATCAGGCCGTGAAGCCGAACATGGTCCACGTCCACGTCAAAGATGGCCGCTGGGTGAAAGAGAAGAACGACGCCGAGTACACCTACCCCGGCGAAGGCGAGGGTCAAACCGAGCGCATCATGGCCGACCTCGTGAAGACCGGCTACTCGGGCTACATCAGCATCGAACCGCACGTCGCCGTCGTCTTCCATGGAGCGGGCAGCGCGGACAATCTCTCGCCCGAGCAGAAAGCGAAGGAGCAGTACGACAGCTACGTCAAATACGGTCGGATGCTGGAGACGATGCTGAAGAAGGTGGGCGCGACTCTCGGCTAAGCGAATCGACGAAATACAATGCAATGATTTGCATTGTGATGGGGAGGGCGTCGCATTGGGTTGGGCTGCCTCTACCTCTATCACGACCCATCACTTGCACGCCGCGTCGATCACAGGAACACTGCGGTACTCCCATGCCTCGCAGTCACCTTTTTTTCATTCTGATCGCGCTGATGCTCGCTGCCTGCGAGCGCACGCCGTCAAAGCTGCTGCAAGGGTATGTCGAGGGGGAGTTCGTTTACATCTCGTCGCCGCTTGCTGGCAAAGTGGCCAAGCTGACCGTGCAACGTGGCGCCCAGGTGCAAAAGGGTGACGTGTTGTTTGAGCTGGAGAACACCGTCGAGAAAGCTACGCGGGACGAAGCCATGCATCGCATTCAGCAGGCGAAGGCAACACTTGAAGACGCGAAAAAAGGAAAGCGACCGACGGAGATCGAGTCCTTGCAGGCACAGTTGAGACAGGCGAACGAATTGGTGGCGCTATCCGAAATCGAACTCTCACGGCAGGAAAAGCTCACGAAGACGGGAGCCGTCTCCGTGGAGACCATTGATCGTGCTCGAAGCACCAACGTGCAGAACCATCAGCGCGTGGAGCAGCTAGAAGCGGATTTGAAAACGGCGGCGCTCGGATTGCGCAGTGACGCTGTGAGCGCGCTCGAGTCCGAGGTAAAGGTCCGCGAAGCGGCGCTGGTGAAGGCGGAGTGGGATCTGTCTCAGAAACAGCAAAGCGCTCCGCAAGCTGGAATCGTGAATGACACGTTGTATCGCGAGGGTGAAGCCATCCCTGCGAGTCGGCCCGTCGTCGTACTTCTACCACCTGCGAATGTGAAGGTGCGCGCTTTTGTGCCACAGACCAAGCTCGCCTCGCTGCATGTAGGCGATCTGGCAAAAGTCCGCATCGACGGTGCTGGTGATTTTGTCGCCGGCAAGGTCAGCTTCATCGCGCCACAGGCCGAATACACGCCACCGGTGATCTACAGCCAGGAGAACCGCAGCAAGCTTGTCTTCATGATCGAGATCAAGTTCGCGGACGACATCGCGGCGAGGCTTCATCCCGGGCAGCCAGTGGACGTGGAGTTATGAGCGGCGAACTCGCCATCGACGTGCGCGGCATGACGAAGCGCTTTGGTGAGCGCACGGTGGTGAACAGCATCGACTTGCAAGTGCGCACGGGCGAGATCTACGGCTTCCTCGGGCCGAACGGCAGCGGAAAGACGACGTTCATCCGCATGTTGTGCGGACTGCTGCTCGCCGATGAGGGTAATGGCACGTGCCTGGGATTTGATGTCATCAAGGAGAGCGAGGCGATCAAGAAACAAGTCGGTTACATGACGCAGCGATTCAGCTTCTGGGAGGATTTGAGCATCCGCGAGAATCTCGATTTCGTCGCGCGCATGTACGGCGTCAAAAACCGACGCGAAGTTGTGAACGGCTCCATCGCGCGGCTCGGTCTCACTGGGCGAGAAAAGCAGCTCGCGGGTCAGCTCAGCGGTGGGTGGAAGCAACGACTCGCTCTCGCCGCGTGCTTGATTCATCAGCCGAAGTTGTTGTTGCTCGACGAGCCGACGGCGGGTGTCGATCCAAAGGCGAGGCGTGATTTCTGGGAGCAAATCCACCTCCTCGCCGCCGAGGGGCTGACGTTTCTCATCACCACGCACTACATGGACGAGGCTGAGCGCTGCCACCGGCTGGCTTATATCTCGTATGGCAATTTGCTGACACATGGTACGGTCGCGGAAGTGGTCGATCACGCGAAGCTGACCACGTGGTCGGTGAATGGGCCTGATCTCGTGAAGCTCGCCGTGAGGCTTCGGCAGCAGCCCGGCGTGCAGCATGCCGTCGCCTTCGGCACCACGCTTCACGTCAGCGGCGACGATGCCGCCGCTCTTGAGCGGGCCATCGCGCCATTTCGCACGCCGGGTTACGAATGGAAGCTGATCCGCTCGGGTTTGGAGGATGTGTTCATCCACTTGATGGACCAGAGCAAAGACAACTTCGCCGCATGAGCCGCTGGTTTTCCATCACCCGGTTCGTCGCGATCATCGCCAAGGAGTTCATCCAGATGCGGCGGGATCGCATGACGTTTGGCATGATGGTGGGCATTCCGATGATGCAGCTCATCTTGTTTGGATTCGCGATCAACTCGGATCCGAAGCATCTGCCCGCCGCTGTGCTCATGAACGACCACGGCCCGCAGGCGCGCACGCTGCTCGCAGCGATCCAGAACACTGGCTACTTCGAGACGTCGCGCGTGCTCGGCAGCGAAGACGAAGCACGCGAAGTGCTGGAGCACGGCGAGGTGCAGTTTGTGATCACGATCCCAACCGACTTCTCGCGCGACCTGCTGCGTGGCGATAAACCCAAGCTGCTCGTCGAAGCCGATGCCACTGATCCGGCGGCGACGAGCAATGCCATCAGCTCCGTCCGCTCGCTCGTGACCACGGCCTTGCAAAACGATCTCAAAGGCCCGCTCTCCTATCTCGCATCTGCCGAACCGCCAATCGAGGTGCGCGTCCACGCGCTCTACAATCCCGAAGCCATCACGCAATACAACATCGTGCCCGGCCTCATGGGTGTGGTGCTCACGATGACGATGACCATGATCACCGCATTGGCCATCACGCGCGAACGCGAGCGCGGCACGATGGAGAACCTGCTCTCGATGCCGACGCGGCCGTTTGAAGTGCTTCTTGGAAAAATCGTTCCTTACATTCTCGTCGGCTACGTGCAGGTCTGCCTCATCCTGACTGCGGCGCACTTCTTGTTTCATGTGCCGTTTGTCGGAAACATCGGCCTCATCTTCCTTGTCGCGTTTGTCTTCATCACGGCAAATCTAGCGATGGGAATCACTTTCTCCACGCTCGCATCGAACCAGCTTCAGGCCGTGCAGGGTTCCTTCTTTTTCTTCCTGCCCTCGCTGCTGCTATCCGGTTTCATGTTTCCCTTTCGCGGCATGCCAGTCTGGGCGCAGCACATCGGCGAAGTGCTTCCGCTCACGCATTTCCTCCGCATCATCCGCGGCGTGCTGCTGAAAGGGAACACGTTCGACGACATCAAGCTTCAGCTCTGGCAGATCGCCGTGTTCGCAGCCGTCGCGCTCATCGTCGGAGTGAAACGGTATCGCCAGACGCTGGATTGACGACTGGCGCAAAGCGCCCTCGAGAGGGGAGCACGGGCGGGCCGCTCGCGCTCCCTGAAACGCTTCGCGTTCCCTTCGCCACTCGCGCGACGGGAATTCCTGCCTAGTTTCGAAGGATGCCTCCGCCGAACACCGATCCGCGCGCTGCTTTTCCCGCCACGTCATGGACGTGCGTGATGTCGGCGCGGCGTTCGGGGGAACAAGGATCGACGGAGGCGCTGGAGGAGCTTTGCCGGGACTACTGGCCGGCGATTTACACTTACCTGCGGGCGCTCGGCTGTGATCGCGAGGAGGCGCTGGACGAGACGCAGGAGTTTCTCGCGCGCTTCATCAATGGCGGCGGGCTGGAGAGCGTGGCACCGGAGCGCGGGCGGCTGCGCAGTTACCTGCGGCAGTCGGTGCGGAATCATCTCTACACCCTGCGTCGTGACGCGGCGCGCCAGAAGCGCGGGGGCGGCGTGATGATCGTGTCAATGGATGACGCGGAAGTGTTTGATGTGCCGAGCGAGCCGGACCGAGCGGACCACTGGTTCGACAAGCGCTGGGCCTGGGCGGTGATGCGGCGGGCGATGGAACGACTGGAAGCGCGCTATACCGAACGCGGGCGGGCGGCGGTCTTCGCGGAACTGAAGGCCGGGATGATCAGTCCAGATTTGCTGAAACCTTATGCCGAGATCGGAGCTTCTCTCGGCATGAACGAAAGCCAGGTGAAACTCGAAGTGCATCGCGCGCGGCGTCGGCTTGCTGACGAACTGCGCGCGGAAGTCGCCGGGACGATGGAGCCGGGCGCGAATGTGGATGAAGAACTCCGCTACCTGCTGACCGCCTTGAGTCGTGAATGAAGCATCGACAACGCTCGTGACGTGTCCGCGCTGTGGCCAGACGCAGCCGGAGCGCGTGCTCTTGGGCGGACTTTGTCCGTCATGCGTGGCGGGGAGTGTGCGGGAGGATTTGCTCTCGCTCGCGGGACCGGTGGCGGAGGAAAAGGAACCGCTGTCCATCTCGGTGCCAGGCTACGAGGTCGAGGAGTTGATCGGTGGTGGCGGCATGGGCGAGGTGTATCGGGCGACATCGATGACTGACGGCAACGTGGTGGCGCTGAAGGTGGTGGCCGGTCGGCTGACGCGGGATCCTGAGGTGACGGTGCGCTTTGAACTGGAAGTCGCAGCGCTCTCCCAGCTCGATCATCCAAACGTGGTGCGCGTGCTGGACCACGGCGTGACGGAGAGCGGTCGGCACTATCTCGTGATGGAGTTTGTCGATGGCTGCGATCTGCGGCGGCTGTTGCGAGCTCAGCGGCTGGAGATGAGGGCGGCGTTTGATGTGTTTCGGAAGGTCTGCTCCGGCGTCGCCCATGCACACGAGCGCGGGCTGGCGCATCGCGACCTGAAGCCGGCGAACATCCTGATCGGCAAGGATGGCACGGTGAAGGTGGCGGACTTTGGCCTAGCGAAGACGCTGGCGGACACTGTGGTCGGCTATGGTTTCACGCAGACACGCGACACCTTCGGCACGCCCTACTACGTTGCGCCGGAGGTCACGCGCGATGCGGGCGCGGCGGATGCGCGCTCCGACGTGTATGCCCTCGGCGTGCTGCTTTATGAACTGCTAACCGGCGCGGTGCCGATGGGGCAATTCACGCCGCTCTCGGAGAAGACGGGACTCGACCGTCGCATCGACGGCATCGTGAGCCGCGCGCTGGCGGATGATCCCGCGCGGCGGCTTGGCTCGGTGGCGGAGCTGGCCTCCGCCGTGGAAGAGATCGCGGAAGATCACCAGCGCGGTCATTTGAAACAAAAGCAGCGCGTGAAATGGCTGGCCGCGGCTGGAACGGTGGTGGTGCTGGGCATCGGCGTGGCGTTCGGCGCGTGGTATGCGGAAAAAAGAAACAGCACCGACAAGCCCGCGCCGCGCAAGCCCGAGACGGCCACGAAGCAGGACCCGTGGACGAATAGCATCGGCATGAAGTTTGTGCCTGTGCCGAAGACGAATGTGCTCTTCTCGATCTGGGAGACGCGAGTGCGGGATTTCGAGGCGTTTTTCCAGGCGGACACCGCCATGCTGCCGGACTGGCGGACGGGCACGAACGACAACCGACTCAATCTGAAAAAACCAGCCGCGACGAAGACCACGCCGGATGGCAAGGTGGTGCCAGCCTACAACTGGCGCAATCCAGGCCCTGGCTTCGAGCAGACGCCGGATCATCCTGTCTGCGGCATTTTGATGATCAACACGCGGATGTTTTGCGCCTGGCTGACCTGGAAGGACCGGATGGAAGGACGCATCGGCAACGACCAGAGATACCGTCTGCCGACCAGTGATGAGTGGAGCCAGGCTTCGGGAAGGAGAGACAAGACCCCAGCAAGCAAGGCGATGCTCGATGCGCTGGAGGCCGGCGATCTGCAGGCGACGGCAAACTTTGCCGGTCCCGAGGTGGTCGGCCCCACCTCGTGGGCGGGCTTCACCCATCTGGAGCGGCGCGACCCTTTTCCGCGCACTGCGCCAGTGGGGAGCTTTCCGCCGAATGGATACGGCATCTATGACATGTCGGGGAACCTGATCGAATGGACCGACACCGAGGCACCGGCCGACCCAGAGAAGTCAAATGGCCGATACTATTACATCAGAGGCGGCTCATGGGGCACGGGCAGCGGGAAACTCTGCCGACTGGAGCACCGCAAGACTGAGCGTCTCGGCACCACCAGTCCTTCCATCGGCTTCCGCATCGTCCTCGACCTGAAGGCAGCTCCCGCCGAGCCCCAGGCGATGGGCGACTTCGTTCCCGATCTGGAGGGCAAGTAGGCTCCCCGTTACGGAATTATTGTTTCCCGCGCCTGAAACTTGCTTCAAGAAACAGCGCATCATTCATAAACAAACCTGCCGCCGATAAATGCGCCCTCGCCACTTTCAGATTCTCCTTTTCGTCGCCATGCTGCTGCCCGTGCTCGCCAGTGCGACCGGCACGATCAATGGCTTTTCTCTCCCCGGTTACGCCCTGCCCGGCTACGTCATCGAGGCAGACGGCGTTGACGGCGATGGGGCGACGAACCGACATAAGATCGATACGCAGTGCTCGGTGACCGTGACGACGGCGGGCTCGTACCGCATCGATTGGGAACTTCTTGACCCAAGCGATACGGTCGTCGTCAGCAGCAGCACGGTCATGGGGCTCATCAACACCGTGCCGGACACGCGCACGGTTTCGGGGTTCCTTCAGCCGACAGCGACCAACCACCTGCAAGTTGGTGCCGGCTACCGGCTGCGGGTGAAACTGCACAACATCACCACCGGCATCACGGACGACACGGGCACGCAGACGACCGGCCGCACCTTCATTCACATGCTCGGCACTGATCCTGCCTCGTCAGCGCTCAATACGGTGACGGAGATCACGGCGGTGACGATCAACCGCGATTACTTGCTGGAGACGAACGTGAACCGCACCACGATTCCGGTGAACGTGAGCTACACCGTGCATCGCTACGATGATTGGAATGCGGCCGACACTCCGCTGTCCGTGGTGGTGAACATCGCCGCGCCACTGATCCGCAATAGCACGAATGCTGTGCAGGCATCGACCGTGTCGAACGGCCTCTTTGCGGAAACGGGCGTAAGCAGCTTTGTCGCGGGTGCGACTAAGACACCGTTTAGCGTGTCGGGCACGCGCACCATTCAGATCGACCCCACCTCGATCCTGCCGCCGACGAACTACCGCATCGAGCCGCAGATCAGTCATGCAGACACGGTGATCCCGCTAAACACGATCACGGGCAACACCATGCCAACGCCGGCAACATTGATCACTCACTTCACGGGGCAGTTGATTTTCAACACCGTTTCCACGCATTTCTCCAGCATGGCGGGTGCGCCTTTCTATCTGGCGGCCGTAGCTGCACCGGGGGTCACAGCTGTGCATCTCCGAATCACTCCGAACAACAACAGCGGCACGGTGGACGGGTTCACCGATCATCATTACGGAGATGGCACAAAGACGATCAACGTCGTCCTCGAAGAAAATGGCGACGCCAGTTGTAAAGGCGACATCACCGTCGGCATGACGACCTACACGAGCGAGACGATCGACCTCGTGCGCGACCTTACCGGCAACAATGCCGGCTCGCTCAACGGCGTGGATTTCAAGCGGATGGACGACATCACCATGGGTGAAACAGGCCTGTACGGCACGGTCACCGCGTATCTGCCGGTCGGTGTCGGCTGGCGTGCGAATCGCTACAACGGCCTGCTTGAGACGGCGGTGGATTTTCCGGGAGCGGACTTCAATCAAAACCTCCAGCCGCTCGCAAACCTCAACATCATCCCAGGCGCGAACGCTTTTTACCTCTGCGAGGAAACCAAGCCGGTGCTTCTCGAATGCGGGATTCTCGTCTGGGATCTGGCGAGCGGGGAATTTCAGGCCGGTTCGCTGGCGGTGGCGCACTCAGTGCGGAAGCCGCTCATGGATTACCTCGCATCGTATTCCGCCTCGTATCCCGAGTCGGAAATGGCCTCGAAGGTGTCGAACGACAACCTCTACAACAGCGTGACCGCAGCCGCGAATCCACGCGTGAAGAAAGGCACCAGTGGTGGTGGCGAACTGACGACGGTGCTCAGCTCGGCGGCAAACAACTTCGTCACCCACTTCCCGAACTTCACGTACATCAACTGGACCGGCGCGGTGAGCTTCATCACGATCGAGAACGATCTGATCAAGCCAAACCTCAGCGTGCTGAATACCGCGACACCCATTGGCGTGGTCTATGCACAGCATTGCCAGGAGGCGCTGGAGCTAGGCTGCGGCGCGGAACTCGGTGGCACCTCCGTGCTGACGAGCGCGACGGGAAATCTGAAACTCACCGGCGATGGCGGCATCCACGCGACAGGCACGATCACGATGGCACCGATGTCCTGGGGCGCGATTCCAAACACGACGCCGCAGGAGTTTGCGCACAAGGTCACGACCGGCTTCACGGAAGGAAACTTCCTCATGGCCGGCACCTTCCTGCGTGGTGATCAGAATCCGCTGAACGATCCCGACGGCCCAGGTGTGCTGCTGCTCACCGGATTTGATCCCGCTGATCTCACCATCGCCGAGCGGCCGGAGTCCACCGAGTACACCGGCGGCCTCGCCGACTACGCGGGCATGAATTTCCGCACCACCGGCACGCACGACGGACAAAGCACGCTGCAAGGCGATCCTTTCGGCCCTTACGATCTGACGGCGCGCTCAAAGTATTACATCCGCCTCTCCGGCGTGACCGGCATCCACGAGGCACCAGACGGCGGTTTCCCGGGCACGGCGGTCATTGGCGGCTATCAGTTCGCGCTGACCAAGTACGGCTTCTCTTTTCTCTCGAACGAACAGGAAGACTCGCGCACCAGCGGCACTCTCGATCTACCGGACCCGACCGATTTCACGCTCGACTTCACCGAGCTGCGTCTCTCCTGCCTCGGCGCGTTGGAGAGTTTCAAGATCACCGATGCGGGAGAGGTGGACTCGAAGGAGTTCGATTTCTGGAACGCGCTCTTCACGCCTTACACAGCCACGTTTGACTCGAAGAGCGATTGCGATCCCGGCGCTGGCACCACGCTCGTGCTCGGCTTCTCGGCCCACGCCTCACATTTTGCGGATGCCTTCGCCGGATCACTTGGCATCCATCACACGGGTGAGTTTGTGACTCAAAACGATGTGAACAGTGGCAATGCCGCCGAAACGGTACCGACGCGGCTCACACTGCCCGGCGCGATGAAGATGATCGGCACCACGGGTGAGAGCTATGAATTCTTCCCGGCGCAGGGTGCCTACCTGAATAATGGCAAGGAAGTGAGCGATGGATTCTGGAGTTTATTCGGCACCATCGACGTGCCTTTTTTCAAAGACATGCAGGTTCACCTGCACACGGGCTGTGGCAGCTTAACGCAGGGTTTACCTGACCCCGAAACGGCGTCATCCATCTACCTCATGGGTGGCTGGCCGGGCAATGGCTGGCTCATCAGTGGCAACGACCCGTTCAGCGTGGCTGCCTTCGACACATCTAACAACGGCTACACCGACACGCTGGCGACCTACCGCAAGACGACCGACAACGACGACGGCACTGAGCAATATTTGCCGCGCGTGCAGCAGCTCTGGCTGGGCATCATCGACTTCGACTACCCGCTGAAGTGGTCGAACGCCGCCTTCAATTTCAGCGGTCGCGGCCCGATCAACGGCGACTTCATCGTCCTCAGCACGCAGCACGAGCTGGTCTATCTCGACGCCGACTACACGGAGCTCACCTTCGGCCTGCGCTACGAGGGACTGCCGACGATCAATCTGGGTAACTTCGCCTTCAATGCGATAGACGATGCCACGGGCATCTCGTCAGCCTTTGTCACGGCAGCGGGTGATAAAGTCTTTGGAGCGCTGGAACATGGTGTCGATGAAATGGCCAAGGCGGTGAGCGACAAAGCGGATGATCTGCTCGGCAAGGCGGTCGATGCGCTGACAGCGCCTTTGCTGGATGACTTGATCCTGGACCTTAAGGCCACGATCAACGCAGGCGGATACACCACCTCGGACCTGAAGAACATCATCATCGCTCATGTCGGCGTGTCTTCGGATCTGACGGTGGCTTTGAACAAATTGGGCGATCCGGTGGCGACGGCGGACGGCTTGCTCTTCGACTTGAAGACGCGGCTGGAGAAGATCGAGCAGTCGATTGATTCGGTGATCGCCACCGTGACCATCGATCCCGACACGGGCGTAAATCTGCCAGTCGAGGACGTGGCCAATGGCCTGCTTAAAGAAGTGGACGTGAGCGGCGAGGACCGTCGGGTGGTGTTTGAAGCGCTGAGCAAAGAGTTAGTTAGCGTGCTGAGCACGCTCGTCGATGCCTCGTCCATCGAGGAAGAACTCGCTAAGCTGATCCAGGATCAGGATGCGACCCTCGATTCCGTCACCAGCACGCTCACCGCCATCAAGGCCATCGTCACCGATGTGCGGCAGCAAGTGGAAGGCGCGACCGGACTTGGAGACGAGATTCATGATCTGATCGCCTCGCCGACCATCGGTCAGGCAAACATCGCCACGATCACTGCGGCATTGGAGCTGGAAGTGAGCCACATCGTGATGTCCGCCACGACTGAGGATCTCGCGAATCTCAATCGCATCGCCAACGAGTGGCGCGCGGCCATCGCCCAGAAGATCAAAGACAATCTCTACGCGCAGCCGGTCGTTGCCGACATTCAGGAAGCGGTGAAGGAGCGCATCTACGACGTGCAGGCCAGCTTCAACGAAGCCGTCGATACCGCTTTTGCCGCTCTGAATCGTGCGATCCAAGAAGCTCTCTCCGGTGTAGTCGCTGATCTCAACACCACGCTGAGCGGCCTGCAAGGTGCCTTCGCTGTCCCCGAGCCGCCGGTCAAAGCAGGATCGATCAGCGGCTTCGCTCACATCAATGGTGACAGCCTCGATTGCCTTCGACTCGACGCGAACATCGAGATGGCATTGCCGGATGCGATGACGCTCGGCGCTTATTTCCAGATCAAGGAACTCGACTCCGACGGCCCCGGCACCTGCATCCCCGGCGTGGTGGGCGAGAAGACCGTCGAGATCACGCTCGGCACCGAGGATTTCCCACTGAGCTGGGCCGGACTGAAGCTCAGCGAAAGCGTGCGCGCCGACATGAACATCAAATTCGGCATCGCCAGCGCGCTGCCCGTTTCCATCGGCGGCGAGTTCGAGATGACCAGCGGCACGATCAACTTCGAGACCTTCGAGGTGTACAAACTCGCGGCTACCGTGATGTTCGGCGCGACTGAAAACTACATCGGCGCGGCGATCGGCACGCGCTTTGGCGAGTTCGACATGGCTGGAGGCATCTTCCTTGGCCGTTCGTGTGATCTCGAACCGCTGCGGCTCATTGATCCGCTCGTTGAGTCCGTCGTGCCCACGTCATCGCTCACTGGCATCTATGCGTATGGCGAGGCCACGTTCCCGATCTTCGGCACCGGCACCTGCTTCTTCAACATCAGCGCCAAGGCTGGCGCAGGCGTGCTCTACTTTGCCGAAGGCCCGACCTACGGCGGTCGCATGACACTCGGCGTTTATGGCGAGGCGCTCTGCGCGGTGGAAGTCGGCGGCGAGATCTCGCTCGCTGGGACGAAGAGCGGGGACACCTACAATTTCGCCGGCTACGGCCGCGTCTTCGGCGAGGCGGGCAAGTGCCCCATTTGCGTGAAGGCCAATTTCCAGGTGGACTTCCAATACACCGATCTCGGCGGCTGGCAGGTCGATTTCTAAATGCGCGCCTCTTGTGATGAGTCTCCAACTTTCACTCTCCATGTTTCGTCCTCTTCTCCTCAGTCTCGCTATTGCCACCAGCCTCTCCGCGCAAAACGCACTGGAGAACTCCCTCATCTTCACCGGCACCACAGCGACGGCTGGCGCGGAGACTTATGCGTGGCTCGTTTGGCAGCCGACTGATCCGCTCTTCATCAGCAGCAAGACGGTCGCGGTCTATCGCAAGGCAGGTGGCACGGCGTCGGCAGTTCCGTATCAGCGTGTGTCAGTCGTTGAAGTGTCGGCTGACACTCGGCTCATCAATTCGCTTCTGCCCACCGCTGAGAAGCTGGGCCAAAATCTCACCGAGCTGGATTCCGTGCTGACAGAAATGTACAAAGACGCCTTCCCCGGCGGCACGATCACCACGGCGGACAAGATCTCCGCCATCCTGGTCGGCGCGCATGGCAATGCGGAAAACATGCAGCGCGTGATTTTGCTCTGCAGACAGCATCCGGCCATCGCGCTGTGCGGTGGCTTTGCCGTCGCGGACAAGATCACCGCCACCGGCCTGCGCACTTATGAACTGCGCGAGTATGACATCGCCAGTGGTCAGGACATCGGCGTGCTCGGTCGTGTGACGGTCGATCCCGCGAGCGTGCTCGTGCTGCCAGCGCCGGGTGTGCCGGTGGAAATCCCGGATGCATCGGCGAAGGGCAATCTCAACGTGAGCATGGCCTGGTCCACGCCGAACAACCTGCGCGACCTCCTGCCGCTGCAATACGGCTACGATGTCTATCGCCTGCCGGAAACCACCGTGACCACGAACGGCTGGGAGGCCACGCCGCCGCCGTCGTTCAATGCGCTCATCGGTGCTGGAGCTGAGAAAGTGAACCGCCTCGCCGTCCTGCCGCCGACACTTCTCACGCATCCCGTTGATCCCGACACAGCGCCGACTTTCCTCAACGACGACAACAACCGCTTCTACGGTGGTCTCGGTTTTCAGGATGATCAGTCGTTCGGCTACTTCGTCGTCGCGCGCGATCTGCTCGGTCGCGGCGGCCAGCCCTCCATCGGCGGAATCATGACGATCCGTGACCGCCTGCCAACGAATCCGCCGCAGCAAGTGAACGTGCGCAACGACGTGACCTACAACGGCACCGTGCGCGATCAGCGGCTGCAAGTCTCGTGGCTCGCTCCAGAGACCTCCATCGGCGAAACCGTGAGCGCGTATCTCATCTATCGCTGGCGAACACCGAGCGACATCGCAAAGCTGGGCCGCGAAGTCGATGCCGGCACCAAACTGCCGAACAGGAATCTCATCGCGATCGTGCCAGCGGGCGTCACCGAGTTCCGCGACGACGGCACCTTTGCGCCTCCCCCGTGGGCGATTGTCGATGAGCCTGCGCCATCAACTGCGGACGATCTCGGCAAGACTTACTACTACACCATCCGCGCGACCGACGGCGCCAAGTTGCCAAACCTCTCCGGCCACAGCGCGCCTGCATGGGGCGTGCTGCGCGATCGCAAAGGGCCGGACGGTGTCGGCGGCGGCTTGAACTTGTTTTGCCGTGTTCCGAATCTGGTCTTCGATGACTTCACGCAGGTCATTTACAACGGCCTCGCGGCTGATCGCGGCAACCTGCTCTTTGTTTGCACCTCCGCCGATCCGGGGCTCGAGTGGGCCGAGTTTCAAATCTCCGGTCCGAATCAGACACGTATCGAGATGGGCCGCGCACACTTTGCCAAAGTGAATGGCGTTTGGTCGGCGGCCCTGCGAAAGAGCATCGCTTACAGCACTGGCGACCATTCAATGTGGTGCCGCGTCGCCACGAAAGATGGCACGGTGTCGGACTATGTGAGCACGGGACAGTTCAGCGCGCCCGGTTCGCTGGCCGACAGGTATTTGCGCGTGAAGTGGACCGCCACGGTCAGCAACATGGTGGTACCCGGCATCAATTGCGGCTGGCGGCATGATCGCATCGATCTCGCCACGGGCGACACGAATGAGGTCGATGGCACCTTCACACCACCTGCGGATGCGAAGGAGTACAAAGTGTATCGCCGCGTGAACAACAGCGCACAGACGCTCATCGCCTCCGGCAAGATCACCGCACCGGGGCCGATCCTCTGGACCGATCCATCGCCGCCCGCGAGCAATGCGACCGTTTGCTACTTCCTCCAGCTATTCGATGAGCACGGCAATGCGGGCGAGCTGGTGCAGCAGGGCGAGTGCATCGAGTCCGGCTCCTCGGCCAACATGCCCACGCCGATGCTGGAGCCGATCACTGGCACCACGCCGCTGAATCCGCGCATGAATGTGAAATGGTTTTGCAGCACGGCGGGTGTCGAGCGCTTTGAGGTTTGGGTCGCGCGCAGCTCCGGCAATGCGCCGGGCAACAGTGCCAGCGGCCTTTCCAACGACCTCGCGACGATTCATCCGAACGAACTCACGCTGACTGATGAAGTGAAGGGCCTGGACTTCTCCGTCTTCGAGACCGGTCGCGCGCGAAATCTCACGGTGGGTGGCACGCCGCACTTCAGCTTCACGCTGCCAGTGACAAACTCAGACACCTACACCGTCATGGTGCGCGCGGTCGGTGTCGGCAGCTACGGCAGCCGCATTGTTGGGAAGTTCAGCAATGTGGAGACCTTCCAATTCACACTCCGCACACTCGGCGCATCGATCCCTGTGCCGTGGCCCGACCGACCGCTGCCGCCGAAGGCTGATTTCCACGAAGGTGTGACGGCCAAGTTTCTCGACGTGGCCGCGCTCAATCCATGGAAAGGCAACGCCGTGCGTATCGGCGAGTATGCCGACAGTGGGAACGGCACTGGCATCGGCGGCCCGGACACCAACAACCCTGCTGGCCTCAAATTGTACTTCGTGCCCACGCATCGCGATATCGAGAACTACCTCTATGTAAACGACGACGTCGCGCTTGCCGAGCCGCTGGAAGACATCCCCGGCTGCATCTTCCCCATCGCGCTGTATCGCGTGCAGGTGGCGAACTCGCAGTTCCCCACCGTGCCCGGCGACATCGTGCAAGTGTCGCCGCTGATGGAAAAGATCGCGCAGTTCGACACGACCTCGCCCAACCAGACGCAGGTGACCGATCCCTTCATCGCCATCCTGCCCTACACCACGACGAATCTGCCGCGCACCATCACCACGAGCACGCAGGACATCTTCCTCATGGATCGCCAGCCCGTGATCCGCGGCGCGCGCTACAAATACTTCCTCGTCCGCTTCACCCCGCTGCGCGAGATCGAGCGCGTGATCGTGACCAACGAAGTGACCGCGCAGTAACCCACTTTTGATGACGCCATGAAATTTTCCTTCCCCTATTTTTCAGCCATCAAACAAACCGTCCGATTCCTCTCGGCATCGGTTCTCATCTCAACATCCCTCCAAGCCGGAGTCTTCGTTTACGAGACACCAAACGAATACACCGCCGTCCCTGATCTCGATGCCAACGGCAACTACGATGTGATCGTCATCGACAAAGCCACGGGCCTCTATCGCGTCGGCTACGGCACGGCCACGGCAGGCATCTTCAATTTCGTTGAAGGCCGCTCCAGCGGCGTGACGAACGTGAGCGGCGTCGCCGTCGGCAAACTCGATGGCATCGCAGCGGATTCGTTCGCCGTCACCAGCCCGGCGCAAAACCGCGTAAACATTCTCTCGCCGTCCGGCACGGGATACACCGAGCCGAAAGCCGTGCTCGCGGCCGGTCTCGGTCCCGTATTGCTCGGCGCGCTCGACATTCCCGGGGGTGCGTCGCCGACGGCGGAAGATGATCTAGCCGTGATCGCCTCGCTCGATCTCGTGAATGGATTCGAGGTGCGGCAGATCCGCTCGAACGCCGGCGCGTGGTCGCTCCTGCGCAGCGATGATTTGCCAAACACCACCGTCGCACACGGCAATCCGATCATCCCGCATACTGGCGCGACACCGCTCTTTGCCTTCATGCGCGACGACGGCACGACGAACAGCTTCCACGCCTACGATCTCACCGGCACGAGTGCGACGGAGACACTCAGCTCGAGCGCGCTGCCGGATGGCAGCCATTTCATCTGCGGCATCTTCGCCGGCGCGAATGCCGACGTGATGGCCTGGGTGCCGGGACAAAGCAACGTCACTGTCGGCCGCATCAGCACTGCGGCACCGTGGACATTCACCGCATCCAACAACTACAACCTCGGCCTGCCTATCGCTCAACTCGTGCCGGTGAATGGCCCCAGCGGCACTGGCGTCTGCGCGCGCTTCGACAACGGCACCATCGCACTTTACGCCTACACGCTCGCCACCGGATTCTCCGCGCCGCTGCCGATCACGCCGACGGGCGCGACGGGTTTCCTCTCCGGTGTGCTGCCGATGCCGGGAAGCGAATTTCAGCTCCTCTACTCCGCCACGCCCGGCGGCCCGACGAGCAGCATGATCAGCTTTGGCAATACCGGCAGCGGCTGGACACAGACCGGCAGCTCCATTCTGCCCGCGCTGAAACCGTTCCGCATTTTCGCCAACCTCCACTTGCTCGAGCAACCACTCTTCCGTGGAGACAGCATCGAGGTGCTGCGCAGCTATCAAGTCGGCGACTGGGTCACCAACGCGAGTGACTCGGGCGCGGGACCGTTCACGATCACCGCAGACGCGGCGATCTTTGGCGGCAGCACGCAGGGCATCGGCACGCCTGCTCCGCAAAATGTCGGATCGGTGAATGCATCACCCAACGGCGCGGCGGTGAATCAAATGCACCCGCAGTTTTCACTCATCACGTTCTCGTCGAATCTCGGTACGGCGGTGGACTCGGTCACGGTCTCGCCGCCAGCGGGCACTTACGCGACGGCGCAGGCGATCACCTTCACCGGCATGTTGCCCGCCACGACGGTCTATTATCGAATGAATGGCAGCGGCGCGTTTCAAGCATGGAACTCCGGCAGCCCGCCGTGGATCACACGCCCGACCACGGTCGAATACTACGCGAGTCGCGCGACGGGGAACTCGGCCACGCAGAGCGCGCACTATGAGTTCAGCGTGCCGCCCGCATTGCAGGACAGCGATGGTGATGGCGCACCTGACTTTGTCGAACTCGCCTATGGCATGGACCCGACGGGTGGCAATGACGCCGATGGCGACGGCTTCGGCGATCTCGACGAACTCGCCGCCGGCACGAATCCAAACAACAACGCGAGCTTTCCCACCACCGATGCCGCGTCTCTCGATTCCGTGCTCGTTGATGTTCGGATGCGTTTGCAGGACGTGAGCGGCGCGATCACCGCCATCGCCGCTGCGGGCACGGGCGTCAGCGTGAGCGATCCTTTTGGCAATGAGATCGGCACAGGCGCGGTCGGCACGGGTGGCGTGAGTCCGCAGTTTGGTCGAGTGAATGCGCGTGGCATTGATCCAAGTCTGGCCTTCCTCGTCGTGCGGGGTGCGCAGAATTTCACCAGCACTCCGGCGGGCACGAATGAGCCGCGCGGTCGCGAACTCGTCGCCATCATCCCCGCGCTTGAGCCGGAAGCTTGGAGCTGGTCCTCGCCAGATGGCGCGATCGGCGCGCCGACGCTCTGGGGCTTCGGCGGCGTGAATTGGCAGCCGGGCAGCAGCAACTGGAACGCTGGCGCTGGCGAAACGAACGGTGCGGATGCGAACTGGAGCCAGCGCCAGCTCGATCCGCTTTGGGACAGCAGCGCGGTGGGTACTTACTCGGCTGCCGGTTGGGTCGCCGAACTACAGGCAGCGATGAATCGCGGCGCGCAGCCGTATGCCGAAGTCACGCTCACGCCCGCGACCTCGCTCGCTTCCGTGCTCTTTGCGCATCTGCTGAATAATACCTTGCTCTCGCGCTTCTTTTTCTATCCCGACCTGCCGGAGGGCGAGTCACTCGCCTTCGATCCAGCGACGAGCTTTCACTTCTGGAGGCTTCGTCGTCCCGATGTTGAATTCCCTGAGCGCCCGACGTTCCGCATCATCGCGATGCTGCGGCACATCTATGATCAAGTCGGTGCCGGCGATCCCGGCGCGCAAGCGCTGCGCAGACTCGCGCGCGACATCTACGCGCAGCACAATGCACTCGCGCCCGATCATCTCGGCGATCTGCCGCTTCCGCTCGATGCCTTGGTCGAGTACGTCACCACAGGTCTCCTGCCCACCGCCTACCAAACCGGCACGAGTCTCACGCCCGTCGAGATCGCCGCCGCACTCGCCAAGCTGAACAGCATCTCCACCAGCCTCCCTGAGCGTACGAGAGTGACGCAGACGCTCTACGTCCGCACGGCACCGAGCACGCCCGGCCTC
>Ga0075163_10000312_pt1 | contig 61087 bp, 62 predicted proteins | sample JI1023141ADNA_FD_71478 | JGI IMG/M metagenome (GOLD analysis project Ga0075163, IMG submission 71478) | Wastewater effluent complex algal communities from Wisconsin, to seasonally profile nutrient transformation and Carbon sequestration -... | ecosystem: Engineered > WWTP > Effluent > Algae... | reverse complement strand
CACCTTAAGGTGCCGGTCGCGTTTCCCCAGTCAAGTCCAAATAAACCATCCAAACCTAAATTATCTCTGCCAAAATAACCCGATAGAAATAGTACATCTTTTTCGCTAATCCGATAATTTGCTTTTGCATTTAAGTCATAGAAGTAGAGATTTGTTCCTTTGTACGTTTCATCTAATTGCAGAAAAAGATCAGCATACGTTCTTCTGCCGGAAACAAAAAACGAACCTTTATCTTTCACCACAGGACCTTCCAGACTTAATTTGGAAGATATTAAACCGAGGCTGCCGTTCGCTTCAAAATTCTGTTTGTTTCCGTCTTTCATGCGAATATCCATGGCTGAGGACAGCCTTCCGCCATATTGAGCAGGCTGCGAGCCTTTATAAATAATGGCATCCTTTATGGCATCTGAATTAAAGGTGGAGAAGAATCCTAATAAATGGGATGCGTTATATACAAGCGCTTCATCCAACAGAATAAGATTTTGATCAGCGCCGCCTCCCCGAACATAAATGCCACCCCCTCCATCTCCAACAGATTTTATGCCGGGCAATAATTGCATGGCTTTCACAATGTCCTTTTCGCCAAATAAAACAGGAATCTTGTTCACCTCCTTCATGTCTATTTTTTCCATACCCGTTTGGGCACTTTCAATGTGTTCATTTTGTTTTTCGGACGAAACGACTACCTCTGATAAAGTACTTTCAAAAGTTTTAAGTTTGAAATTTTTAACGAGGCTTTTGTCCAATGTAATGGTTGTCGTATCACTTTGATATCCGATAAACTGAACAATGACTGTATATTTTCCTTCAGGAAGGGTAAGGGAATAGAACCCGTATTCGTTTGCAGAAACTCCTACACCATGGATTTCTTTAATCCTGATTGTAGCGCCAATCAACGTTTCACCAGTTAAGTCGTCAGACAGAGTACCGCTAATTGTGTATTTCCGGGATTGTGAGAATGAATGGACCGCAAAGAAGATAAGAATAGCCAGAATTATTAGCGCACGCATTGTTTTTAGATTATGGTGGCAAAGGTAGCGCTGTCCGTATCGCTGTCCGATACTTTCTATTTGAAGCGGACAAATTGCCGTGTGAAAGGGCAAAATTTTAGAGGTCGGCTCATTACTTTTATCGCCGGTTACGAATTAAAATAAATCAACTATTAAATACAGCCTAATTCATTATGACAACAGTTTTCGCCACATTAAGCATTCTTCTTGCAATTGCATCCGCCGCATATCTGCAATTACCCACCTTTTTTTTAAGTTTAGGATATCGGTGGTTTCACAAATACAAATTGAAAAGGTGGGTCTTTCGGTTTTTTGCAGTACTTTCATTCCTCCTTTTCCTGTTTTATCAACCGGGTGTTTGGACTTTAGCCGGTGTCGGAGTTCCTTTTAGTTTTTTATGGATTTTCTCGTTGATCAATGCAAATCCGAAAGTTTATATCGCGTTAAAGGAAAAAGATATCGTTAAGTCGAAAGAGAATAGCTATTCAGGGGACACCGAGATTTTAGGGTATGTGGACAATAACAATAATGCTATTTGCTATCCCCTGAACGAACTCGTAAAACCAAGGCATCTGTTAAACGATACTTTTTTGGGGGTTCCGCTTTTTGTTTCTTATTGTATGGCCTGTAGAAGCGCAATGGTCTACGATCCTTTAGCAGAAGGTGTAAGGTTGCACTTTGAGGTTCTTGGCGTTTATCGGAGAAATATGGTAATGCGCGATACAGAGACAGGCAGCATCTGGCAGCAAGGTACTGGTGAAGCGGTGTGTGGCAAACTTACAGGGAAACAACTGAAGTATCTGCCCTATCAAATAATGCCTATTGGTGAATGGTTGTTATTACATCCCGGCTCCTTTATAGCAAAAGAGTCTCACCTGGTTCGGGATGGAATTTTTTCGAAGGACCGGCTAATGAAAATGATGAAAATCACTGAAACGTTAGTAGCACCCGGACGCACAGATCTCACAGGATTACCCCCACGCGAAAAAATATTCGGAATCGAGCTGAATGGTAAAAATAAAGCGTACCCCGTGAGTGAACTGCAGATAGGAGATCGTATGTTTGCCGATAACATCGGTGGTGTAGAAATTACTATCAGATACAACAAAACCTCAAATTTCTTTGAGGCAATCGAAAAAATCTCTGGCAGGCAAATACCGGTGCAAAGTCATTGGTGGTTCGGCTGGAAGGAATTTCATCCCGAAACCGAAATATGGAAATCGAAATAAAAGGGACCTCTGATCATCAATACGCAGGGATTCCAACCTGGGTGAAGGGTTGGCTGGGTGGTTCACCTATCAGAAGCAGTCTTCCCGTGGAAAGATCTCAATTAATTCATCAGGAAAAATTTGAAATTCAGTTTTAGTTATTTAATTCTATTGGAATTAATTGTAAAATATAATGCCACAGAAACACCCCAGGTAAAAGATTTTGGTCGGCTGTTTAAGTAGTACTGCCTGATCGGGACGTTCATGTTGAACTTTATTAAAGGATTTATTCGGTAGTCCATTCCTACTTCACAAAGGCCGGAGAAGTACTTATCTCCCGTTGTCGTTACAACCGCTCCGCGGCTATTAGATAAACTCTGTGAGCCATTCAGCAGACTGGTAATTCCGCCGCTAACATCAATAGAATCCTTATACTTGGCGTTGTACCGGTTTAATTTACTTAAACCCACGCCAGCGCCAATGTATGGTCTGAACGGTTTTGTTTTATTAAACGCGTATTTGAATAACACGTCACCATAAAACATCACATGGCCGTTAACGTCTATATTTATATGGGCTATACTATCACCATTTTTAACGCTGGAGGCAACCTGGTTTTTTGCCTGCGTTTTTATCGCGCTTTTACTGGGTTTGTTAACGGACAACCCTATTGTTGATTTAACGGAAAAGGCCGTAGACATACTTTGAGCGAAACTCATCCCGTAAGTGGTGATCGTATTTTTATGGTTCAATCCTAAGCCCTCATCGGTAAGATCATTCACCGTTAAAAACAGACCAAGATCGGTATTGTTCTTATAGTTCTGAATTTTTCTGTTTACCCTGCTTGTCGAACTAAATGCTGGCTCTTGTACATCATCTGATTTTGTGAGTGTATCCAAAATGTGATATAAGCTGCCGGTGTCCCTGTACGATGTTTGAATAACATGAAAGGGTCTGTTTGAATTGGGCGGAGAGATGCGTTGAGTTGTGTCTGAATCAATCAAATAAAAAATTAATTCCGGACGGGATAGTCTGAAATAGGAGGCAATTGCTGAAATGCAATCCAGTTCACCGGTTTCACTTGTGTTTAAAACCCTGACAAATACAAATTTGTAGTTCCGAAATAAGTCAGATGGAAGGAGAGGGTTTTGATTCCCTGCCACGGAGGGGTCCTGATTGCCGGAGTTAATTATTAATACACCTTTTTGGGTTACGCCGGTAAATTCAGGGAAGAATAACTCACTATAACACGCCGAACCAGGGGAATTATATTTATAACTACGCTGGGCCATTGAAATGAAACAGGAAAGAAGTAAAAATAGAGTAGGTACTGGAAATTTCATTAAATAACAACTTGTTTATTGAATCCTTACCCATTTTTTTACCTGTTTCATCGCTATTATTTCAAGGCTTCTGTCTTTCAGAATTAAGATTTTAGCTTTTAAATTAAGGTCCCTCTTTGGTAAGTAAACGTACCCATCCCAACAATTAGTTGAATAAACAAAATCAAACAAGAGAACGTCTCCCACTTTAACATTGCCGCGAGTTGAGCAGTCGATAATTTTCCCAAAGTATTTATTCTGCTGTTTATAGATTTCAATTTTTTTTGTGGCCGACTCGTCTTTATAAATGCCGATTATGTCATCCGCCTGAAGCTGGGCGTATGCATGCCCAAAGGTCGATATGAGCAGGAGAAGCAGAATAGTTTTGTAAGTTGATTTTGGTTTTATCATAATCATATCTGAAACGGAAATGGCTCTGGAAAATAAAGGCTTTTTTCGCAGCGTATCGGGGATGTATTTAAATGGGACCAATCTTTACACCAATTTGTAGTCCAATGCCGCTTAAGTCATTGGACGAAAGGCTTTCAAACTTGCTTGCAAGAATATACTTGTAGGTTACCCCGGCTTTAACTCTCAAAAACTTCGAAAGATTTGCTTCCAAATCAATATTTGGTTCTAGTATGAAAAAGGTTGGCGAATTAAATGTTGTCCCTTTACTTCCATTATCCTTAATGATAAATTCGTTGCTTGTGCCACCACCAAATAGACTTGTAAAACTCGCATGAACTGCTTTGTTCGGTTGAACGATTCCTCCAAAGATGATACCCGCATACCCGTATTCGGTTCGCATCTTTTGATTGGAATGAGTTATCTCCTCGCCGGAGTAGTCATCTTTATACTTATACACACCGTAGTAGGTGGAAGGTGTAACTTTTCCATACCCGGAGATTCCAAAAATGAAGTTTTTATTGAATACCACTGCGGTTTTACTGCCTAATACCAGAGCAATAGGTTCGTTAAACCTTTGGTTTTGAAAATAAAACTTCATTTCGGGTTCAAAAAAGAAACTAATGGAAGCTTCCTTGTTCTTTTTGAAGATGGTTTCCAGTGTATCTTTCTGCGCCACTATCCCTTTGCAAAGAAATAACGATAGGAAGATGGCTGTAGAAAATTTTAGATTGGTTTTGGTTTTCATAGTTGTAGTTTTTATTTGTTTTTTAATAGATAACAGCTTAAGTGATTTGGTAGTCGTTCTGCGCATAGAGATTGTTTATCCCCGGAGCAACCCGGCTATTTGTCATGCTTTGACGGAGTTTTATTGGCTGGCGGAGTAAGCCGCGTCTCAAAATATTTCTGAATTTCATAAAATAAAATTCAAAAGTAGGTGCGGGGATGATACGAATTACGCCGATTAGTTTGAAACGGGCAAAAAGAGACCTGGAAGGTACGGGTGGGTTATTATTTATTACTCCCCAGCCATTTTAGAAAGTCGTTTGCTTTCAGTTTGCTAACGATTATTGGCTCGGGTGTTGGCATCACAAGTTTTACGATAATTTTCCTCGAAAAATAATTTTCCGCTAAATCTACTGCGGAAGAATTAATGATAAACTGCCTGTTGGCTCTAAAGAAAATGGAAGGATCGAGTTGGGATTCCAGTTCATCCATGGTAGAGCTGTAAAAGTACCTTTTGTTTTCGGTATAGATACTTACGGTACCATTTTCGTAATGTATAAATGATATGAGTGAGACTTTAAGGGGGATTATTTTGCCTTGCGAATGAATGAGGAATGTACTCTTAAAATTAGTTTTTAATTGAGAAATGAGGTTGGTCATCTGCCCCTCGTAGTGGTTTGGTTCGTTTTCGAACGCTTTTTTCAACATCTCATATTTGTTGAAACTTTGAATGAGTTTTTTTTCATCAACAGGTTTCAGAAGATAATCGATGCCATTCGCTTCAAAAGCTTTAATCGCGTACTCGTCGAATGCGGTACAAAAAATAACCGGACAATTCACCGTAATGTTTTCAAAAATATCAAAACTTAAACCATCGGCCAGTTGAATGTCCGAAAATATTAAATCCGGGTGCTTGTTTTCTCTTAACCAAATTGAACTTCCTTTCACGGAGGGAAGGATATCCATCACCACAATGTCAGGCCGGAGGTTAAGGACCATCCGTTTTAGTTCTTTTGCCGTTTTTATTTCGTCTTCTATAATTAATACCCTGATCATGCGAGTAATGGTACTGTAACAACAAAGTTTCTTTTGTCGGTTTTGATTTCGATTTCTTTTTGTGCAAGTAACTGGTAGCGGCCATTAATATTTTGTAGTCCTTTTCCCGTATTTTCGTTTCCTGATGATTTTAGCTGGAGATTATTACGGATTATCAGGTTCTCATTGTCCGGGGAAAAAATATCAATTCTCAGCGGTTCGTCAATTGAGACCACGTTGTGTTTGATCGCATTTTCAATTAGAATTTGCAGTGTGAGCGGTGGAATTCTCTTTTGAAAAAGTTTCGTATCCAGGTCAATGTTAATAACCAGAGCATCTTCGAACCGCTGATTCAGTATGTATAAGTACGAATGTGTAAACTCCAGTTCATCTTTCAGTGTGCTGATGTAATTTTCATTGTAACTAAGCAAATACCGATATACATTTGCTAATTGCAGTATGTAGTCTTTAGTTTCAAGATCAGTGGCAATTGTTCTTAAAGTGCTCAGTGAGTTGAAAAGGAAGTGGGGGCTTATCTGCTGCCTTAAAGAGTTTAATCTTGCTTCTAAGTTTTCCTGCTTTATTTTTTCGAGTTCTAGTTGAACTTTTTGTTTTTCAAACAACATATTGAGGTAATACGATATAAAATACAAAAAACTTCCAAGTAAAAAACCTCTGAAAATTATTATTACTGTTTGTTTGTCTTTATCTACACCGGTATCAACCAGGTAGTTTACCCTGTCAGAAAAAAGGGAGATGAGTTTATGATAGAGTAATGAAATAAGAACGCATAAAATAATGCTGATCGACACTTTGTAAAACTGGTTTTTTATCCGGTCGAACTGTATGAAAAAGTTATTGATGATCCAGAAAACGAACAGGATAAAAAAAGAAAACAAGGCGTTGGTGAGGATGCCGAGGTATTCCAAACTGTCAAGTCTGATAACTCTGGGGATGGTCGAAACGACAGATACCAAAAGGCAAATGATTAGCCCGATTTTAAGATTAAATCTGCTCACAAGAAAGGTTTAGCAATTGTAACAAAGCTAATCATTTCCATTATTTTAGATGTCAAAAAAAGGAATGAACCGGACAAAATAGCCTCTGAAATTTAGCCAATTTAGCGATGGAATTCAATCGTTCTTTTTCCCACCCGCTTACAAAAGCAATTTTAGTACCCGGCAAGTCAGTTGTATGCCCTTAATGTGTTTGCTTCAATGGCACCATTGGTTTTTGTATTCTTGTGCCCATATTCTGCTGTATGTAATCGCAACGCCAACCCTTCTAATTCAAAAGTTATTGATCGGTTTTTTTTAATCCTTGCCTGGTAGTTTTGTTCCGTTTAGTCATCGTTCCAAGGTAAGTCAGGTTTCACATGCCCAAGTCTAAGTTAACAATAAAATCTTCTGTGTTTACTTCCGGGCTAACACCGTCTGGCCATTTACATTCTGTCGGGTAACATTTGCAAAGCATCAATACGAAGATAATTTTAGCCCCGTATTATTCACATTACGTTCCATTCCAATCGGTATTTGAACTTATTAAGAAAGAAGAACAAAGGAAGAAACCAAAAACGGTAGAAACGACTATTTTTAAGTTGGTATGGTAAATTTATATTACACGGATAACAGCTCCAAGCTCTTATCCTGAGCCCTTATCATCGACTTATGTAACTTTTGGTCGAGCTGTTCACAGTTTTCCATCAAAACCTTTAGCGAGTTAACAAATGGGTTGAATCCATCTAATTTTTTTTCCTTCAGGGGGTCTTCAACCACTTCGTTAAATACCTTTTCTTTGTAGGCGCGCGGGATAAGTTCATCCCCGTAATGGTCAGGAATAACTAAATCTTCCACGGCTGCCACCACGCCTAAATATGTTTTATAATGGTTTGACAGTTTTTCGCGCAATTCGGGGAGATCGTCAATGCTTCTATCACGATTTAATTCCTCACGATAAAACCTGGCCAGGCCATCGAACACTGCTGTCAGCGATTTCCGATCCTTTGTTACCTTTTGCCTCAACAGGGTCAGGGATTTATAGTGATCTGCTAAATGCGGGGCTGTTTTCTCAGTTTTGAAATAGAACCAATCGGCGATGGTTTGAACATGTTTTTTTATCACTTCTTCGTCCTGTTCGGTTTCTTTTTTAAGTTGCTGATAGAGTTCCGCGGAATAATAGCGGGTGTACTTTTTCCCGTCAAATTCAAACCGTTTTATGTCAGTATGCCCCTCACTGATGCTTTTCATTAGCTCCCGGTCGTAAATGTTTTTTTGAAACCGCTTTAGTTTTAAAATCTCGGTGTCACTAAAAAGATCTTCAACGCTTAGTTCCAGGACCTTACTCTTATTTTCCTCGTTAGGAACTGCATAGACGTTACCGGCATAGGTATAAAAATCTTTATACACCGAATTTAAAGACCCTTCAGTTTCAATTTTTTGGAAATAGGCGATTAATTCTGAATTGCTAAAGGTATCCCTGTTTTTTACCTCTAATTCGGTGAGGTATTTACTGAGTTTCTTTTGCAAATCAACAGGGTTAGAAAACAGGGACCATGGGCTATCGATTATTATTTCTGCTTCTAAAGGGCTGCGGTTCGCGTTTTTTTCCCGGTCAGCAGTACTTGGGTGGGACGCCCAGATATTTTTGTATTGAATCCGTGAGTCTAAATTTTGATGGATAAGCGTTGATGTAGTAATAATAGGCAAATGGTTTTCAATTGGAAGATGGTTCAATTTTGCAAGGGTTTGAATGCTGCGCTCAAGAAGTGAAAAGAAGTTTTCCGGATAAGAGACTTCGTCTTTTTTGTAGTTGGCTATTCCATGGAGTGTGTAGTTATAGGCTTCCTGTGTGAATTCGAGTCGGTACAAGGCGCTAATGATCGGTTGATTGCCTGTTACGCTGATGGCAACAGAATCCGCATGAAACTCCATTTCGCGGGACAATGATAAATAAGTGATATTAATAAGTTTATACAACTGTACAAAAAAACGAAGCACTAAATTCACCAGCTCTACCGTGATTTTCCCGAACAAGCTAAGCAGTGCATTTATGGACGTAACGGCGTTTAAGGTATTGTTCCACCCCTCGTTATCATACAAAAGGTTGTGAATCATTCGGTTAAACCGATACACGTAGGAGCCCAAACGGGTACTGGATTGAGAAAAGTGACCAAATTCATGGGCAAAGATGGCTTTAAACTCCGTCATGTTAACGCCGCTTACGAGGCCAAGACCGATTTCCAGGTTTTTTCGAACGGGGAAAAACATGCTTAAAAAACTGGAGGTGTAGTACACGCTGGCGTTTACAGCGGGCGACACCACAATTTTGTGGGGGTGGGGTGCTTTTGTTTCATCACATACTTTTTCAATAAACTCAAAAAGGTTCGGATGTTCGGCTTTTGTTAGTTCAACCCTGTTTTTATCCTCGTCCTTTTTTATTTTAAACATGAATTTGATCATGAACACAAAAAACATAATCACAACAATCATGATCCCGGCGGCAGCAATCAGGGTAAACCATCCAGCTTTAAAGGTCAAAACACCCAGTGCCAGTAGTCCTCCCCAATAAATTAAGAAAAAGGATAGTACCAATACTCCCAGGTATGCGAGAATAAAAACCAAAATGCTCAGCAATACCCTGAATACGTGTTTCCGGTAGTTGGGACTTACTTTTGTCAATTGTTTTACATCGGTGGTGGGTGAAGCGGGATATTTGAATGCAGTCATAAATCTAAAAGCGATAACGACTAAAGATAAAATATTTTTCTCAGATGCGTATTTTGTCTCGCTTAAATTTGTGTAAAGTGGCAGTGAAATTCTAGTCGGTGTTTTTTATACATTAGCACGCTTTTATTTTGACACCCCTTACGTTTTTAAAAAAAGAAAGATCTTTATCAGAAAGGTCTGCTTTTGTGACCAAAGGCTAAAAAGTCATTTATTTCCATCGCTGAACCTATCTCTTAATTAAGAATAGGAGTAATTGTTGCCTATTAGAAAATCGTCGCTCAAAGGTCGGGCTTAGCTCAATTAAAATCAATACGATCTCTCATGCTATTTGCTTTTTAAGGTTATTTGCTGCTACCAAACACCCTCGATAGTTTATTTGCGAAACGTTTCGCCTTGTTATTGAGCACATTCCTAGCTTCGTAGGGTAAAAAAATGTGCATTCAACCCACGGTTTTGCAGGGCTATTGAACGGGTGAGGACGTATTGATATATTTAAATGGATTTTACTTAAAGTAATTGGTTCACTTGTTTTTTTCTTTTATCCATTTTCTTGCGCTGGAGAAAGATGATTGTATTTAGCGAAGCAGGTAACTGATATTTTTTTGACAGATCCTTCTATCATGATAGTTGTATCCCCGAAAGTACGGATACAAAACCGCGTTTTTAAGGGGTAATTGAACCTGCTAATCGGGTTAACTTTGTTTTCGCATATGGGAAAAGGCGTTTCGCTTCATATTGGAGTAAATAAATTGCAAATTGGTATTTACGATGCTGAAGGGGTACTTTGCTCACCCGCAAACGATGCGCAAATGATGGCTTCTATTGCCAAGGCAGAGGGTTTCGAGAATGTTTGTCTGCTTCTGAACCGGGAAGCTACGAAGAGTAAATTTCTTGAACACTTTGATCGCTGTATTCAGGAGTTAAAGGAAGGAGACACATTTTTGCTGACTTTTTCAGGCCATGGCGGGCAAATAGATGATGTCGATGACGACGAACAGGACGGTAAAGATGAAGTTTGGTGCTTTTATGATAACTACTTGGTTGATGACGATTTAGGAAAGAAATGGCGGGAATTTAAAAAGGGCGTGCGGATCATCGTTGTATCAGCCAGCTGTCATAGTCGTTCAGCACTAAGGGTGTGGGTGGCCAAAACTGCGAAAAACAGGTCGACTCACGAGAGAATTTTTCGAGAAGAAATAAGGCAAAATGACAAATCTATTTTGCAATCATATATTAACGACCCTGACATCGGAGCGAGTATCCTTCATATTTCGGCGTGTGAAGATGAACAGGAGGCCCGGGATGGAGATCAGTTCTCAAGGTTCACAGGCGTACTCGTGAAACATTGGAACAATGGTAATTTTACCGGAACTTATGAAGAGCTTGTGAAAAACATCCGCCGCGACGCCGGTTATAGTCAAAGAGCCGGCATTGCCACGTTAGGGGTAAATGATCAGGGACTACTTAATTCTATACCTTTTAAACTATTAACCATTAAATAATTAACGTCATGCAAATCCTCAAACCTCATGTGCATCTTAAAAAAGAAAATGCAACCAACGAGTACCATATACACGTTGTTACCTGGATGGATTATACCAGATTCAAAGCAGATGGGTATGAGCCAATTTCAACTACACCAGTTAACGGGATATTTTCAGTAGTGCTTAAAGTGGCCGAAGACGACAGCGTACCGAATATGAAAATGCTTACACCAGTTGTGCATACCTTAACCCTCACCGGGGTAAATTTGAGCAGCAGCGCACCATTTGTCGAAGTAATTGTTATCAACTCCAGCGACAGCGATACAGAAGTGGGAAAACGTAAAACACACCAGGACGACGCTGACGATTCGTCAATGCCCGGCACGATCCGTACCTGAGTTGGAAATCCTGGTTCTAAGTACTACTTTTAGAATTATGAAGCCCGCAAACCAGTTAATCATCTTATTGCTGTTGGTTCCAAAATTGTGTTACCAGGCTTATTCGGGTAATGAGCCTGATACAAACGCTATCATCATTCTTAATCAAAAAGCATGGAAAATCAGGAATACTGATCTTGAAATGGCCAAACATTTTGCGCTTGAAGCGATTCAGTCCGCTAATAAGATGAACTATCCTAGAGGGCTTTCGTATAGCTTTAACATATTGGGCCACTATTATAAAGTGAAAGAGAACTACGACTCTGCACAGATTTATTATCGCAAAAGTCTGGCTATCCGTAAAAAATTACGCGACACTGTCAAGATCGCTCATTCATACAGAAACCTCATGAGCATAGATAAAATACTAGGAAAATATAAACAGGCGATCAGTACCGGGCTCCTGGCACTTCAGCTCCTGACTCTCAAACCCAGGGATGCAGATGCAGCTAAGGAAATGGCCTGGGTACAGGTAAACCTTGCATCGCTGTATCATAAAACCGGCGACTTTAGCAAAGCCACTCACTTTGCTCTGTATGGGAAAAACTATTTTGACAAACATCAGGATGAGGAAGGTGCCGCCGCTGCCGCTATCAACTTGGGCAATATTTATGAAACACAAAAACAATATGAAAAGGCGCTTATTGAATATGATTTTGCAATTCAATCCTTTTCTCGGTCGGATAACCGACGCGAGCTGGCCAAGGCCTATAACAATACCGGAAATATTCTTTATGCTCAGAACAAATATGGGCTTGCCCTGGCCCAATACAAAAAGGGCCTTGAGATACGTTTGAATAATGACTTTACCGGAGATATTAAAAATTCACTGCTCAATATTGGGATAATCTATGAAGCTCTGGGGAGAAACGACTCAGCATTTCGATATTACGAACTGTCTCTTTCTCTGAGTATAAAATCGGGCAATGTGGAGGGCCAATACGAAGCTTACCGTTCTTTAGGTACTTTTACAGCCAAAAACAATGAACATGAAAAAGCGCTTTTGTACCTTTTACGATCGTTGTATCTGAGTGGAAAATCCTCTGCTTCTCCCGAAAAAATGATCCTGCTGAAAGAAATTTCCAATGTTTACAGGGCCACGGGCAAAAATGATTCCGCCCTTTTTTATGCAGACGAGTATTTAAATCTCAGCGATTCATTGAGTCATGTATTAAGGAATTCCATAACCCTGGAATCTAACTTGAAGGAAAAAGAATATCGGTTGGCGCTGAGTGAAGAAAAAAATAAAAAACAAACGGCGGTAATCATCGGCACATCTACAGCGCTTGGCTCACTTATTATTATTTTTTTAATGTATTTTTACGCTGCACAGGCTAAAAAGCGTGAATTACGGTTAAAAGAGGTTATTAAGGAAAAGGAACTGATGGTTCTCGATGCCATGCTGCAGGGACAGGATGAGGAAAGAAAACGCCTGGCTGCAGAGTTACACGATACTATCGGCAGTATACTCTCAGCCACCAAATACGCCTTTAAAGCCATGGAAAATTCGATCGAAAAACTTCTGACAGAAAATAAATTCCAGTACGAAAAAATCGATGGTATGCTCGACCAGGCCATGGAATCGGTAAGAAAAATTTCCCACAACATGGCGGAAGGCATCATTACCGACCAGGGTCTTGAACGCGCTTTGATGGAGCTTTGTGAAACACTTAGCATTACCGGTAAAATCAAATTTGATCTGAATATGCATGGTTTTGATAGTAAAATGGATTATACCACAGAGTCGAATCTTTACCGTATTATCCAGGAACTGCTTACCAATATTATTAAGCATGCCCAGGCTAAAAGTGTCAGCATTCAACTGATCAAAAGTAACACGAGTGTTAATCTTGTTGTGGAAGATGATGGAAAAGGCTTTAACCGGGCCGACCCGGCCAGTAAAAAAGGCATGGGACTTTCCAATATAGATGGTCGTGTGAAAAAACTATCCGGCAAGTGGAAAATAGACTCCGGCAAAGGTAAAGGCTCTACCATAATCATTGACATACCTTTAAGCGAAGACCAATCCATGTGACTGAAATGGAAAACAAAATAAAAGTACTTTTGGCCGATGATCACCAAGTAATGCTCGATGGTTTGAGGGCCTTGTTACAAAACGAGCCCGATATTCGCATTGTGGCTGAGGCGAACACTGGTTTGCAAGTATTGAACAAACTCAGCGAAATGAGTGTAGATGTTGTTGTATTGGATATAGGCATGCCCGAAATGGACGGGTACGACACCGTTTTAAACATGCAGAAAAGCCACCCTAATACCAAGGTGCTTATATTGAGCCTTCATACGGAGGAGAAATACATTGGCAAATTACTTAAAGCCGGCGTGTCGGGCTATATTATTAAAGACAAAGGCAGCCAGGAGATTGTGAAGGCCATCCGGGTAGTGGCAAGTGGAGGAGATTACTTTGACAGTGAAGTGCAGAAAGCCAGCATCCGGGCGATGCAAAATAAAAATGCGGGCCCCAACAAAGAAATAAAATTTACCCCACGGGAACTGGAAGTATTACATTTGATAGCCGATGGTTTAAGCAGCCGACAAATAGGCGAAAAGCTTTTTATTTCCGAAAGTACGGTTGAAACATACCGCAGGAACCTATTGGAAAAACTTTCCCTTCCAAACTCCAAGCACTTATTGAAATACGCCATTGAAAAGGGTTATGGGAAATCCCCATTGAGTTAGTCTCATGATAAGCATTCAGATATAACCTGAATGACTTTCATGTCTTGTTTCTGTTTGTTCGCCTGGTCAACTAAAGACACTCTTATTTGCGTTCCATTCCGTTTCCTAAACCACCGATTCACTTATGCGGTTCGGTGCCATCCAATAATAACTTTATGTTCCACACTCCTCCCTTGTTCCGGGGATAAAAAAATCACAGTTACCGTTAAAAATAACCATCACAAACCTGATTCACCTGCCTCACTCATAAGTATAGCTTTGCTCCCATAATTTAAAAACTCCAGCCATGCAATTTTTCGAAAATGAACTGTTATTCGACGAAGAACTGACTCAGAATGACACTAAACTAAGGGCGATGTTCCCTAACAAACAGCAAATCGCATTATTAACCGACACTCTTCAATCCCCAACGGAAGTTCTCGGTATCAAGGTAAGATTGGGAAACAAGCCCCTTGCTTTTAATCTTAAAAGCCTGATTGAGCTGAGCGGAGGAGCTTTAAACCCTGCCATTGCTGCCACCATCGCCCAAAAGGATTATTACCTGATCGTTCATGCCATCGGAGCACTTAGGACCCAAGGCAAGGCGAAGGTGGATGAATTACAATACTATGCGGAAGTTAAAACCCCAGTTGAGGCCCAAACCATTGACCTGCTCCCCAATACCCGCTTCAAAGAAGTTTTTCATGCACAAGTAAATTTTGAGGGATCTCTTTCGGCAAGCGGCCAGGCCATGGTAAATATACCCACAGAATTGACCGAAAAATTAATCCCTCAATACGTAAGCATTGGCGGCAATATGCAGGTACAGCTGTCCACCAATTCGAGCTTTATAGGAAAATTCACGTTCAGTGTTCAGTTGCCAGTCGTTCAAGCAATGGGTGTGTCGTCTAATACCTGTTCCTGGGTGTTGAACCCCGACGAAAACAAAACCCCTTTGCTGGGCGACCAGCTCCTGGTTCAAAGTGTTGTTGTGCCAAAGGGCACATCATCCATTAAATACAGGATCTATGGTTTGGTGAAGGCCGACCGGGGATTATTCTGGGAACAACAACAGAAACAAACGCCGGAGTACGAGATTGAAGTGAAGTTAAACTAAAAGTAATTGTGTTATGAAAACAAGACCATGTTTTAACCTTTTGAAGAGGTATCTCTTAGCCCTTTTGCTGATTACCCAGGTTTTTCAAACCGCTGGGCAATCGTGGGATTTTGGCAACCGGCACACCATGTTGTGTGCCGCATTGCCAAGTTCGCCCTTGCAAATGAAAATGTCGGGGTTTTCACATTCCTTCTTAGGAAAAGTGGGCGGTGTTTCATTCAATACGATAGCGCAACCTTTGGATGAGCAGATTGGAGGCAAGGTAAATGTATGGTACGATCCCAGCTTGCCCGATGGCAATAGGTTGGTTATTTCCTGCGATGATAAAACTGTTAATGCAGAAATCTACGATTGGCAATTGCTGCCAATAATCAATTTTTCCAACTCGAAACACTCTGCAGCCGTTTCGCTCTTTGGACCCAGAACCACCTTTGAGTTTTACCACATCGTTTACCACCCGGCATTTAACAATACATTACTGGGTGCCCGGCTTTTGCAAGCCGACATTCAATTAACGGATCTAAACACATTTTGGAGAACACCCGCCTATAATAACACGATAGCCCTCGGCAAAGGTGAGCAAGAATGCGTTAAAACCCAGGAAGTAAGTGAGGCAAGCGAAATTTTAAACAGTATTATGCAACAGGATGGATTTCAATCCTGGGTACTGACCGACTTTAAAACCAATGTGCGGTTTTCGATCGATCAGACCATTACATTTTCGGGCAAGCCCTATTATTACGTTTGGACTTCGGATATCGTTTCTTATGATGAAAAAAAACAGGAACTCATACAGGCAGCAGATAACTATAAAAAAGAGGCTGTCAAATTTGAATCAACGCATGATTTAACCAGTCCGGTTAATGCTAAAAAGTATGAAGACCTCGTTAAAAAACATAATTCTGTTATTGACCGTATTGAAAAGCTTGAACCTGATACCCGGGAAGTAAAATCCATATCCTCTGACCTGCGAGAGAACTTCTTTCTTTTTGAAATATACAATCCCCAGGTTTATCATGCCATTATGAACACCATGAATTATTCAGCCTTTTTCCGATACGTTAAAAAAACGAACCCGGAGTCATGGAGTTCGCTTGTAGAAAGCATAAGGAACATAAAGCCCAAACCGGCTGTAAAAACTCCCGTTAAATATCCTAAATACAGGGACTAATGAATGTCGGTTCCATATTCGTCAGTTACTCGTCTGAAGACAATTACATGTCGATGCGCGTGTACAATGACCTGAGACGCTCTGGGCTGAACGTTTGGCGTTACGAAAGGAATGGTACAATTTGGGAGGACTTTGTAAAGGAAATCACCAGGGAAATACAGGCCTGTTCTGGATTGCTGTTATTAGACAGCTCTTTTGCGCGGAAATCGAAATACGTGAAATATGAAGTGGGACTTGCATTAAAGCTGAACAAACCCGTGTATATTGCGCTTATTGAGGAGGACGGGGGCACGTGGCGGCAACAGCAGATTTTTAAAGATCAAAATCAAATTGTTTACGTTGACCTTTCCACCAAAAACGTATTTGATCCTCTGTGTAAATATGCAAAGGGTATTGATGTTATTTGTCAAAAACTTGGGGCTTCTTTTGTATCTTGGTCGAACATACCCCGGCAAAACGATTTTGAGAAGGAAGTTTTTGCCCTGGACAATCTGGGTCTGGAAGACCGCGAATTCCTGCTGAGCGACTACCGCAATTTCAGTTACCTTGGCGGGCAACGATCTGTTTCGGCAAAAACACGCCTGGATATTCTTATGGAAGATTGTCGAAGAAAAAGATGGCAGATATCCTCCCTTTATATGGCAAAGGGCATCTTTTTGCTTGAAGACGAAAATTATGCGGAGGCCATTACTACTTTTGGAGAGTTGGCGTGCTATTTTCCCGATGACCCAAGGTCGCATGCGGGGGTCGGTGCAGCTTATTTTTACCGGAAGGAATATTCAAAGGCACTTTCCGAATATGAACTCTGTCACCGGCTTGTCGAACAACATTCCGATAATCCCAACCATACAGAACATCTCACCGAGATCGTTTACAACAAAATAGTTATCCTTATTCAATTAGAACGTTACAACGAAGCTTTCGTCCTATTCGAAAAAATAACCCCTGACAAACACTGCCTGCCCGAACTGGTAATCGCAAAAATCAACCTCCTGTTAAGTACGGGATGGTTTCCACTTGCAATAAAAGAATACTCGCTTTTGAATTACTTATATGAAGGCCACCATCTTAATACCCACAAAATTAACCATATCCTTGCGGAGTTGGAATGGCGATTATCTGAACTTTATTCCAAAATACCTGGTCTGAAAAATTCGGTATTTCACATGGAGCGTTATCACCTCCTCTCGCCGAGCATAAGAAGCAAAGCGCAGTTGGCCTACCTGTACAAACCTTTGAACAAACCGATCAAACAGCTTTTGTTCGAAGGCCTTGCACTGAAACCGGAAAGCAAAGAAGATTGGTATTTCAACGGTCAATTACATTTTTTAAACCGCAATTACGATGCAGCTAAAGCGTCTTATAAAAAGAGCAATTCGACCTGGCCTTATTATGACAAATTAATCGAATAAAAAATACATAAATGGCAAACGTAACTTTTTTCTCCTTTAAGGAGGAAGACCGACATGTGGTCGCCAAGATCAAAGGTAGAGCTATGAACTGGAAGTATCCCAGCCTGGATTTTAGGGTTCGCGATCTTTTAAAAAGATGGGACACAGAGAATGAAACTATTATCAAGCAGGCAATCACCAAATCACTCTACGGTACTTCGCGCACCATTGTTTTTGTAGGCGAAAAAACCCATAAGAGCTTTTGGGTACCTCGCGAAGTGGAAATGTCCCTGGAACGTGGCAAACCTGTGTACGCCATCCGGTTAAAGGATACCCGGGGGAAAATCCCTGCCTGCCTCACCAATAATAACATTCGTGTTCATGCCTGGAGTGAGGAGTGCCTGCAGAAACTGGCAACGAAATAATTTGCAATATGAAAACATGTTTTGTAATCATCGGGTACGGAGAAAAAACCGACTACCGTACCGGTAAAAAATTCAACCTCGACCGCACGTATCAGCACCTCATCAAACCGGTGTTCGATAAGCTGGAGATCGTCTGTTTTAGGGCCATTGACAAAAAGCAGGAAATAGGAGGCCAGATCACGCATTCACTCTTTCACTGGCTGCTGGGTGCCGACATTGTTATTGCTGATCTTTCTACTGTAAATCCCAATGTATTTTATGAGCTGGGGATAAGGCATGCGTTTAAACCTTATTCCACCATTGTGATGGGTGAAGACGGCATGGAAAAACCTTTTGACATTAACCAGCTGTATATAGAGCCGTATCGCCACCTGGGAGAAGATATAGGTTTTGGGGAGGTTCGGCGTTTTCAGGCAGATCTGGAGAAAAAAGTGCGCAACATAATTGAAAACAAAGACATCGACAGCCCGGTTTATCAATTATTAAATAAGCTAAGTCCACCCAGGTTCACGGAGGATGAGCTAATAGAGATCCGAAACACTGCTAGGGAGGAGGAGGTTCTGGCCCACCTGGTGAGCGGCGGAGAAGCGGCAAAAAAAGCCCGCGACTTTAACCTGGCCGTCCAGCTTTTTACAAAGGCCCTTGACCGGGATCCTGGAAACGTTTTTCTCACACAGCGCTTGGCTTTAGTGACATATAAAAACGGAAGTCCCAGCCTTATGGAAGCACTGGAAAAGGCCAGGATGATCCTGCAAAAGCTCGATCCTGAGAACACCACCGATCCCGAAACCCTGGGCTTAATGGGTGCCATCCATAAGCGCCGTTACCAGCTCCAAAATAACAGGCAAGACCTTGAGGCATCATTATTTTATTATAATCGGGGTTTCTGTGTCAAGCAGGATTATTATAACGGCATCAATGTCGCTTTTTTATACAACCTCAGGGCCCTTTTACAGGACCGACCCGACGAAGCACAGGTTGATTTTATTACAGCTAAACGTGTGAGAAAAAGAGTGGCTGAAATCTGTAACCATCTCATAGAAAATGCAGAAGAGTTCAAAGCCAGGGGCGACAGGAACTGGATATTCTTTACGCTTGCCGAAGCCTATCTCGGGCTGGAGCAGGATGAGAAAGTATCTTCTGTCCTTGAACAAGCATTGAACAATTCGGAGGGAAATTTTGACAGAAGTTCTTTTCAGGAACAAACGAAAGAACTAAAAGACTTAATCAATCACTATAAAACAAAATACACTTAGCCATGTCATTTTTAAAATACAGCGATTTAGGAAATGAAAGCTTTTTTAAAGCCAGTTTTGTGAACGAAAGCCTGGGCCGTGTAACCGGCCTGGAGAGGAAAGTGTTTTTATCGTATCGCCACCAGGATAAGAACAAGGTAAGACCGGTTGCTGAATTCCTGAAAAAACTCGGTGTCAATATTTATGTCGACTACCTGGATGATACTTTGCCCCAACCTCCTACGATTACCACGGCCAACGCACTTCGTTCCCAGATACAAGGTTCCGATAAGTTTATGGTGATGGCTACCCCAAACAGCACCGAATCAAAATGGATCCCCTGGGAGCTTGGCCTCGGCGACAGCTGTTTGGGACATGAAAACTGTGTTGTTCTGCCACTGGTTCTTTCAGATTCCTGGACACCTGAACTCTATTATGGGTTATACGGTTACGTTGAAAACAAAAGATCTTTAGTCGCCTATGGCATTTCAACGGACAACTGGAAAGTAGTATATGCGAATGGGTCCAGTGTTTCATTAATTGACTGGTTTAAAAAATAAAGTATGAGAAAGGCTGTAATTATCGGCATTAACGACTACCCTGGCGCGCCCCTCACCAGTTGTGTTAATGATGCAAAAGCTATCGCTGAAATGCTGAGAACAAATGGGGATGGCTCACCGAATTTCGACGTTAAGGTTTACCCCAACGTAAAAAGCAGAAACAAACTGACAAAAATCACTCATGACCTGTTCAGGGGCCAGCATGAGATCGCGCTTTTATACTTTGCGGGTCATGGCGGTAAAAATACATTGGACACCTTTCTGGTGACGCCCGACGCCGAAGAATTCGACATGGGGCTGTCCGTTACCAATCTCATCAAACTAGCTAACGAAAGCTGTTCCAAAAACAGGATCGTGTTGCTGGACTGCTGTTATTCCGGCGCAATAGGAAGCCTCAATTTTATAGGGGATTCTGCCAGCCTATTACATAAAGGCGTTACCATACTTACCGCCAGCAATTCCGATGAAGAAGCTGCGGAAACTGTTAACGGTTATGGGGTTTTTACCAACCTGCTTTTGCAGGCGCTGGCAGGTGGCGCGGCAGATATCAGCGGTGCCATTACGTCGGCGGGTATTTATGCCTACATCGACAGGGCGCTTGGAGCGCACGACCAAAGGCCCGTGTTTAAGACCAATATCACTGAATTTACTTCTATTCGGACCGTCCGGCAACAAGTAGCACCGGAACTTCTGAGAAAGCTGGTGACCTATTTTCCACGCCCCGATCATGATTTCAGGCTCGATCCTTCGTTCGAGGATAGCAATACCGAAGAATATGAGCACAAACTAACAGAGCCCTGGGCGGTAGCTGAACATGTGGCTATTTTTAAAGATCTCCAGAAGTATCAAAGTGTTGGCCTGGTGGTGCCGGTAGATGCGCCCTTTATGTATTTTGCCGCAATGGAAAAAAAATCCTGCAAACTTACCGCCCTGGGACAGCATTATTGGAGGCTGGTTAGTAAAAACAGGATCTGATTTATAAAAACTCATTATATAACCTTAAAAATTTAAATCATGCCAAAAGTATTTATCAGTTTCGATTACGAGGACCTTAGCAGTAAAAAAACAGTAGATAACTGGAAGAACCAAAACATTGGTGGCGACATCAGCTTCTCCTCCGAAGATGGGCATAGTTATAGCGACCGTGGAGATGATTTCGTTAAAAGACTCCTCAGGGAAAAAATAGCGGAAGCCCAGGTGGTATTGGTTTTAGTGGGAAATAATACACACAACCGCTTTTGGGTGGACTATGAAGTGCATCAGGCCAAAACCCAGGGTAAAAAAGTAATCTGGACACAAATTCCCAAAACAAACGGTGCTCCTCCAAAGGAAATCATTAAAACACTACCTGTACTATTTGATATAAACCATCTCCGTCAGGCTTTAAGAAAGCCCTGATTTTATCATGAATATCAAAACAATTTATCATGACCTTGTTAAAAAACTGAAACGCCCTTTAACCAGGACCCGGACTGCTATTTTCGGCTACGATATTTTTATTTCATATTCGCACCAAGATAGCCAAGACTATGCTTACGCCATCGCGGAATACTTTACAAACAAGAGTTACGAGAGTTATATTGACCAATTATCCAGTACCACTCCAGGCAGGAAGTTGCCAATCAATATAAAAGAAGCTGTTAAGCGATCGACGGCATTTGTGTTGATCGGCAGTGAGAACGCTCAAACATCGGAGGCCATAGAAAAAGAGATTCAATTATTTTTAGAGAACAATAAAAACAAGCCCGTGATTCCTATAACAATAGCTGGAGCAATAAACGAACATGCCTGTTGGTTTGATAAAATTGCCGGTTTGGCGTTCATCAAAGATACTGCGAAAAATTTAGAGGCTGGCAGGCCTGCGCAGAATGTTCTTGACAGGATCGAAAACGCATTAAAATTTACAAAAAAAAGTACTCGACTTAGAAACATATCGTTCGCCGTTTTGCTTGGATTTTTTACCATTTTGGGATCAATGCTTTACTTCACATGCATTGCAAGGAAGGAGGTAGATCAAGCGGGACATGAGAAAGAAAAGATGGTAATTTCAATGAATAAACTGCTAAATCAAAAAAAAGATTCATTGGGAAAAATCAAAGATTCGTTAAAAAAGGTTGTAACTGATAAGGCGCTAACAAAAAGCGAGTTAAAAATTTTAGGTCAAAAACTCGAAATATTACGAACGAGATTAATGAAGCTCGGTTACCTTGAAGATGATCCAGTAAAAACGTATCGGCTGGTAAACGAGGCGTATAGGATGGTTAAGATTGTTTCAAACGGGGAATTTAGAGACTCATCCTTATCACCTAAAGACTATAAATCGATTTTGAACGACTATAAAATTATCGATGTTAAAGAGCCGTATATTTTACTTCTAAGAACAAATGTCAAAGAAAAAAAGCTCCGCACTACGCGGCACATTAAGTCGACCGAAAACCAGTTGAAAGAACTTGTCCAAATAGAAAATAAATAAAGCAAAGTACGTTTCGAGACATAACCTGCACTTCAAAAAGGCAGCTCACGAACTGAAATCTATCATTCACATAGCTAAACAAATTTTTATAAATTTTTTATGAGCCTTTTACGCTCTGTAAGTATTGATTTTACAAATCTTTCAGAGATGAGGTGCCGGTTCTAATCCGGTTGGGAGGACATGAAAGTAAGCCTGTTAAATTCTGGGTATTTGCTTGTAACAATCATAACATTGTGGTTTTAACATCGTTGTGTTTTCGTACTCTCCGCATTTGTGGCAAACCGTTTCTTCATATTCCGGATTGGAATAATTGGCCCATATCGAGTAACAATCTTCACAATAGGGCTTCGCGGGGTTATAGTCAATGCGCGCTTCACAACGTATGCAATACCCGCGTAAATTTTGTTTGTACTTTGCGCCCGCACCCGGTGTTGAACTTTTAGCGGCCTTGATTACAGGATTTCTTTCAATCCTTTCTAACCGGATTTTTTCAGCCGATTGAAGTATTGACAGAGTTTCATTCACCGCTTTTTCGAAGAGATCTTTGTCAGAGGTTCTATGAATCAGCACACCCATCTCCCGGTTAGTTTTTTCTGAGAATTGGTACATGTTCATTGACGTGATAACCATTTGCGTTTCATTAAAATAGCACTTGGCGTGCAGATTCTCAAAATAAAAAAGTTCCAGGTTTTTTAATTCTGATAGGGAGTTCTTTTCATTAGGTTTTAGCTCATCTTTTCCATAAATGATTTTAATTGCCACCGATCGATCGGAGGCATCCTTCAGGCGTTCGTAAAGCGTTTTGGAAATCTGAAGATAGGGTGAAACAAGCATCAGTTTGCTTTTCGCATCAATGATTATATTCTCAATGTGGTATGAAGTTCCGTTGGTTGTTAAGAATTCTGCCATATCAATATCTATTTAAACTCTTCAAAAAAACTATAATCAATATCGTAAACGGTTTTGGGTTTAAACTCTGCATTTTGTAAGCCATTTCTTTTGTGCGTGTGTAAAATAGGGTTGATGTTAACTAATGATTTTGAGCAATTCATATTATTATATTTTAATATGTTCTTTAAATTGGAGTATTCTATCTTCCAAATTCATTCCATTTCGGGGCGAAGTGGAATTGAGTATAACACACACAATTTCTTTGCCCTCATAATTCAATTTGAATGTCTCATTCTCTTTTACATTTGTTGGTAAGCTGAATGTATCAATTTCATGCTCTCTCAGATATCTTATAAAACCATGGTAAGTGCTGCTTTTTCCTGAAAACCCAGGCAGTAGTATTTTTTCTATTTCTCGGTGCCTGTCTAAAATGCCTTTAATGTCCCTAAACTTTTCGATTCTTATATCCTTATCCGCTGCACTTTCGCCTTCGCGTTGAATTATCTGCCCTAAGTTTTCCACACCCACCTTCATGTCAATCATTAATTGCTGACGCTCCTTTACCGCAGCATCGCAACGGTAGTGTTTTAATTCTATTCCCTTAACGCCTGCCAATGCATCCCAAAATGGGTTGCTGTTGTTGGGGTAATAAAAATCGTAACTCCAGCGTTTTTCATGCGGGGGGTAACTGCCTAAAATTAATACTTTCATTTCCGGCACTTCAAAATACCAGTTGGGGTGGTGTTCGGTATTAAATTCGACTTCCAATTAAAAAGTAGGCATTTCAATGCCAGTAATGTTATTATATAATTCTAAAGCAAACAAATCTGTCATACCAGCTATATAATCAATAATGCACATTGCCTTTTCATAGTCTGAATCTTTTTCATCAAAACGATGTTGATTCGGGAGTAACTCCAAAACTTTTTTGTGTCTTTTAATTCTCTTATCCTTGTGAGTTAAAGCTGCCTCTGTAAATTTCTCAATTAACGTTGACATAATTTCAAAACCCGCTAATTCTATTTTGGCAACACTTGGGTAATTATAAATATACTTGTAAGAAATGGCCTCGATCTCCTTAATTATTTTAGATGGTTCTTTAATGTTTTTATATAATGAACCCTGGTATGTGGAGCTGGCGATTGAATCTTTGTTATCAATGAATTCTTTGGCGCAAGCTAAAATAAGGTAATTGATAGCTTTAGCTCTCAAATAGGCTATTTGTTCATTGCTGTCTTCTTTAAGTTGTTCACTAGTGTTTTTAACATGTTTGAGGTCTTCATCCTTATTACATTCAATTATCTTTATAAATGAGTCAATGACTGTTTTCCTATCCAAAATGCCAAGTCTATGAGCATCTTCAAAGTCAATTATATTATAGCATATATCATCCGCTGCTTCTACTAGATAGACAAAAGGATGGCGGAAATAAGCGCCAGGATGTTTGACATCTGGCTTCATGCCGGTCAGGCTAACAATTTCTTTAAATACTTTTTCTTCAGTTTGAAAATAACCATACTTTTTAAGGTGTAATGGAATATCATTACCAGTTGCTTGTGTTGATGCACATGGGTATTTAAGAATACTGGAGAGTGTGGAATATGTTAGCCTAAACCCGCCTTTTAACCTTCCTTTATATTGTCTCGTCAATATCCTCAGAGCATTCGCATTGCCTTCAAAATTTGTCAAATCAGCCCACTGCGTTTTTGTGAATCTCTTTTTAAGCTTTCCATCCTTGTTTTCCTTAAAGTACTTTGATATTGCCTCTTCTCCAGAATGACCAAAAGCGGGATTGCCCAAATCATGCGCTAAGGCGCCAGCGGCAATAACATTTTTTAATTGATTTCTGTAAAATCTGCGAACCTCAGTATTGTTTTTTACTATTGTTAAATTTGAAATGTAATTGCCTACTATTTTACCCAACGACCTGCCAACACTGGCAACCTCCAGAGAATGAGTTAAACGGTTGTGAACAAATACATGTTTTGGCAATGGGAAAACCTGCGTTTTGTTTTGGAGGCGTCTGAATGCAGAAGAAAATATGATGCGGTCATAATCCCGTTCAAATTCTGACCGAGCGCTCTTTTTCTTTTCGTCTAAACCATATCTCAAATCTGAGAAACAGTTTAACCAATACAATTCGTCTTTTACTTTTTTTGTCATGGATTAATTTTTTAATTACGATTTATTGCTTTTCATGTTTTAAACTTTCTTCTTAATTCAACTTTTTCAATCAATCTTTTTAAAAGGTTACCCAGTCATATCTAACTACTTCGATTACTTTGGTCATAACCCCAATCTCAACACATCCGGCTCCCTAAACACAAACCAATCTTTATACCGACTCGACTTCAATGTGGTTCTAAGCCTTATTTGCTCGCTTAGCGAAATATTTCCTTTTCGGTTCTCAAATAATTTTCTTCTTTCTATTTCTTTGGCAATATTGTCAAAGGTGGCAGTTCTGTTTGGCTTTTTTAGCAGCACTAGTACAACGGCCTCGTGGAGATTTATCAGGTTTTTCACTTTGTTTTCTTTTATCTATTTGCCTTTCAAATCTTTATTTAGAAACCTTCGCTGGAAACACATTAATTGGTAAAATTGAATTCATGCCAAATTCAGCCTAGTACTCGCAAGCACCGCATCAAATTTATCGAAACCATTAATAAAGGCCGGAAGGTCTTTATTTAACCAGCCGCAAACCTTTAAGGTGTCTTTGTGCAAGCTATCCAGTTTAGTCAAATTCCATGCTATGGGTTCGTGGTGAAAAATGCGGTTGCGCAGGTTGCGTATCTGGTTAATAGGCGACGAGACATTGTGCCGCGTTTTATCCTTTTTGGCAATAAAAGGGAATGCGCGCCGAAGGTCTTTCCACAGTATTTTTTCGTATTCGGCGTTTAGCAAGCGTGTCCAAAAGCCCAGGGTAAGCTCGGCCACAATTTTGTCGGCGCTTATTTGTTCGCCGCGTTTGGTGATGTGCTTTTGTGCAAGGGTAATTTCACGGTTGAGGTCTTTTAAGCCAGCCGTGGCCGACAGATGAAGGTACCAATCGGCTGTACCAAACATGGTTGTGAGTTCGCGATTAAGACTGTTTCTGAGTGCTACTTCAAAAACCGACAACACCGGGTACAAGGCCTCGGATAATTGAATATTTGCCTGGTAATGTACTGCAGCTTTGGGTTCGTTGCCCGGGTACCGGTCAAAAAACCGCTGCATGCGCCGGTTTGAGAACACTTTTTCAAAATATTGTCGATTCATATGAAATTCTTATCTTTGTAGTGTTGCAGTCCCGGTACTTCCTCTCCCAGATATTAGATGCTGGTGACGAAGCCGGGTTTTTTTATGTTGTCATTTCTTCCTTTATTTTTTTATCGCTTTTTAAGGCTTTTGTTTTACCTGTTTCTGCATTAGCCCTCACACTCACCCCAGCCACCACCGTCTCCGCCAATGTATTTTGAATTGCCTGTGCCTTTTGCAATTTGCTTTTAAGCGCATCGCATAAGGCAAACAGCTCCTCTACCTTGGCAACAATGCGCTTTTGTTCGGCGAGGGGGGGGATAGGTATTAATAGTTTTTTAAGAGCAGTACCGTTAACATTTGGCTGACCAGTTCCCATTGAGCTAGCATGAAGCTGCGTCCAGTAACACTCACTTTTCAAAAATATTTTGACGAAATCAGAATAAGAAGATTGCAATTTCTTAACTCTAATTAGATAAGATGCAAAAACAGATTTAAGGTTCAGGTCGGAGACAAGATAAGATTTGCCGATAGTCCCACCTGTACGCGCTATGAGTATGTCACCGTTTTCTAAAAGATATTTTTGAATTTGATTTTTGTTTATTTCACAACCAGGTACAGTATTCCAATTAACAAGATCGTCTTGTATATCAGTTATTCTTAACATGCGAATCTCTTTGTTGAATTCATCAGCAGAGGCATTAAATCCGTAGTGTATGTCTGATGAAACATTTTCTAAATAAGTCCACTCCCATGTATTTGGAATCTGGAAAGGGCAATTATCAGTGTTTTCAAATGTTTTTAAAGCAATCGTTTTTTCAATAATTTTCTTTTCTTCCAGAAGTTTATTGAGGAAAATCTTCGCCCCCTCATCCTTCGCATCCTGTTTCACCAACTTACCCATCACGGCCAATTGCAAAATACTTTGTTTTAATTGTTCAATGCTGTCCTCGGTGCAAAAGAGGTCGTCGAAATGCGGGGCCAGACGCTGCCAGGCGCTATGCAGTTCATCAGCATTAGCCGAGTGGCTGAGGGTTTCCAACAGGCATTTTACCAAGTGCTGGTGGGTTTTTAAATGGTTGGTTTTTTGTTTTTCCAGGTCATCGCACAATGCCATCAGCTCGTTGACCTTAGCGACAATGCGAAATTGCTCTTTATAAGGAGGCAACGGAACCATAAATAATCTCATCGTTTTCAATGAAACATTTTTAATGGTAGTACCCGTTGCTTCCGAAATAGCGTAATTCAAGAAATAATTTGTTTTTAAAAGCAATTGCAAATAATTTTTGTCAACCTTAGAAAGTAAATTGAAATAGCAAGCACTTTTACCTAAAATGATGTTTTCATCATTGTAGAATGCTGTGTTTCCAATTGTACCATTAATAGATACAAGAATAGTGTTTTTGTTAAGAGTTCTTTTGCTTTTAATAAATTCTTCTTTTGATATTCTTTTGGTTTCAGGTTTTATTTCAATTTTTCCATCTTTCAGATTGTTACCATTGATAAAGTAATATTCACCGTTCTCATCATATTTAGGTGTGCCATGTATTCCATCACCCAGAATCGAAACTAAATCTTGTAACCGGCACCAAATCCAATTCGGAGGAATAGTATAGGAAAAATCTGCATTAATAAATTCCAGTGGTTCATGTATTTTTCTGATGGTTCCTTCTTTCAGTAGTTTCTCTTTCTCTTTTTTGATATTTTTAAGTTGAATACTCGCACTCTCATCATTAGGGTCTTGCTCCGCTAATTTCCCTCTAATTGCTAATTCCAAAATCAATTCCCGCAAACGCGCAATCCCCTCCAAACTAATATTTTCAATGCTCTTTATCCTGAGCCTGCTTTTTATGCCCTGTGCATCGCTCCACACCTCAAAGCTGTTTAAAATAGTTTGCATCATAGCTTAAAAATCAAAAAAATGGTTTTTACCGTTAGTACTTACTTTTCTTCCTTGATGAAGAAAAGTAACAAAAGAAATCAAGGCGATTTGCCAACCCGAATTTTTTGCGTTAACACTCAAACGCAGTGTTTCAAACTTAAAAAAATTCGGGTTCGCACCAAATCGCCCTATGCCACCGCACTCTCCGAGACGTAACAAGACCCATGAAGACCAACTAATTTTAGCGGTATAATAAATCCAAAACAAAATATTTAAGATGAAATTACTTAATGCCATTATTACTGAGGGCTTCGCCTAAAATAGTTTTGAGTTGGTTGCGCAGTTGACCTATTGATTTTTGTTCTTGTTGGTATTGGGCCAGCAGGGTATCGGGGTCGTGGGTTATTTGTTCGCCCACATGCGGGTTTTTTATATCGAGGTTGTAGTTGCGGTCTACGATGGTTTGCACCGGCACTTTCCAGGCTTGTTGGTTTTCCACCCGCTTTTTAAAGCCGTCTTTTTCTTTGCCCCACCAGGCTATTTCGGCTTCAAATTCTTCAAAGCGCATGGGCCGTGTTTTGTTGTAGCTGCTCACGCCCTCGGGGTAAGGGTGTTCGTAATACCACACGTGTTTGGTGGGAGTGCCTTTGGTAAAAAACAAAATATTGGTGCGTATGCCCGTGTAGGGATTAAACACGCCGTTGGGCAAACGCACAATGGTGTGCAGGTTGCATTCGGTCAGCAACTTTTCTTTAAGGCGGGTTTGTATGCCCTCGCCAAACAAAAAGCCATCGGGCAACACCACAGCGGCTCTGCCCTCGTTTTTTAATAAGTGGATGATAAGGGCCATAAACAAATTGGCGGTTTCGCGGGTGCGCAGGGTGGCCGGGAAGTTATTTTCAATACCATCTTCTTCCATACCACCAAAAGGCGGATTGGTCACAATCACATTTACCCGGTCGGCAGTACCGTAATCGCGCAGGGGGCGGGCCAGGGTATTGTCGTGCCGGATGTTAATGGGCACATCAATGCCATGCAATATCATGTTGGTGGTGCACAGCATGTGGGGCAGGGCTTTTTTTTCCACCCCGTAAATGCTTTGCTGCAAGGTTTCTTCTTCGGCCTGTGTTTTTACAAAGCGGTCGCGTTTGTATTCGATCACGTTGCTTAAAAAGCCACCGGTGCCGCAGGCGGGGTCCAGCACACTGTCTTCCAGTTGCGGGGCAATGCGGTCCACTATAAATGTGGTTACCGCCCTTGGGGTGTAAAATTCTCCGGCATTGCCGGCGCTTTGCAGGTCTTTGAGCAATTGCTCATAAATGCTGCCAAAGGTGTGCCGGTCGGCACTGGCATTAAAATCAATCTCACAAATTTTGTTGATGACCTGGCGCAGCAGGGTGCCGCTTTTCATGTAGTTGTAGGCATCTTCGAACACATTTTTTATAACCAGGGCACGCTTGCCGCCTTTGCCATCAGTTTTTAATTTGTCTTTAAGGGTAGGGAAGAGCTGCAGGTTCACAAAGTCCATCAATTCGTCACCGGTAATGCCCTCGCTGTTTTTGGCCCAGTTCCTCCAGCGCAGGTGTTCGGGTATGGGCGATTTAAATTTGTTTTCGGTTAACTCCAGTTCTTCTTCGCGGTCGTCGATAATTTTGAGAAAGAAGAGCCACACCAATTGGCTCATTCGCTGGGCATCTCCATCCACACCTACATCTTTACGCATTATATCCTGTATGGATTTTATGACACCTGAAACGTTGCTCATGCTATGTTGTCTTTTTTAAATAGTTCGTTTTCTAATTCTTTAATGGCGCTTTCGTACTGCTGTTTCCCGCCAAACAGGCCTTTTATTATTTCTGTGGGCGTGCCAAAATCGCTAAAGGGTTTTAAGTTCAGCACTTTGGCATCTTCAATGCTGGCAATGCCTTTGTCGGCATACAATTCGAGCAGGGCCGTTAACACCGCCCTTGCCTGCCCGCCGTATTTGGTAAAGTAGTTGCGTTTTTTTACGTTGTTGGCGCGTTCTTTGCGGGTAAGCGGTGCTTGCCCATAAGCCACGTGGCAGATCAGGTCAAAGTCGCTAAAGTCCTTGCCTACCAGTTCGGCCAGGTTATCCAGCAACACGCCGTGTTCTTCCAGCAAATTAATAATTACTTGTTTTTTTTCGGCGCTGTTCCACTTCAACAAAAAATCGTCGAGGGAACTAAATTCCTTCTGCACCTGTTTTTTGCTAAAGTCTTTATACGATTCGGTAATTAACTGCCCGTCGTCGCCCAGGTATTCCACCCGCTCGTTTTTAATATAGGTGCTTACGCCGCTCACCACAATTTTGTAGCGTCCAGGATGTTCTTCCACTATATCCGGTTCATCCTCTCCGCCCTCGGGGTCCGGCGGTTCGGGGTCATCGCCTGGTTGGGGTTCATAAATCACCACAGGCTCGCCGTCAAAGTCAGGGTCTTTAAAATGGGCGGTGGCTTTTTTAAAATCCATTATGGTGAAGTAGAACTTTTTGTGTTCTTCGTCAATGCGGGTACCACGGCCAATGATTTGTTTAAAGGTGGTCATGGATTGGATGGTTTTATCAATCACAATCAGTTTACAGGTTTTGGCATCCACACCTGTGGTCATTAATTCGGAGGTGGTGGCAATAACAGGGAATTTACTTTCGGGGTCAATAAAATTATCCAGCTCGGCTTTGCCTTCCACGCTGTCGCCGGTAATGCGCATCACGTATTTGGGATTGTCCACCGCAATTTTACCGGCCGCGTTTACAATGGCTTTGCGCATACGTTCGGCATGGTCAATGTCCTCGCAAAAAATAATGGTTTTGGCCATGGGGTTGGTGGCGTTGAGCAATTGCATTACCCGATTGGCTACCAGTTTGGTGCGTTGGTTCAGCACCAGTATGCGGTCCATGTCGGCCTGATTGTACGTGCGGTTTTCTATGGCCTGGCCAAGGTCGTCGGTCATGCCTTCGGGCGGTGTCCATCCATCCACGTCTTTGTCAATGTCAATCTTCACCACTTTATAGGGCGCCAAAAAGCCATCCTGTATGCCTTGTTTTAAACTGTAAGTATAAATCGGTTCCCCAAAATAGCTGCTATTGGAAACGTACTCGGTTTCTTTGGGCGTGGCGGTGAGGCCTATCTGCACAGCGGAACTGAAGTAAGTCAAAATTTCGCGCCAGGCCGAATCTTCGGCAGCGCTGCCGCGGTGGCACTCGTCCACCACAATTAAATCAAAAAAATCGGGCGAAACCGATTGGTAAATTTTGTCGGCCTCATCGGGGCCGGTAAGGGCCTGGTACAAACCCAGATGAATTTCGTAAGACGGATCGATTTTGCGGTTTTTTATTTTGGTCATTACCGAACCAAAAGGCTTAAAATCGTTGACCAAAGTTTGGTCGGCCAAAATATTGCGGTCCACCAAAAACAAAATGCGTTTGGCTGCGCGGGCTTTCCACAGGCGCCAGATGATTTGAAAGGTGGTGTAGGTTTTTCCGGTGCCGGTGGCCATAACCAACAGGATGCGTTTGTTGCCACGGGCCACTGCTTCAATGGTGCGGTTAATGGCTTCTACCTGGTAATAACGCGGTTCTTTATCGGAACCATCGGAAAAGTAGGCTTGCAAAACCAAAGATTCATCTTCGTCCTTAATACCGTGAAATTTTTTATAGCGTTGCCAAAGCTCATTTGGATTCGGGAATTTATCCAAAGGAAACTCGGTTTCAATGTCTTCGCCTTCGGCAGCCACTTTGTTATGGGAGGCAAAAGCATCACCGTTGGAGCTAAAGGCGCTCGGCACACCCAGAATTCCGGCATAACCCAAAGCCTGTTGCATGCCGCTGCTAACGGAGAGATTATTTTCCTTCGACTCTATAACGGCAACCCGTGTATCGCGGTTCCAGGAGAGCACGTAATCCGCAAATTTTTTCTTTTTCTTATTTCTGGCCGAGAGTTCGCCCCGCACAATAATGGGGCCAGGGGTGAGGGTAACGTTTTGGCGGATTTGGGTGTGGAGATCCCAGCCTGCCGCAATGATGGCGGGTGTAATAAAGAGGTTTTCGATGTCCCTTTCGCTTAATTCTTTTTTGCTGGCGGCGTCCATAATTGTTATTTAACCCTTGTTCATATGGTATCAATCAGTCAAACTCATTCTCAAAGTCCCCGCGACATTAACCCGCAACGCCTGGCCGGTTGTTTCCGTCTTTGCAAAAGGGCCTTCATCCAATGGCAAGCTTTACCCGGTTTTTCCAACAATCAGGTGCGTGTAACACCTTCTTCTCCAATTACTTCGTCAATGCGGTTCATGTTACTTGTTTACTGTGCTAATATAACATTAAGTCCTTAAATTATTTCATTTTAACGAGGCTTTGTTCAGCATGCAGGGGATGATTGCCCCGCCTGAAAACCCTCATCAAAAGGCCATCAGATTCTTACCCGTCACTCGTCCGGAGCCCTATAATTGGAATGAATGATGCTTTTTACCAGATGAAATAACCTGCCCAGGGGCTGATTAAAGTCATCTGATTTCATTGTTTTGAGGTTAGGCTGAAAACAGGTCACGTCCATATACTTGTCAAGTTCATCTTCCATGTTGCGCTGCTCTTTTGATCCATCGAGCATCACTTTTAAAGAATAATAATAACATTTAAGGTCAGCCCGGATATCGGCCGTGTTGGCGTAATTTTCTGCCGCTTCTGCTTCCCTGCCTTCTTCAATATCTCCATACACAATCCTGGTAAGTTTATGGTTAAGATCTGTTGCCGAATTGAGGAATTTGGCGCAGGCATCCCGGAGTTCCATTCTTAGCCGATAGGTATACTCGTAGTCACGTTTATCTCCTTCCTGGCTCGCGCTGGCTTCTATTTGTTTTGTGAGGTTTTGTTGCGACACCTCGAGCTGCCGTTCCGTATTTTTTTGGCTGATGCGGTTGCCATAGAGTGAAGTAACTAACGAAACGAATAATGCAGCTATGCCGATCCAGATCGGTGTGCTAGAAGAAGGTGGGGATGTGGGGGCCGGGCATTGTCTTTCCTTTACACAAACAGGCTTTATATGGCAAGGTTCGAACGAATGACCGCAGTTTCCACTGTGTGAGTTATCGATGCAGATATTGACGTTCCCGGGCTTGGCGGGACCCTGCACGGTCTTTTTACAAACCTTCTTCTTTAAATGACCACAATGGGCCGCGCACGTGTCACAATTGATAGTTTGTCCGCTGCTTACAAAAGCCAAAGCGCACGCCAATAAAAAGATAAAAATTCTCATGGTTTTCTTTTTAATTCTTCTAAGAAATTAATTATTTGAGAAATAAGTTGTAGTTCACGCTGTAGCTCCAGGTAGACTCTGTCAGGTCTGGTCATGATACCTCTCTTAAGCGAAACTCTGCTTAAATGGTATTTGAGAAGATACATTTCTAATGAATCAATAGCGGCATTTTTATTAAACTCTGAAGGTGAAATAGTTGGGTTAGTAGCCGTAGTCAGATCTTTTGCATTCTGAGGCAGTGGAGTAAAACTTCCGGATGACAATTCAGGTGTCTGTTGTTTTGTTTTAGGGTTTATAGTAGGACTTAATATGGCTATCAACAGGTTGAGCTGGTCGTTATAGTTAGGGTAAATTGTTGGTGTGGATAAAGGTTCTATAATTTCGTTCACCTTTTTCCAATCAACAGGCGATGGGGTAAGACTGCTAATTGCGTTTATAAGTTCGTCAAATTGTTTTGAGTAGTTTGGATAAGAAGGTAAGTTACTGATGGCCGTCGCAATTTCTTTTAAGCCTTTATTGTCTCCGCTGTTTTGAGAACCGGTTTCCGGCAGATTAATAATCGGGTTAATGGTTACGTTGGGCGCTTGCTCGTTGTTTCCCTGTTGACTAAGCGCGTTAATCTGGATGCCGTAGAGTTTGATGAGTTCCATCAAATAGCTGTTGTAGGTTTCTAATTCGGCGTTTTCTATGCGGTAATCCTCAATTTTTTTGGTTTTGTCGCTGTCACTTTCGCTCTGCATAATAAACAGGATGGGAATGGCAATGATGATGACACCCAGCAACACAATTTTCAGGTTTTTTAATCCTCCGTCCATTACAGTTTAGATTTTATGGCGTCACGAATAATGGTTTTAATCTCTTCAAGTTCAATGGGGGCATCAGGGAATGGTTGTTTGGTGGGATAGTCTTTCCCGAACGTATCATAAATCAACTTAAGCAAATAGGCCCGTCGCTGGCTCAGGTAATCTTCTTCGTAGCTTCTTAAAAGATAGGCAAAAACCGGACTTAGAGCAATGCCAACAACCTCTTTCGAAATGGAGAGGCCCGAATTCCATTTGTAAAACACGTAACCAATCAATATTGCCACCGAAATGAGGAAGAAAACCAGCAGCGATTCGAAACGATTGCTTCGAAATTCCTCTTCGTCCTTCTCAAGTTTAATCACCATGTCCAGTATTTTTTTGTAACTGGTAATGGATGTGTTGTTCAAAGCATTCATCATTTTTACACAAGGGAATCTGAATTAGGTTTAATAAGGACTTAGTACAATGAGTTCATTGATAAAATGCCCGTTATAAAAAAGCGATCAGGCTCCAAACGATGCATCAGCACATGGTGCCCTAACGTTTTCCTCTGGTCATTTTTGGTACATCTACTCAACGCGCTAAAAGTAACAAATAGAAATTGTAAAAAAATGCCGGTAAACCGTCAGTTTTGCGCGTTTTAAACTGGCCGGTATCCACTCTGCACCCATCTACTTTACAAACACAAAAACCGTTGGTTGAAATTAACAATCACTTAATGTGGTTAATTGGGAATTGTGGTTACATTTAATTTAAAATTAGAAATCATGCGTTTTAAATCTTCCAAAAAAAACGGGATCACCGTGTATGCGGTTACCGGAACAAACACGGTGTCCTTTGCCATTGATGTGGACCCATCAGCCAGCACCCGTTTGTTGGGCTTTTCGGTGGAGCGGTTGGATAAAAAAGAAAATGAAAAATACTTTTTAAAGGGTTTTAAGGTGTTTCAAAGTGTGGTGCCGCATCCCGATGAAACCACGCAGGTAAGCACCTACGAGCACCCCGTTCAAAGTTGTGTGTGGGACGATTTTACAGGCAAACCGGGTTACACCTACACCTATTATTTTTATCCGGTTAAAGGCACACCCAAAAAATTAGAGCATTTAACACCCGTTGAAATTACTGTGACTATGGAGGAACTGTACTCCACCAAAAGCCCGCATCAAATATTCTTTAACCGGGGTGTGGCCAGTTCGCAGGCCTATGCCCGGCTCTTTGATAACAAAAAACCCTCCGACCTCACAGGAGAAAAAAAACAGCAGGCCTTGGATTGGCTGGGCAGGGACATTCCCCAGGCCTTTAAAAAATTTATTGGTCAGGCCAAACGCGGCGATAGTTTACATGGGTGTTTGTACGAGTTTTCTAACGATTTGGTCATTGGTTATTTAAAAGAAGCCATCGACCGCGGCGTGCAGGTCCATTTAATTCTGGACGCCAAATTAAAAAAAGCGGATGCCAAACACACGGCCGAAGAAAACTCAAAAACGCGCATCACCACCCTGGAGAAGTTGAAAGCGTTTAAGTTTCCAAAATCGTCCTACACCTTAAGGGAAGTAAATCCCGCTGCCATACAACACAATAAATTTATCGTGTTTGGTAAAAAAAAGGGGAGTGAAACGGTGCCTACGGCTGTGCTGGGTGGTTCCACCAACATCACCGATGGTGGCATCTACGGTCAGGCCAACGTGGTGCACATTGTGAACGACCCGGGGGTGGCCGGTGAGTATTTAGCGTATTGGCACGTGGTAAAAGAACATTCGGCAACAGCCGGGGAAGCGGACGATGACAGAGCCTATAAAAAAGAAATTGAAAAACTTCAAAAAACCATCACCCGCGATGAGATCCTGGCATTGAAGGCGGAGATGACGCCGGTATTTAGCCCGCGGGTGGGCAACAAAATGTTAAGCAGTTACATTCAGTTGCTCGACAATGCCGAGAAATTTGGCTGTGTCACCCTGGCCTTTGGAATCACCAAGGCGTTTAAAGAAGAACTGGCCAACAACACCCAAACAAGTCCCGTGTTGTTCTTTCTCTTGGAAAAAGAGGACAAACCCTCTAAAAAGAACCCGGAGGCTTACGTGGACTTAGACGCCAAAAACAACATCTACGAAGCCTTTGGCGCCTACATCAACAATCCGGTTTACCAATGGACCAAAGAAACAGACACCGATAAAATGGGCATCAACCATTACGTAAAATACGTCCATTCAAAATTCATGTTGGTCGATCCCTTTGGCGACGACCCGATTTTAATTACAGGCTCGGCCAATTTCAGCCCGAACTCAACCAGTGTCAACGATGAGAACATGCTCATTATCAAAAGCAGTAAACGGGCAATGGACATTTACTTTACCGAATTTAACCGCCTGTTTAACCATTACTATTTCCGGTCGCTGGTGGCTTCGGCTACCGGAAAACAAAAACAGGACCACAAAGGCTTATTTCTATTAGAAGACGATTCCTGGATAAAAACCGGATACAAAAAAGGGTCGTTGCGGCGGAAAAGAATTGACATCCTGAAAAACATGAAACTCAAATAGAAGGTTTTGGTACGGCAGCCGATCCTGAGCAGTAGTTCCTGGCAGACAAGGTTCAGGCATCTTCATAAACGCCTGGTCACAGCCCCGCGTTTCCTTGTGTGCAACAATTTCCCTTGAGAAAGGTCAGGTGCTTATACGTGTTTTACGCAAAAAAATGGCGGGCAATCAATTTTATAAAATCAAAGTCGGTAAACCGATCTGTTGCCGGTATATTTTAAGACTTTCATCCTGAATTTTGGCGCGTCGGTCGATAAGTTGGTCAATAAATAAGTCGGGTACCTATCTTTTTAGGGCGCAAATCCGTTATACACAATAAGGTGTCTGGCTGTTCCGCACCTTCATGCACTAATTGCCTCTCTATGGACCCACTCACCAAAGAAGACCTCAATCAATTGCGGCGCGATCTGGTAAACGATATCCGCCAGATCCTCAAACCCAACCAGCAAACGGGTAAATGGCTCAAGTCCTACCAGGTTTTAAAAATGCTCAACATGTCGTCCGGAAAACTCCAGTTGCTGCGCAACAATGGCACGCTAAAATTTACGCGCGTGGGTCGTTTAATCTATTACGATGTGGACGATGTCAACCGTCTCATGGAAAACGGCACCCGGCGGGAGGCCTGTTAAACGCTGCTGTATAGGAACAATCTGACTCCAACGTTTCCTGACATGACACAAACTAATTCCCTCCTGTAGAAATTAAACCGTATTTCCTTCGTCGTAAGCACCCACCGCGTGCCTTGACCTTGGCACAACGGGGTGCGCATCGTTTTGCCTTGATTTTTTGTTAATTTTCATCTAAGGAAAAAGTAAAAAGAATTCCGTCCAGAACAAAAATAACCACTCAACAAAAAGCATTTAGTCTTGATTTTTTGGTCCTTTTGAGTCAAGACAAAAGGACAGAGAAAAAAGAAAAGGAACCTCAAAACATAACGGCATTCTCTACGTCGTAAGCACCCCACCGCGTGCGCTGGCCCTTAATTTTCATAATTATGTGTAACAAAAAAACCGCCCCTTGCGAAGCGGTTTTATAACAGTAAAGGAGAACGCTGGAACGTGGAGGTGTTTATTCCTCAAAAAAGCGGATCAGCTTTTTTAGCAACAGCGAAACAAAAAAGCTCACCGTGGCACCGATTGTTGCCATCAGCAGAGTCTTCAGTACATCGCCGCTACCAATGGTTTCCGCCACGCCTGCCAGCGTGCCACCGGCTATGCCGATGGCGGTGCTGTGTGTGGGAATGCCCGTGCCGCTCATAACGTTTGGCGCGGGGTTAAATAACGTCCACCACAACCATGGCATTGTAGGTGCTATTGCTCAGGGCATAGGTTTTGCCGTTTAGCTCCTGAACAAACTCCACCTTTAGCAAATGGAGGTTCACACCGGCTTGTGTTGGGGAGGCTGCAGGTGTGAGCAACAGATTGTTGTTGGCGTTGGTGAGCGGAACCAATACGCTGTTCGTCAGTTGCAACTCGTGGTTGCCGGAAGCGAAGTCGACCCTGGCCCAGCCGCCAACAAAATTGGCGTGTGTCGCCCCTTCGGGCACCTCAATATGCAGCTCGGGGTTCAGGTCATTGATCGTGATTTCTCCGGTTAGCGGGTCTACCGTGTACTTCTGTTGAACGATCTTGTCAAACACGGTACCTTCGCCGAAACTAAATCCCTTCAGAAGGACTTTGGCGGAAGGATGGTTGATACCGGTTGCCACGTTGCGCTGACCGCGATCGGAAGTAAGATCCAGGTTTTTGATTTTGGCCAGTACCGACATCAGGCGGGTACGCGCGGTGCCGTCTGAAATGTTCCTGGTCAATAATCTTAAGGCGCGTGTCAATAAGGTGCTGGAAGCGGCCATAGCGACAAACTCCTGACCGTTTTCACGGGTGCGACGAAATTTTGGATCTTTTAAAATGCGGTCGCGGCTCACGCCACCTTTTTTTCGTATAAAATTACCGCGTTTGGTTTTGTAAAAAGAAAGGTCATCGATTGATCCTTCTATTTTTATTAGGCCTGATTGTTTTGCCATGATTTCTTTTTTTTGTGATTTCCGGTGGCGCAGTGCCCCTTCGATCGGGTTCATAAAAAATAAAAAGTGTTGCAACACATCTTGGCGGTCTCATATCGCGAATAGAGGGCTTCGACGCTGTAAAGGTAAGACGCTTTGCCGCCATTTCGACAAGGGGTATGCGAAATGATACGAAATGATGCGAAATGATATGACATTCGGAAGGTGACAATCAGATAACAAGCGAAAATGGTGCCGGGATAGTTCAGAGATACTCCGAAGATAAAGCGAAGATAAAGCGAGGATAAAGCGAAGATAGTGTAGGAGAAGGGTAGCAGAAGAGTAGGGATAGTTGCAGGACGGTTTACTGCATCGTCCTGAAATAATTTTTATGGGTGCAGGTACCTCATCGCCTAAAATTACGATTCCGTTTTGGTATTAGAACGGTTAACGTTCAAATCAATGGGAAAGAACTGCAGCTTCCCGGGGATTCCAATCTCGGGTCTTTAAAATTCGCGAATGAAAGCACGTTGCCATGTATCGATAAGGACTTTTCTGCAATGCATCGAATGAATGTTGAGTAGGATCACTTGGACGAACTGTCCCGGTAATTGGAGGGGAATGCTCTGCCTTTAAGGACTTGTTCAAAGTGAGCTCTTTTAGCGAAATTTGAATCACCGTTTTGAATTTCAAATTCAAATTTTACGCTGTCTCCGGGAACATAACTTGAGATTTCGTCTGATTTTTCTGGCGCCCGTTGATCCGAACAACCAGATAACGACAGCATAATGCAGAGACCCAAAATTGTTATATTTAAAAGCTTCTTCATGTACTCCATAAATTTACATAAAACTTTTGAATGAAGGAATTATGGGTGAAATTTGAAATCACGCCCTTACCGGATTCGGGAAAAACAGCCGTCAGGAGCTTGCTCTCCCTCTGTTTCTCACACTGATTTTTGCCCCCTAAGGATCGGATTTATCGAACTTCTTAAGTGATTTCCAACACCCTGAAATTCTGAACAGCAACTCCCCATCACCCTCACAATTTCAGGAAGAAATGATTCAACCTTAACGGAATAAAAATTAGTTTTTTATAGATCACCAACGACCCCTGACATCCGGTTGTCAGTATTATCATTACTTTTGTTTCCGTTAGTGCAGATAGTAGTACCATGAACGACAACGAAACAAACCGGCTTTCCAGACTAACTGCAATTCTAACACAGTTGCAAACCAAACGTCTTATTACAGCCCCATCCCTGGCTGAAAAATTTGGTGTAAGTGTCAGGACAATTTATAGAGACATACGAACGCTTGAACAATCGGGTGTGCCCGTAATTATTGAGGAAGGGAAAGGATACAGTCTCATGGAAGGTTACAAAATTCCTCCTGTCATGTTTACTGAAAAAGAAGCAAATGCACTGATCCTTGCCGAACAATTGGTTATGAAAAACAGAGACGCTTCGTTGATTAAGGATTACGCGGAAGCCATTGGTAAGATCAAGGCGGTGCTAAAACAACCTGAAAGAGATAAAGCCAACTTACTTTCCGATAGAACGGCATTTGGAAAAATAGCCAACTATGAGAGAAACAGTGATATTCTGTCGGAACTTCAAGGCGCTCTGACTAATTTTAACTTAATCAACTTTGAATACACGAATGCTGAAAAGAATAACTCAACGAGAACTGCTGAACCCTTTGCCCTGATTAATACATTGGAGAGTTGGTTGTTAGTAGCTTATTGTCATTCGCGTAAAGAGTTCCGATTTTTTAGACTTGATCGAATAAAAAAACTCAGGATTCTCTCCAAACAATTTAAACCACATCAAATGACCCTGCAAGATTTTTTTGTAAAATATCACGGGCATTAATTACCCCTGACATACTGTTGTCGCACACGCGTTTTAGTTTTGTTTCCTAAACAAGTAAAAAAGCAAAAACAATGGGTGCCAAACAACTAATCACAGGTTACGCCGCTTACAACCTCAATGCCAATCAGCAATTTGTAATCTGGCTTCAAAAACAATCAAACGACCAACTTCTGAAAGAAGTACCGTCAAGCTTCAAAGGCATTCTTCAAACACTTAACCACATTTGGGCAATCGAAGAAATGTGGTGTGCCAATCTCTTTAAAAACAACGATGCCGTAAATCGTTATGGGATAGTGGATGTAAATCCTCGGGAAGTGTTTGATGGATTGTTAGCACGTTCATCGGTTATTGCGGAAAAAGTGACTCAATTAACGGACGGGCAACTTAACGAAGTTATAACTATCGAAACGCCCTGGTTCGAGGCGGACTTACATCTTTGTGAGTATTTACAACACCTGTTTAACCACGGCACTTACCATCGCGGCCAAATCATTACTCAGGCGCATGCATTGGGTTTTACCGAAATGCCGTCAACGGATTTTTTATTTTATAAAATCGCCACTTCAAACAAATAATAACAAAAAAACTATAAAACATGCTTAAACATTTTTCAAAAATTTCGTGGTTTGGGGTAGTTCTCTCATTGCTGTTCTTTTCTATTTTAGGATGGTTGTATTTTACGGTGTGGTTTCCAGATCAATACGCTGCCAGTTTAGATAAATTAGGAAAAATGGCCTTGGAGCCGGATCCTATTTATTTTTACGGCCCACCCCTGACAATTTTGCCCACGTTAATCGTCACCGCCTGGTTAATGGTTGCACTTAATATTACGAGCGGGAAGGGTGCTGCCGAACTTGGTTTGATTGTAGGCCTCGGGTACTTAGTTGCCAATACGTTCGATATTGCCATCAACCCCAACATACCACATCCCGGACGCTACGGAGTTCTTGTGGGTGGTTTTCAGATGATCGGTATTCTGATTTCCTGTATGATCATGTGGAGATTTAGAAAAAAATGAGCCAATCAGAAATAGAACATTTTTACCCCAAAACCAAACAGCATTGGCGGAAGTGGTTAGAAAAAAACCACATCAAAAAAGATGCTGTTTGGTTAATTCACTATAAAAAAACCTCGGGTAACCCGACACTCGCCTGGAGCGATGCCGTTGATGAGGCACTATGCTTTGGATGGATTGATAGCAAAGCAGTTTCAATAGACACGATTTCTTTTAAACAGTACTATTCCAAACGAAAGGCACGCAGTACATGGAGTAGAGTAAACAAAGAAAAAATAAGCCAATTGATGGCAGAAAATAAAATGTCGGGGGCAGGTTTGAATTGCGTTGAAATGGCGAAACAAAATGGTTCGTGGACCATTTTAGACGATGTAGACAGGCTAATTATCCCACCGGATTTAGCGAAAGCACTAAAATCGAAACTGGCAATAAGATTTCGGGGTTTAAGCAAATCTGCCCAAAAGAGCCATTTGCAAGATTTAGTATTAGCTAAAACAACAGAAACACGTAACCAAAGAATTAAAAGAATAGTTGAAAAATTGAGCTGACTTGTTTGCTCCTTCCGGACTCGAACCTTTCTGATTTATTAGCGCTTAATGATTGTCAAGTAGAATGCCATGAAATTGATTTTTCAGAAAGTATCAATAAAGGCCTTCGACGTTGTTAGGTTGGTTCTCACACAAAAACCTCGCTCAGTTTCTCACGCTGATTTTTGTACCCTAAGGATGGGATTTATCGAACTTTATTCGTGATTTTCAACGGATTACAATTCTGATGAATAATTGTTCGCCTTTTAAAAGAAACCATTGAGCTAATCCGGGCAGCATACTTTCCGGTTCTCAGGTTATCTATGAAAGGAAAGTTAGCGGTTCATGGTTTTCTCCGGCTGGATGTATACGTTATTTTTTGGGTCAAACTTAACCATCCATTCAATACCGAATTTATCTCTGAACATTGCAAAATAAGTACCATCCGGGTTTTCGTCCATAGGCATTTCAATTTGTCCACCCGCTGAAAGTCCATTAAATAACGTGTAAGCCTCTTCCTTACTTTCAGCAGTAATTGAAATTTTACTTCGGTTTTCGTTTTCACTTACTCGCCCCATAATTTCCAGAACATCATTTGCAAATAAAAAGTTTTTTCCAATGGATAAAGCAATGTGCATTAATTTGTTTGCTTCATTTTCCGGTATGGGAAATTCCTCGCTTGCGATGTCTTTGAACCGGACAATTTTTGAGAACTCTCCGCCAAATACGGATTTGTAAAAGTTGAATGCTTCTTCTGCATTTCCATTGAAATTGATGTGTGGATGAATGTGTGCCATTGTCTTTATTTTTTTTGCCTGTTTTTATTTAAGTTCTGATAAAATAATCTTTTTCTGTTTAAGTGTATTCGTCATTGCCTTTTCTCTGACTTTAGGGTCATCGCTGTTAATAAGGCTAGAATACTCCACAGGAACTACCTGCCACGACAAACCATATTTGTCTTTACACCAGCCGCAAGAACCTTCCTGGCCACCATTAGCGGTTAATGCGGCCCAATAATAATCAACTTCTGCCTGGTCTTTGCAGTTAATGACGAACGAAACAGATTCATTAAACTTGAAAAACGGACCTGCAGCTAAAATACTTAATTCCATATCTGCAATTTCGATGATGGCTGTTTCAAAGTCTCCTCCACCTGCTTCCGGTGGATTTTTATAGTTGTGATGCTCTTTCAAATTACCGTCTTTAAATAGTGATAAATAGTAATCCGCTACTGCTTTTGCATCTGTTGTCTCCACCCAAAGGCAAGGGGTTATTTTTTGTGCAACCGGGTTGGGCTTTTTTGCTGAAGTTGGAGTGGAAGTGGTATCGGTTTTACTGTTTTCGTGTGAACTCTGTTGGGAATTTCCACATCCCATTAGATTGGCTATAACTAATGCCGTCAATAAATTAAATGCATACTTTTTCATTGTTTTACTTGTTTTGAGTTGATAATAAATTTTCTAATTGGTTTAACGAAACTGTATATCCTTCTTTGAAACCCAGTTCAATCATTTTCTCCAATCGTTCAAGCGATTCATTATAAATGCGGATACTAACTTTTGTAATTCCATTTTGTTCGCTGAAAGTATAGTCCCAATCCGAGCCCGGTAATTGTGGAGTTTCATCAACATCCGCAAATGCGTTAAACAATTTAAAATTGGTTTTGGGGGTAATAGACCTGTATTCCTGTAGTATCCAGCGTTCTTGTCCATCGGGGCTTACCATGGCATAAAATCGTTTTCCGCCAACTTCAAAGTTCATGTATTTCGTTCTTGCAGTAAATGGTGCTGGCGCATTCCATTGGTCAAGAATTTCCGCTTTTGTAAAAGCATCCCATACTAACGATTGTTCAGCATCAAATTCCCGGGTTACCAATACCGTTTTTGTTGTTTTGTCAAGGGTAAAATCAAATAGCAAATTGGGTTTCATTTTTTCTGTTTTTTTAGTGTTAATAATACCTTGTCGAGTTGGTTGAACTGTGTTTCCAGTAGTTTTTTAAATTGTCCCACCCATTTATCTATCTCGTCTATTTTTTTCGCGTTTATACGGCAATAGATCTCTCTTCCTTTTTGCTCTTGTTTAACAAGTTGGCATTCGGTTAGAATTTGGATGTGTTTCGAGATCGTTTGCCGTTTAGAATCAAAGTTCTCAGCAATCGCTCCCGGCGTCATTGTTTGAACAGCCAATAAGGTCAATATGGCCCTTCGGGTTGGGTCGGCTATGGCTTGAAAAATGTCTCTACGTGTTTCCATTATGCAGTTATGTGACTGCAAATATAATGCAGTTATGTAACTGCGCAAAATTTATTTTCAATTAATTTTAGTACAGGAGCTTTTCAGTAGAAATTCGGATGAGTTAACACTCAGCTCTTGAAGTGATTTTTTATTCGAAATTCCTTGATTCTACGCCAACACCATGACGCGTTCAAACACAGATGCTCTGGCGGTTGTCAAGTAATTTTGTCGGTCCGGTTGTGAGAATTTCTCCGGGCCTTTAGCAATATTCAGAGCGATGCTAGAAGAAGCTCTTCCAAGTTGATCTTTTACGTAATTATCAGGTTTGTTAGTTGGGATCAGAGATTTACAATCAAGATGAAATACCCTGGCTTTTTATAAACTTCCAGATTTTGAAAGTCAAACATTCTGTAGTTTAATGAAAAACAAAATGAAAATGAAGAAAAATCAGAGTTTCGAGGGTTCGCTCTCGCTCTCCACTCTCACTCTGATTTTGTACCCGGGACGGGACTTGAACCCGTACATCTGTAAGGATACAGGATTTTAAGTCCTGCGTGTCTACCAATTCCACCACCCAGGCATTTCCCTTTGGGAAGGGTGATTAAAAAAAAGAGCCTCGTCAGCTCTTCTTTTTGAGCGAAAGACGGGTCTCGAACCCGCGACCTTAACCTTGGCAAGGTTACGCTCTACCAACTGAGCTACTTTCGCTTGTGTTTCCCTGTCAACAACCAACGCCGGTAATCGGGCAGTTTTGTAGACGGGATGCAAATGTACTGATATTTTTTATTAGACAAAACTTTTTTCCGGAAATTTTTAGAAGTTTTTTAGGGTCTTCGTCGCCCCGATTTTCCTTCATAAATAGCCCCCGTTTGGGGTAGGGCAGTGCCGCACCACTTAGCCGCCCACCAGTTTTTTTATTTCGTTCAGTTTCAGCAGGGCTTCTACCGGCGTAAGCGTGTTAATGTCCGTACGTAACACGTCTTCTTTAATTTGTTGCAAAATAGGATCGTTCAGCTGAAAGAAACTGAGTTGCATATCGGGATCGTTTTGCGTTTTCATTTTAACTCCGCCATTGATAACCAGGTTGTCAGTGCCTTCCAGTTCAAACTCGTGTTCTTTTTCCAGCTTTTTCAGAATCACGTTGGCGCGTTCTACCACATAGGCGGGCATGCCCGCCATCCGGGCCACGTGAATCCCAAAACTGTGTTCGCTGCCGCCTTCGGCCAGTTTTCGCAGAAAAATAATTTTGTTGCCACTTTCTTTTACCGACACGTTAAAGTTTTTGATGCGTGGAAATAAATTACTCATGTCGTTTAATTCATGGTAATGCGTGGCAAACAATGTTTTGGCGCGGTTTACTGGCTGGTTGTGAATGTATTCGGCAATGCTCCAGGCAATGGAAATGCCATCGTACGTGGAAGTGCCGCGCCCAATTTCATCCAGCAGGATCAGGCTGCGCGCGCTGAGGTTATTTAAGATGCTGGCGGTTTCGTTCATTTCCACCATAAAGGTCGATTCGCCCGAACTGATGTTGTCGGTAGCGCCCACGCGGGTAAAGATCTTATCCACAATGCCCAGCTCGGCGGCTTTTGCAGGCACGTAACACCCAATTTGCGCCAATAAAACAATTAAGGCGGTTTGGCGCAGCAGGGCCGATTTACCACTCATGTTGGGGCCCGTGATCATCATCACCTGGGTGTGGTCATTGTCCAGGTAAACTGAATTACTGACGTAATCGGTACCCGGCGGTAATTGTTTTTCAATCACCGGGTGTCGCCCATCGGTGATGTGAATGGCAAAGCCGTCATTCATGTGAGGGCGGTGGTACCGGTTGTCGTTTGCCAGAGCCGCGAAACCGCAAAGCACATCGAGCCGGGCCAGCAAGCTGGCGTTGAGCTGAATGGGCACAATGTATTCGCCCATGCTGCGCACCAGTTCCTCAAATAATCGGAATTCGATGGCGGTAATTTTTTCTTCGGCGCCCAGAATTTTCTCTTCGTAATCTTTTAATTCGGGAGTAACATAACGTTCCGCATTGGTGAGCGTTTGTTTACGGATCCATTCCGCAGGTACTTTATCTTTGTGGCTGTGCGTTACCTCCAGGTAATAACCAAATACCGAATTATACGCTATTTTTAAGGAACTGATTCCTGTTTTTTCCACCTCCCGTTGCTGGATCTGCAATAAATAATCTTTACCGCTGAACGCAATGCTGCGTAGTTCGTCCAACTCCGCGTTAATGCCTTTGTTGATCACATTCCCTTTGAGCACATTTACCGGGGCCTCTTCGTTGAGTTCTTTCTCAAGTTTTTCACGGATGAGGTGGCAGGGATTGAGTTGATCCGCAATTTTTTGCAGAGTGGGGTTATCGGAAGCGCTGAGTTGTTCTTTTACCTCTCCAATAATTCCCAGCGATTTTTTAAGGTGGTATAACTCCCTGGGATTCACCCTTAAAGCGGCCGCTTTGGAAATCAGGCGTTCCAGGTCACCTACTTCTTTCATCAGGTCAATAAGCGTTTCGCGCAAATCCTGGTGGTTCACAAAATGATCCACCGCGTCCAACCGCTCGTTAATGGCACTGGTGTTTTTAAGCGGAAGCGCCACCCAGCGTTTTAATAACCGTGCACCCATGGGGCTAACGGTCCGGTCGATGACGTCTACCAGACTTTTCCCGTTTTCGTGGTTGGTGGTATATAACTCCAGGTTGCGGATAGTGAATTTATCCAGCCATACATAGGTGTCTTCTTCGATACGACTCAGGGTGGTAATGTGTTTGAGTTTATCGTGTTTGGTTTCGTTCAGGTAATGCAAAATGGCCCCGCAGGCGGTTATGGCCAGCGTTTGGTCTTCGATCCCAAATCCTTTTAAAGACAGGGTGTCAAAATGTTTGGTAAGGCTTTCGTAGCCAAAGTCGTATTTAAAGGCCCAGTCATCCAGGCCAAACGAATAAAAGCGATCGCCCACCAGTTCGTTCAGCGCTTCGCGTTTCGATTTTTCAAAAAGCAGCTCGTTCGGCTTAAAGTTTTGAATCAACTTTTCAATATAAGCCAGAGACCCCTGGGCCACCAGAAATTCGCCGGTAGATACGTCGCAAAGCGCGAGGCCCGCTCCGTCTTTCTCAAAATGCAGGGAGGCTAAAAAATTATTTTGCCCGTGATGAAGAATCTTGTCGTTAAAACATACCCCGGGGGTTACCAGCTCGGTAATGCCCCGTTTTACGATGCCTTTCACCATTTTTGGATCTTCCAGCTGATCGCAAATGGCCACCCGGTAGCCAGCCCTTACCAGTTTAGGCAAATAAGAGTCGATGGAATGGTGCGGAAAGCCCGCCAGTTCGATGTGCGACGCCGAACCGTTGGCACGCCGGGTGAGGGTAATCCCCAGAACTTTAGAGGCGCGGATGGCATCTTCTCCGAAAGTCTCGTAAAAATCACCTACACGAAATAATAAAATAGCATCCGGGTACTTGGCCTTGATGGTATTGTATTGTTTCATTAAGGGCGTTTCCTTCACTTCAGTTGACTTGCTCATAGGTTTCTAAATTAAGAGGAAGCGGGGGAGTAGCGAAATGGAATTATAAACAAAAAATTAAGGATGAAGTATCAGTGGAGGGGTTTTGTATACCTGAAACGTGCAATGCAAAAAACAATCTGTGGTGTCCAATCAATCGACCGCTACTATTCTGTGCGAATCAGATAATGAGCTTTTTACGGTCAATAAATCCGCCCCCTACCAGGTCGTCGCCTTCATACATCACCGCGCTTTGGCCCGGGGCCACACCCGACACCGGTTGATGAAAAATCACGTCCAGTTTATTTTCCACAGTATTAATAGTAGCCAAGGTACCGGCATCTTTGTAGCGGATTTTGGTGAGGGCCACAAAATCTTCGGGCAGCGATTCGTATTTAATGAGGTTAAAATCACGCACCTGTAAATGGTTTTCCATCAGGTCGTCTTTATCACCCAATATCACCGTGTTGGTTTCAGGAATGATTTCTTTTACAAATACCGGTTCACCCAGGGCGATGTCGAGCCCCTTGCGTTGACCAATGGTATAAAACGGATACCCCCGGTGTTTGCCTACATGTTTACCTTTAAAAAAGTAATCACCGCCATCCACCTTTTCTTCCAGGCCTGGCATACGGTGTTTTAAGAAGGCCCGGTAATCATTATCGGGCACAAAACAAATGTCGTAGCTTTCACTTTTATTGGCCAGGTCAAAGAAACCGGCGTCCTTTGCCATTTGCCTGATCTCCGTTTTCTTAAAACCTCCCAGAGGAAACATCGTACGACGCAGACTGTCCTGACCGAGACCCCAGAGCACGTATGTTTGATCTTTGGTATGGTCCAGCCCTTTATGAATAACGCGGCGGTTGTTTTCTTCGCGCACGCGGGCATAATGTCCGGTGGCAATGAATTCACAATCCAGCATATCGGCCCGTTTTAATAACGCGTCCCATTTGATGTGGGTATTGCAAAGTACACAGGGATTGGGTGTACGTCCGGCCAGGTATTCTTCAACAAAATTATTAATGATAAATTCTCCAAATTCCCCACGGATGTCTAAAATGTAATGTGGAAATCCGAACGATACAGCCATGCTCCGCGCATCGTTAATGCTGTCCAGGCTGCAACAACCGGTTTCACGTTTGCTGGACCCTGAACTTTCGTAGTCCCAGGTTTTCATAGTAATGCCAATCACCTCATACCCCTGCTCGTGCAACATCATGGCTGTTACACTGCTGTCAATACCACCGCTCATTGCTACCAGAACCTTACCACGCTTACTCATCTTGTTTCCTTTCTTATTTTGTTTTTTTGGGTGCGGCACCACTAACCGTTGTGGTAGTGGCTGTTTTATTTTTGTTTTTTGCAAAAAATTCTTCCGTTTCTTTTGGGGAGGCCAATTTGCCGTCCTTGTATAATTCTCGCTCTTTTATTTTTCCGCTTTCTTCTTTATAGATCCAGGGACCTACCTTAACCCCGTTTTTATAAAATCCGGTGGCAACTTCAACACCGTTGGGGTAGTAGTAGGTGGCTTTTCCGTCTATCTGTCCGTTTACGTAGTTGCCCTGTCCCCTTAGGTTTTTACCGTCAAGGTATTGTTTAAATGAACCATGCTGCACATCCATTTTATAATGACGTTCTTCCGCCAGTTTGCCATCCGGCAGGTAAACGTAACATACGCCATCTTTTTTGCCTTTCACATAGTTATCTTTCGACAATAATTTTCCGCTTTCGTCGTAATAGGTCCACACGCTGTCTTTTATTTCACCAATGTATTTCCCTTCGCCCATACGTTTTCCGCTCATGTGAAACAATTTAGCGTAAGCAGCGGCACCTCCCTGTTTAAAATCCATAATGGCACGCACCGAATCGTTAGGATAATAATATTTAAAACGACCTACAGGTTTGTTGTCCTTAAACTCTCCTTCGTAAATCAATTTGTTTGTTTTTTCATCTTTCTTTTTCCAGTAGCCTTGTTTTTTTCCGCCGGCATCAGTGGTTTGTGCCAGAAGAAGAAAGCTCTGCAATAGAAGTAACAACGATACAATTTTTTTCATACGGACTGAATAATGCCAATAAGGGGTTAAAGATACGTGAAAATTCTTTTTTCGGGGTCAACCGTAAGTGGGGCTTGGCAGAAATTAACATGGTTCCCGTTTGCAATAGGCCAAAAAAAAAGCCAACAATTGCCGTGTAGGGAAAGATCAATTGTAAGAAGAGTTGCTGAAACAAAAGGTTCATCTGACTTGGCCTCCATAACCAGGAGCCTTAAAGTAACTTTACTTTGTATTTAGCCGCCATTTTCAGGATCTGGTCTTCGGATACATGGTGAATGTTTTTCTGTGGGTGGTATTTTTCAACAGTAGCCACAAAAACGGTGTAACCATGCTCAGCGGCGAGTTTAAAGTAGGGTTCCAGTTCCCAACCAAGGGTAAAGGTATTGTCAACAATAATCTTTTCTTCGCCGCTCCGCATGGATTGTTCCGTCCTGGCCTGGCAGTGCCTGTAGGCAAGGTGGTTGTCTGAAAACACGAATTGGTAAGTGCCGGTTTGGGGGTCCGTAAAATAGTCGTCGATCGAATAAACAGGCCATTTACCATCTTCACTCAACAAATTAGCGAGCGTCGATTTACCAGATCCAGGTAATCCCCGGAGAATAATTAAGGCTAACACAGGTTAAAAGTATCGTTTTATAACGAAGACTCTGAGAAACCGGTGGAAAGTTTATTTTTCAGAATTCACTAACAGGGAGTTAGACTGAAACGTCGTTAAAAATTAACAGTTTATCCCTAAATTTTAGGTAAAAATTAATTTTCTCGGTGAAAAATATCTACAAATTGTTAAAAGCGTTTAAAATACATCAAAATGAGATGCTTCTGTCTTAAAAAAAGGTAGTAATTTTAGAATCTGTCAGTAAAAAACCGAGTTTTGTCGCCTTTTTAGTTTCTCTTATGGGACTGAAGGGGCGAAGCCTTGAAAAAAATAACAATTTAACGATTAATACAAATTTTGATTTTGTACAGATTAATTTACACTAAATCTATATAATTTAATTACAACTAGTTATGTCTTATCAGCGACTACAACATAAAAAAATTTTAGTTACCGGTGGTGCGGGGTTTATTGGTTCCAATTTGTGTGAAAATCTGTTGGCCAATAACAACCAGGTGGTTTGCCTTGATAATTTTTCCACAGGACGCCGCGAAAACATTGAGGGTTTTCTGAAGAATACTAATTTTCAATTACTCGAAGGGGATATTCGTGAGTTGGCAGATTGTAAAAAGGCGATGTCCGGGATCGATATTGTTCTACAACAGGCGGCGCTCGGCTCTGTGCCAAGGTCGCTAAACGATCCATCCACCACAAATAGTGTCAATGTGGATGGTTTTTTAAACGTGCTGATCGCTGCCCGCGATGCAAAAGTAAAAAGGCTGGTATATGCCGCCAGTTCATCCACTTATGGCGATTCGGAAGCGCTCCCAAAACTGGAAGACGTGATTGGAAAACCACTTTCACCGTATGCGGTAACAAAACTCGTAAACGAATTGTACGCGCATGTGTTTGGATTAAATTATGGCCTGGATTGTATTGGTTTGCGATACTTCAATGTGTATGGGCGTCGGCAAGACCCCAATGGCGCCTATGCCGCGGTGATCCCCAAATTTACCATGCAATTAATGGCGCACGAGTCGCCTGTAATAAACGGCGACGGCACCAATTCGCGCGATTTTACCTACATTGATAATGTGATTCAGATGAACCATCTGGCAGGCACTACCGACAATCCGGCGGCTAAGGGCCAGGTGTTTAATACAGCAGTGGGCGAGCGTGCCGACTTAAATTGGATGGTGCGTCTGCTCAAAAAATACCTCTCAGAATACGATCCGGCAATTGCCAAAGTGGAGGTCATTCATGGACCCGGACGCCTTGGTGATATCCCCCATTCGCTGGCATCTATCGAAAAAGCTGAAACCATTCTGGGGTATCAACCCTCCCACACGTTGGACCTGGGGTTAAAAGAAGCGGTGGATTGGTATTGGAGTCATCTAACGAAAACCAATGCTCTTTAATTCAATCCATTTTCTTACGATTATCAGATTACTCCACATTCACCAGCACTTATGGTAATCCCTTATTATTTAAAGATAATTTGCACCTGAACAAGCGCGGGGCATTCCTTTTTAGTGAAGAAATCGGGACCCTGCTGGCCCATTCATGAGCAATACACACACCTCTTAAAAACAAATAACAGTTATGGAAAAAATATATTCCAAAAAAAATCCGGAGCAACTTTTGCATCTGGTTTACAGGGTGCAGGAAATACAGGGTAGAACAAATATTTCCCCCGATAATGAATTTTTGCAGCTGGCGAGTCTTAAAATGAGCAAAGGCACCACGTTTAAAGCGCATAAACACATTATTCATGAAAAGATGACAAATATCGCGCAGGAATCCTGGCTCGTTATAAAGGGAAGCGTAAAATGCATTTTTTACGATTTGGATGACACCATCATTGCCGAACCAGTTTTATATCCGGGTGATATTTCTATGACCTTTCGCGGAGGACACAACTACCTGATATTAGAGGACGATACCATCGTGTATGAATATAAAACAGGCCCTTATCTGGGAATTGAATTTGATAAAACATTTTTAAATCAACAATAAACGATACATGAAAAAAGCATTTATAACAGGAATAGCAGGTCAGGATGGAAGCTACTTAACAGAGTATTTATTGGGCTTAGGGTATGAAGTTCATGGAATTGTGAGAAGAAATTCGACCCCGGAGCATCAGCAAAGCCGGATCGATTTTTACAGAGACAATGTACACGTAAATTATGGTGATCTGACCGACGCTTCAGGCCTCGAACGGTTATTGAAAAAAATTCAACCGGACGAAATTTATAATCTTGGCGCCCAAAGTCATGTAAGAATAAGCTTTGATGTGCCTAACTACACCGTACAGGCCAATGCCCTGGGAGTGTTAAATATTTTGGAGGCGTATCGCAATGCCTGTCCGGAAGCTAAGTTTTATCAGGCGAGTTCGTCCGAAATGTTTGGAAGCTCGGTGGATGATGATGGTTATCAGCGGGAAACTACCCGCATGACTCCTGTAAGCCCCTATGGATGTTCAAAGGTATTTGCCTATAACATCGTTCACAATTACAGAAACGCTTATAAATTACACGCTGCTAATGGTATTTTGTTTAATCACGAATCGCCCAGGCGCGGAAGCAATTTTGTAACCAATAAAGTGGTAAAAGGCGCGGTGATGATTAAAAAGGGTAAAAGCAAAAAACTGGAAATGGGTAACATGGACTCCTTCAGAGACTGGGGCCATTCAAAAGACTACGTAAGGGCCATGCACATGATCATAAACCATGAGGTGCCCGATGATTTTGTGGTGGCCACTGGAAAAACCTATTCAGTAAGGGAAATGACCAATTATGTGTTTTCCAAACTGGATTTAGATTTCAAAGATTTCGTGGTGCAAAATCCTATTTATTTAAGGCCGGAAGAACTGCCTTATTTGCGGGGAGATTGTACCAAACTTAAAAAGACGTTCAACTGGGAGCCGGAGTACACCTTCGAATCCATGATGGATGAAATGATTGCTTTTTGGATGGAAAAAATATAAAAGAATGACCGGGAATATATTTTTTGATGTAAATCGGCTCAAGTCCTGCGGTAAAAATGTCATTATTGGTAAAACAGTAAGAATCCGTTACCCTGAATTAGTGGAAATCGGAGACAATGTGATCATCGATGATTTTACTTATATCTCCACACAATTAAAACTGGATAACCATGTTCACATTTCAGCAGGATGTAAGTTAATAGGAGGTCAAAAGGCTCGTATCGAAATGTACGAATTTTCGACCCTCGCCCCGAATGTGGTTTTATCGGCAGGGTCTGATGATTACACCAGTGGCATAGCTACCCCTATGGTTGGTATCGAGTATAAGGCCAATGTGAAGATCGGTAAAATTATTCTGAACAAACATTGTATTGTTGGTGCCGGCTCGGTGGTATTGCCCGACGTGACATTTGGAGAAGGCGCTTGTCTCGGAGCCCTGTCGCTGGCAAATAAAAATCTGGACGAATACGGATTGTACGCGGGAATTCCCGCAAACAAGATCAAAGAAAGAAATAGAAACGAGATACTGGAACTTGAGAGAAAATTTAAAAATGGAAAATAATTTTATTCCCCAAATGGAGCCCTGGTTTGGGACCGAAGAAAAACAGGCCATGAATGAATACATGGAAGAGGGGGGCTGGCTTACTGAATTTAAAAGAACCGCCGAGTTTGAAAAACGAATAGCCGGTTACACCGGCGCTAAACACTGTGTGGTGGTAAATAATGGAACCATCAGTCTGACGCTAATGGCTATTGCGGCAGGCATTGCTCCGGGTGACGAAGTGATTGTGCCAAATTATACCATGATAGCCACACCGAATTCGGTGAAAATGCTTGGCGCAACGCCCGTGTTCGTAGATGTGGAACCCCAAACGCTCTGCATGGATCTGGATGCGGCCAACAAAGCAATTACAGCTAAAACGAAGGCGATCATTCTGGTAACCGCTAACGGGAGGTATCCCAAAAGTGGAATTGAAGCCTTTAAAAAGTTAGCCACAGAGAAAAATATCATTCTTTTGGAAGATGCCGCGCAATCATTGGGTTCGTTTTATCCAGATGGAAAACACCAGGGGACACATGGTTTAATGGGGAGTTTTTCGTTTTCAGCGCCGAAAATTATCACAACCGGACAGGGAGGTGCTATTGTTACCAACAGTGACGAGGTGGCCGTTAAATTGCGGAAACTGAAAGACTTTGGAAGGAGTGGCGGCGGTAACGACGTTCATGATTCTATTGGTTACAATTTTAAATTTACCGAAATGCAGGCCGTAATTGGAAATGAGCAAATGAAAAAACTGGAGGCCCGTGTGAACCTGAAAAAAGAAATCCTTCAACAATACCGTCAACAGTTAGACGGCATCAATGAGGTGACATTTTTTGATCAGGACCTGAGTTGTACTACACCCTGGTTTATCGATGCGCTGGTAGAAGACAGGGAGGGGTTGATAAAATTTCTGAAAGAACGTTCTATCGGGAGCCGTTTAATGTACCCGCCCATTAACAGGCAGGAAGCTTATCATGTTTCCGGGAGTCACCCCGTTTCCAATCTTGTTGGCGAAAAAGGTTTGTGGTTGCCCTCAGCCTCACAACTTACCGGAGAACAGGTAAGCAGAATTTGTGAATGTATCACGGCCTTTTATAAAAAACAGTGATTCACGCACCTAGATTTAATTACATAAAAAAATTCTTTACCAGTGGCGACGGAAGGTCGTTACGTGCAAAGAAAAATGTGTTGGTGTCTTTTATCTGTAAGGGGCTCACCATCATCATTAGTTTTTTGATTGTACCGCTTACTTTCGGTTATGTGGGTACAACCGAGTTCGGCATTTGGCTTACCATTGGGTCCATTATTCAGTGGTTTGGTTTTTTGGATATTGGTTTAGGAAACGGACTCCGGAATAAACTGGCCGAAACACTTGCCATCGGCGATAAAAAAACAGCCCGGGTATACATCAGCTCAGTTTTTGTGATCATCAGCATCATTGCCGCGCTGATGTTTTCAGGTTTTTTCCTGGCAGCGCATTTTATTTCGTGGAATTCGGCGCTTAACACAGATAGTGTACCCAACGCTCAACTGCTAAGAACAGTCATCATGGTGTTCTTTTTCTTTTGCGTAGGGTTTATAGCTAACATTACCTCTTCCATTCTGCAGGCCATGCAGAAATACGCGTTAAACGACATTCTTGCGCTTACCGGTCAATTGCTTGGCCTCGCCGGATTATATATTCTGGTTAAAACTACCGATGGATCGTTGTTTAATCTTTGTTTGGTTTACGGAAGTAAATCGGCGGTTGTATTATTTTTTGCAACACTGGTTTTGTTCTCCACTTCGCTTAAGGAGTACAGACCCTCGCTTAAATTCGTCAATTTTAAAAAAGCATTTCCCTTGTTTAATCTCGGCGCAAAGTTTTTTATTAACCAGATCCTATACCTTATTGGAACGCAATTGTCAATCATTTTAGTAGTTCAGTTTTTTGGACCGGATGAAGTAACCGTTTACAACCTGGCGCTGAGGTATATTTCTATTACCTCCATGGGTTTCGTGATGATATTAACACCCTATCTTTCTGCTTTCACAGAAGCGTACATTAAAAAAGAATATAGCTGGATAACCCGGATCATGGGCAATATTCATAAAATGTGGCTGCTAATTTCCGTATTGACTTTATTAATGGTATTTGGCTCAAAAATATTTTTTGAATTATGGATTGGCAAAAATTTTCCAGTTCCCATGTCTTTGATCATTTCTTTGGCCCTCACCAGCATAGTTACCAATTATACCGCCTCCTACTCACTATTTTTAAATGGAATCGGGAAAGTGAATTTACAACTATTAAGTCTTACAGCCCAGGCGCTTCTCTTTTTTCCTTTATCGTGGTGGTTTTACAAAATGAACATGGGATTGATCTCGGTTATTTTACCTCAATTTTTGTTTTATTTCGCCAGTTGTTTTCTGATGCGGATTCAGTATAAAAAAATTCTTTCACAAACAGCTACCGGTATTTGGGCCAAATAAAATGATAAGCGTAAAAGTACAGGGAGGTTTAGGAAATCAATTGTTTCATTACGCGGCGGCTTTGCAACTTTCGCAACACTTCAATAACGGGGTGTTATTAAATAATTCCTATTTCAAAGAAGAAAAGTACAAAATCCTTTATCGTCTCGATAAATTTAAAATTGACTTTATGGTAACCGATCATCCGGACAAGCTAGTGGAGGCGAGGTCAATTTTCGCACGAGTCTTGCAGAAACTATTTTACAAAATTGGTTTTTTCCCTCCCTTCGGCTTTAATGTTATAAAGGGAGATCTGTTATTACATCCCGGAAAAAAATTAAGCGTGCTGAATAAAAACAAGTATTTTTTACTGGAAGGCTGGCTGCAAAAAACGGAGTACTTTGAAAAAGTAAAAAAGCAGCTCGCCGAAAATCTCTGGCTAAAGACGGAATTTGCGGTTGATAATGGTTTAACCAAACTTATCAAAAATACTGATGCTGTTGCGGTGCATATCAGACGGGGAGATATGTTGTTGAATGCTAATTTCAGATCACTGGGTAAAGAGTACTATGAGAAAGCCATCGCCGTGATCAGGACCTACCGAAAAGATGCGCATTTTTTCGTGTTTTCTGACGAACCAGACAAAGCGAAAGATATCTTTGCGCATCTTGACGTGCCGGTTACATTTGTTACCGAACAATCGGAATCGCTGGGATATTACGGAACTAAGGGGGATTACATGGATTTTGAACTGATGCGTTTATGCAAACATTACATCATTGCCAACAGCACATTCAGCTGGTGGCCCGCTTACTTATCTGAAAATCCCGATAAAATTGTTGTAGCTCCTTCCCGTTGGTTTGAAAATGCATCCATGCAGGAAAATTTGGTGGCATCTGGCCTGTTGCAAAACAGCTGGCTTAAATTATAAACTTTAAACATGACGATAAAAAAAATACTGGCAAAAATTTTAGTCAAAATAGCCAACCGCCTGAGCGGGAATGAGCAATTTATTAGCGACAAATACCTCAGGGTATTACCCTGGCTAAGGGATAAGGGTGACGAGACCCACAGCCTGAATCATCCTTTGAATGAAAACTCAATGGTTTTTGATCTGGGTGGCTACATCGGGGAGTGGTCGGTTGAAATATTTAAAAAGTATAATTGTTACATACATGTTTTTGAGCCGGTAAACACGTATTACCTGGAGATTCAAAAAGTGCTTCCTTCGGCTAAAGTAAAGGTTAACCAATACGGCCTGGCGCAAAAGACGTTTAATACCTCCATAAACATTAGTGCGGAAGCTTCATCGGTATTTAAAACAGGAGGGCAACAAGAAAACATTCATCTGGTAAACTTTATGGATTATGTTCGGGAAAACAAAATCGAGAAAATTGATCTGATTAAAATAAACATTGAAGGGGGGGAATATGACCTTTTAGAGTACCTGGTAAAAACGGATTTTATTACTAAAATTCACAACATTCAGGTACAGTTTCACGATTTTTTCCCTGATTCCGAAAAACGAATGAAAGCCATACAGCAAAACCTTTCTGCAACCCACCAATTAACATTTCATTACCCGTTCATTTGGGAAAATTGGCGCTTAAAAGCAGCAAGCGTCTGAGTTTTGGTAATTAGAGAATTTGAGGTATATGAATCCTAAAGTATCTGTCTGCATTTTTACCTACAATCATGAAAAATACATCGAGAGGTGTATTGAAAGTGCCCTCATGCAAAATACCAGTTTTGAGGTGGAGATTGTTCTGGGGGAAGACTATTCAAAAGACGCCACCAGAAATATCTGTAAGCGCTATGCTGAAAAATATCCCGGAAAAATAAAATTGCTGGACCGTGGAAAGAACATTGGTATGTGCCAGAATATTTTTGGGTCCTTACAGCACTGTACCGGGGAGTACATTGCTACGCTGGATGGCGATGATTATTGGATTGATCCTTTGAAGCTACAAAAGCAGTTTGATTATCTGGAATGTGAACCGGATAAAAACATGGTGTTTCATCAAAGCCTGCGAATAAATGAACTGAACGGCTTGATCGATTTTTTTGTTAAAGAAATAAAGCCGGTGTACTCCTTTAATGAAGTAATGGATAAATGGCTCATGGCGACTGGCGCCATGTTTTTCCGCGCCAAAGCCATGGTATACCCTGACTTTGCATTTCATACCCATAACTTTGACCTGGCAATCCAGCTATTGGTGAACAGAAATGGGAACGATATTGGCTACATCAATGAGATGATGAGCGTTTATTACATCAATACCGGATCCAATACCAATAATCCGGCGTATGATCTGGAAAATACTTCCCGTCGGTTAAAAATACTTTACACTGAGTTCGATGACTTTACGAATCATACCTATGCGGTTAAAATAGCGGCAAAACAAAACGAACTGGATGACTACATAAAACAAAGCAGGCGTTTTCAATTAAAGCCAATACTGATTAAATTCACAAAATCTCTGCTCAAAAAATTCGGTGTGAAATTGGTACGAACCAAACCCAGACTCGGTTAAAAAAAGGAATGTTACAATCTAAAAAACAGATCTCGTCGAACCTGCTCATTTATTTGGTGTGTTTTTTTATCATCTCCTTTACATTTCAAAATTTTTTTCACAGCAATTCTTTTAAACTCGTTATCGTGTTACTCGGTGTAATTACCTATTTCCGATACATTGGTAAGTTGGAGGCCAACGCGTTCTTCGTTATGTTATTGGTGAGCATCATCATAGCCGTACAGGGTGTTTTGTTCGGGTATAATCTGGTATCCCATTTCACCAGTATGTTCTTCAATGTGTTTTTAATTTACGTATTGCTCAAAATACTGCCTTTTAATTACCACGAGTACATGATTAAAATAATTTATTTTCTCTCGGTCATATCTATGATTCTCTGGTTGGCTTGTAATTTTTCACCTGCCATTCATCAGTCCATTCCCGAAATTTCTGAGCGCCTGGGATTGGATCGCGTAAATGAAGGGTCGGGAATTTCAGGCGGACACGAACAAATTTTGGTGTTTACGTACGAAAAGGCCATGATATTCGGGATCATCCGAAATGCCGGTTTTTGTCACGAGCCGGGTGGATACGCGGTGATATTGATCTACGCCCTGGTTTTTAATACGTTACTTACTAAAAAATTCTTCAGTAAAAAAAACATGTTCTTCATAGTTTGTTTATTAACCACTTTTTCCACGGCGGGTTATGCCGCCCTTTACATTATTTTACTCAATAATTATCTCGCAAAACGCAGGCACATCGTAGGCCGTGCCATTGGAATTATTCTGGCGGTTCTCATTTCCATTTACTCGTTTAGCACGCTTGATTTTATGAGTAGTAAAATTTCTGATCAATACAATGCACAAGCGATGGCCGATCTGAATGAAGAAACCGACGGACGCATCATGGGCGCAAGAAAAGCGCTGGTGGTGTTGTCGCGTTACCCATTTACCGGCAGGGGGTTTTTAACAGTGAGTCAAACCGGAAATTTAACTTCAGAGGAGGCCGCCGGATATGGATTCATGACCTTTGCTTCACAGGTTGGAATTCCGTTGACCATATTTGCATTCGTTTTATTTTTTCGTACACTTCACTTCTGGAGTCAGAGGGTAGGATTTAAAAAGAAAAACGCGTTGTTGTTTTTTTTATGTTTTCTTCCTGTTCTTTTCTCACAAACTTTTATTCCTTCCCTGCTGTTCAACATGATCATTTTTGAGTCGTTGTTTCGCAATTATAAGGGAATAAAGTGGTCCAACAAAATAGAAATTCCAACTAACACAACACCTACCTATGCGTAAAACGGTTTTAATTACAGGTGGTACAGGCTCTTTTGGTTATACTGTACTCAAGCGGTTCTTGCAAACAGACGAATTTTCAGAGATTCGCATTTTTAGTAGAGATGAAAAAAAGCAAGACGACATGCGTAAGGTATTGAATAACGATAAAGTTAAATTTTACATCGGGGACGTACGCGACGAACGTTCTGTAGAGAATGCCGTGAAAGGAGCGGATTATATTTTTCACGCCGCAGCTCTGAAACAGGTCCCTTCATGCGAGTTTTTTCCAATGGAAGCCGTTAAAACAAATATATTGGGTACCGAAAATGTGTTAACAGCGGCGGAAAAGTATGGGGTAAAAAATGTGGTGGTACTGAGCACGGACAAGGCCGCTTACCCCATTAACGCCATGGGCATGTCGAAAGCACTTATGGAAAAAGTAATGGTGGCCAAATCGCGGGATTTGGATCCCGAAAAGAC
>Ga0075163_10000311_pt1 | contig 61101 bp, 62 predicted proteins | sample JI1023141ADNA_FD_71478 | JGI IMG/M metagenome (GOLD analysis project Ga0075163, IMG submission 71478) | Wastewater effluent complex algal communities from Wisconsin, to seasonally profile nutrient transformation and Carbon sequestration -... | ecosystem: Engineered > WWTP > Effluent > Algae... | reverse complement strand
GTTCCGTTGTCAGCTGAAAAGATCGTGTTGGATTGAATCACAGGGATTGCCGAGGTCATGGGACCAAGCGCATTCTTCACCTTCTCGGCTGGGATCTCCACGTACACCGTGACAGGAACGATCGCCGGTGCTGTTCCAACGATAGGAACACCTGCGTTCCTGAGGTGTTTCTCGATGTTCGGCGTCTCCACTGCACGTTCAGGATCGAGCTCACCGTACTGGTGATCGAGGTAGAACGATAGGTTGTCGCCTGTGTAAGCAGCAAAATCAAGGAGGATTCCTCCCATCGATGATTCTGAGAAGTCCTTGATCCGATCAGGGTAGTACACACGAGCATACTCGAGGAGCTGTGCCCTGAGCGAATCGAAGTCGCGTGCCAGGTATTTCCTGGAGCGTACTTCCTTTAGATCATCACGATTTAGTGCCATCTTTGCTCGTTCCTAAGTATCGAATCACATCGCGTACATCGTCACCAACAGCGTTCGCTTGCCAGTCTGAAGAGCTGGGATCGTGTACGTTATCGTCAACCTAACGATCGCGGTGTTCTTGTTCTCGTGGTTGTCGATCTCGGACAGAAACTCCTCCAGGCTGATGAAGGGCATCCACCTCGCGACGGCTTGAGAGATCCTCTGCACAGCGACAGCATCGAAGTTTTCCTGGGTTGTGAACTCGCTCATGAGAGGTCGAAGGTTGGCACCGAAATCGTACAAGCCAAGTCGCTCGCCCCAATTTGTCATCAGCATGTTGCGAAAGTTGTCGTTGACCTGGTCGGGTAACGCCATGTGCATTGCGAAGATGTTGCCGTCCTCACCCAAGCGAAGAGGCGTGGCGATGCCGATTGGGATCGTTGACTTGGTGATCGTCTCAACGATCGATTGCTCTTGCGTCTTGCCGGATGACTTGAAGTTGAAAGCGCCCATCACTCATCCTCCTTCTGAAAACCGAATCCAGGACCGTCGTTCGCGAGGTTCGTCGGTTGGGCTCCGTTGGAGCGGGTCATGTCTGCACCCGTCTTGTCAGTACATAGGATCTCGCCATCGATGATCATCAATACCTTTCTACCTGCCATGTTAACGTCGTTTGCTGCGTCGACGAACATGCTGTAGTTTCCGCTCCCTCCCGGGACAGATTCGGCATGGATGTAGTTTTTCTTGACGATTGCAGTTGGCAACCCACCATTGTTGATGTCTGGTTGACCTCCTTCGACAGTGACGATCTCGAACGTGCCTGGCACGTAATCCTCAACGACAACGATCGCGTGTTCTTTACCTGGGATGTCTGGGATGTAGATGATGATCACATCACCCTTCTTCACAGGAGGAAGATCGCCCTTAGGGACGGGTATCGTTGCTTTCTTTGCCTTCGCTGACGCCATGATGCCAGAGATTGCGCTTCCAACCTTGTATCGATCGCCGTAAAAGTCGTAGTACAACCTGACATTCGGGTCCTGTTGATTCGTGTTGACGCGTTGATCGAACACGTAACTGGCACCGCCGGCGAACAGTGCGGCACGAGCGAGGAGACCGCATGTCGATGCAGCTTGTAACATTCCGATCGTTGTCACCTTGCCAAGCGCCCGTTTGTCTGCTTGCACGCCGGTACCTGGTTCTGGGTACTCAACGTACAGCATCTTCGATGCGTACTCTTCCTGGATCGATTCGCCGCCTCCCCATGACAAGCCGTCGCATCCCAGTGCATACTCTGCGATCTGATCCCTAACGCCCTTGGGTTCCTCACCAGGAACTTCCTCGGGACCGTACTCAAGAACCCTGCCAATACCACCGACGATCCCGCCAGGCGATGATCCAAGCACGGTGCCAACCGCGGCGATGAAGACCATCTCAACGACCTTCACGGTGAGAACCTTCACTGAAACAATCTGAACGATTGAATCCGGAAGGATGTCGCCGAACAGGTTGGATTTCAGGGCGATATCGCAGATCAGGCCAAACAATCCCGGAAGATCAGGAAGCTTCAACGCTAACTTTGGTATCTGCAGGGCGATGTCAGCCAGGAGCTTTGGAATTCCAACGGCGAACGCTAGCGTGAAATCGAACAATGCACCGAGATCAATATCGATTTTCGGTGGAATGTCGAACTTCGGCAGAGGGGGCGGGATCTTCGGAATGCCAGGAAACTTTGCGATGAGCTTCGGTGGCGGCATCAAGTTCATTTTGAGCGCGAGAAGAGGCGGATTCGGGATCAAAAACGGGATGAAGCCGTCGGGAAATCCCAAGCTGATGTCGACGCCCAACGCAAATGCTAACGAGATCGGGCAGCAGATCGGAAGCAACTTCATGTCGCTGGGCATGTTCAGCGCGCATGCTATCTTTGCGTACGATCCGAGAATGTTCTTGTGAAAATCGGGGAACTTCTCCTCGTTCTCAAGGTCAAGCAGCTCTGCGAACGGGTTCGCAGGCACGTCCACGCCACACGGAAAGAAAGGTGGAAATGGAAGGCCCGCGGTTCCGAACGTCAGCTCATTGATGACGTCAGCGATGAACTTCTTCTTTGCCTTGTCGGTGAGAGTGCAATCATCGCGAATAATACCCGCGTCTACCTGACACCCGGGTCCTTCAGCCATGATCAGCTCTTTCTTTCAACGTCTCTCTGATCTTTTCACGTGTTTCTAGAGAGACAATGTGACCCTTTAGCGCTTCACTTACGTGGCGACGATGATCTTCAGAGAAGATCCTTCCTTTCATCGCTAGCGATTGTTTAAGACGTGTTTCAAGTGGTGTTACATGTCCTTTATGAGATTGACTCATGTTGAAACGTGCTGTTGCTGACGCTTTCTTTCCTTTGTTTGGAGGTGATTTGCCTTTCCTAGACTCGCTGATTTTTTTACGAGTCTCTGCTGATCTTTTCAGACCTTGACGTTGACCGCCTTCGCCACCCGGCGTCATGTTATAGCCAAGAGAGAGATCGATAGAGAATGTTCGTAGTTCTGCGATCCACAATTTCTCGGCGTGCACAGCAGCTCGTTTAGTCGACAAAACCTCCAACAACGTGTGTTTCCATGCGCTAACACCGTGTTTAGCAATTGCTCGAGGAAACAAATCACTACGTTTCGAACCACAATGTTCAAACCAACGACGATTCATGATGTCAATTGGAAGTTGTGCATTATGTCGAGACTGCGCCCAACCAACGTAGCTCTTGTTGGTGATAACGCATGTGTGACAGTACACGATGTAAGCGCACGCCGTCATTTGATAAGGACTTTCGCCGCGAACTTAGCCTGAGTAGCTGCTAGCGCTGGTCCGTTATCGTTAGGACCCGCAGCAGCAGATCCAGCAAATTGTCCACCCATCGTAGTGATCAATGGACCACCAACGACGACACCGTCTACGCCTGTGACAGGACCGTCGCTGCATACGATGCCATGGGATGCGTCATCACCGCCGAGTTTCACGAAGCCCTTCCGCGATGGCCTGAAAACGATATCGCCGTTTGCCTTTATGACAACTGCAGCATGGTCATCAGGGTTATCTGAGGCAACGAGATTGCCCTTAGCATCCCTTGATGCGTACCCGCTGACCATGATTTCAATGTCTGACCTGGCGATGATCCTCACCTTGTCGGACTTCATGATGATTGCACCGTCGCCAGTTTCAGAATCGAGCAACTGCTTCTTCTCAACATCGGCGGGAGCGCCGCCCTGCACCGTGCCGGCACCCAGCTCCACGTTGAACGTTGCAAGTCCAAGGTTTATGTCGACCTTCGTTCGCTGAGCAACGTAGACCCTGCTTCGATCGTTGAGAAAATCGGGATCTCCCTCGAACTCCGAGATCTCCGTTGATGCCTTTCCCAATTCCTTGTGCCCAGCAGGAGCTCCAGCCAACGTCATGACATCGACCTCAGCACCGCCGGTCAACGGCGTCTGACCGCGACCTGCAACGATATCGATCGCACCAGCTCCCGGACCAACCACGTCTGCACCGGGAATCGTCGTATCGACGATGTTTGAGCGATTCACCTCATCCACTTTGAACGATGCTGGAGATGACGTCCTATCCCTTCCGAGAACGATCAACGTGTTGTTCGTTCCTTCGAGTGAGATGTCAGCCGGACGCTTCTTGAACCTCGGCACGGGTTCTAGGACACTGAGCTTTCCTGCATCGGTGGTCGTGATGATCTTTTCGTATGCATCCTCACCACCTGTCATCGTAGCCGTCTCGGCGATCGTGTACCTTTCGCCGTCTCGAAGATCAGCGCGGCCGTTTCTGTACTCGTACAACGCTTGTGCCGTTCCTTCGAACGTTGCAGCCGTGCCAGGCGCGAAGCTAGGATCGTTAGCTCGAGGTGGATGAGTGTGGTTTGCATCCTCGACGAAGCCAGGTTCGACGATCCTGCACATCCAGTACCCAAGATCCTTCTTCGATCCTCCTGGGTTCTCGAACATCACCCAAACATGCTCTCCGGGTTGGGCCGGAAATGACATTGACGGAGGAAAGAACGGGAACAGGAACATCGGCTGTGATGTTGACGGCGAGTTGGGATCCGCCACACGTTGACCGATGATCGTGTTACGTGGCAGGATGTTCGCAAAGTGAAGGTTTGAAACGCCCAACGCCTGTGAATAGTAGGAGATCTTGTTCGGATCGATCGTCGAGGGATCGAACACCGTTTCAAGCACAACAAAGCGATAGAACGACGGAAGATCGCCTTTCGTTCCGTGCGTGACAGCCGCTCTAGTTTTGAGCTCCTCGCTAGCTCGGCCTTCAGCTAGCTGCTTGTCTAGCTTCGTGTACTCGTTCATTTCTTCCCGCTGATCTTGGAGAACATCTCTTCTGGATCGATCGGCTTCTCACCGCCATCGTTCGACTTGGTGATGATCTCTGCTAGCTTGATGAGCTGATCGTTCGACTTGCTCATCTTTTCGATGTACGTTGCCATCGTTCTTCCATGAACAGCATGCTCGTTGCTCTTTCTTTCAACGATGCTAGCTAGCCTTTCAAACATGACGTAAGCGTTCTGCCTGTCGCAGATAGCGTTCTCGTAGATCTCGAGGTAAAGCTGCTTCTTCTTGTCAGAAACACCATCGATCTCCGAGAGAATGTCACGAAAGTCCTTCAGCTTGCTGTCAACATCGAAAGGTCTCTCGACGAGATCTGTTTCTTCACCATCAGCCATCTGTCACCTGTGTCTAAGGTATCAAACGGTGATGAAACGTTGACTGTTGGTTCTTAGAAGAGCCTAGCTCGTTGATCAGTCTTCATCTTCCGATAGTGCTTTTTGACGACCTGCATGGTTGTTGTGAGCTGCTTTGGGCTCAAACCAGACAGCTCACGCATGTAGAGGAGAATTGCGCTCTTGTTCAGCAGGTCGACATCATCGATGTTCTCAAAGATCGTGATGATAGAATTGATGCACGACAGCTCGTTCTCAGTCTTGACCTTCATCCTAATCTCGTACAGCATCTTGACGATGCTAGCGGATGAATTTTCGTTCATCAGCAGATCATCCTGCGACGGAACGGTGCAGTGTTCCTCGATGATCCGATGTTCGTTTGCGCTTAGCGCATCCGGGTCGTCCAAGCTAACGCTTCTCTTGTTGCGAAGCGATTTTTGCTTCGTCTTGATGATCAACCAGTTCTTCGCGACGACGTTGAAGTACGAGAATGCGTTCGTTCCTCGTGTGGCATCGAACTTTCCAATCGTTTCGAAAAGAAAGTTGACGCAGTCATTCTTCAGATCATCGTAGGTGTCATGAAGGCTCGTGAACTTGTGAATGTTGATGAGGTTTTCAACCAGCTTCTCAAATGCTGGCATGATCTCCTTCACGTACAGCACCTCTCGCCGGCGCCTATCTTCCTTGGCACCTTGGTAGGCTACGATCGCCGCTTGAGTACCGCTGTTGAAGTACATTCGTACTGCTTTGGCAGCGGCGGCTTTGGCCTCTTTTTCCTCAGGAGTGAGGTTATCTGGAGCCGGCGGTTTTTCGCTCTCCTCCTTCTGCTTCGAGAGAACATCCTTCCTTCGATCACGTGTCCTATCACTCATCTTCTTCTCCGGCTCGAGATTCATCAAGATCTTCGACGTTAGCATTCTCGAGCTTGTATGCAATTTTGTGAAACGCGTGCTTGGCGTACCTGATGTCCGACATGAACTGCTTGATCACAGGCTCGTCAAGAAAGACCGGATGGTTCGCATACTTTGCGAACCTTCCGTGAACGTCGTTCAGGACGTTCAAGCAATCCTCGACCTGATCATCAACAAGATCGATCCTGTCTGTGAGGTCGAGGTTGCGCCTGATCAGGAACACAACGACGAAGATCAGAGCAACGCATAACACAATCAGCAACGCCAAAAGCACGTACATCATGTTGATCCTACAACCCCTGAGAGAACCTGCTCGTACTGCGGGATGATGGATGCAAGATCGTACTTTTCCTTGATCTTTTGAGACAAGGCTAGCGCCCACTCGCGAGGTACCTCAGGGCTCGTCCTGAACTTAGCTGCTCGTTTTTTGAAGTCCTGCTCTGATGGATTTGCCCATCTCGCACCCGGCATGAAGATCTGACCGTCAATCTTCGATCGATCGACCTCGCCGAGCTGATAGTGCACGCCGATGAACTTGCCGTGCTTCAGGAAATCAAGATGACCAGACCAGTTCGTTGCAATGATTGGCAAGCCTGCTGCTGCCGCCTCTAGGATGGGAAGGCCGTAACCTTCACCGCGGGTGAGGGTGACAAGCGCCTTGATGGATTCATGATGATAAAGGCCTGAAACCTCCTTGTCGTTCATGTCACCGTGCACGAGGTGCACCTTCGGGTAAGGACCCCTCCTGACTTCGGACAGAAGCTGCTTGAGCATGTTTGTGACAACGGCGCGGTCGATCAAGGAGTTTCTTCCAAGGTTGGTCTTGATCACGACGCCAACATCAGGATCATCCTTGAACGTCTCGCACAGCCACTTGATGGCATAGAACGTGTTCTTCCTATCGACGTTCGCGTTCATGCCGGTGATCTGTCCAAAGATCAGGAAGTTGAACGATGTCGAGAACTCCAGATCGAGCTTGTGTTCGTTTGCAACCTCAGGAGCGAACGATTCAGGTATGACATGGATCGGTTTTTCGGGTTTTCGACCAGAGTTCATCAGCGATGCTCTGGAATGCTGCGACGGCACGATCACCGCGTCCATCGCGTCGCATGATGCTGACCATGATGGATTTGCCCGATCGGTTTCAACCGCAGCTGTTACGCCGATGTTCTTTTTCGATAGCTTCGGGTTCCATTCGTTTGGAAGCTGCAGCTGAAATGATGCATCGAACCCAGAGACCATGTCTGGAGATACGAGCCTCTTGATGACCTCGCCTGCTAAGCCGTCGTATGCGGAGTGATCAACGATCCACGGACAGTCACCCCAGACCGTTGCAACGAACTTGACGTTCGTATCAGGCCTTTCAAGCAACCACTTTGCGATCTGCCTGGCGTGAACGCCATAACCCGACTGGGTGAGGACGGGCCCCTGAAGGACGATGTTCTTCATAGTTCAACCTTTGCCCAACGCTTTGACTTGTCTTTCCATGACGACATGAGATCGGTGAGTGATCGATCCCACTCCTTCACGATATCGTCAAGCTTGTAATCCTTCTGAGCATGAAGAAGCGCTCGCTGACCGACTGCCGCACGTTTTTCCGGACCCCAGTCGTAGACTTTCTTGAATGCTACCGCTAGAGATTCATGAGAGATGAAATCCTCATAGATGTAAGGAACCATCTGATTCCCCACAAGCGTCCGGACCTCAGGTTCGAGCGCGACTCCGTATTCCTCGCCTGTTTCGTGATCAAGGACCTGACGCGTCAGTCCTCCGGTCTTGATGGCGATGATCGGTGTTGCAGTCATCATCGCTTCGAGCGTTCCCAACCCAAATCCTTCGTTGCATGACCGATTGACGACGACGTCCGACACGTTGTAGAGAACGTTCATCTGGTTGAAGTCGATCCTATCCTTGGAAAACACAACGTTATCCTTGAGATGCAGCATGTCGATGACATGGTGAAGGTTCGGTCCCTCGGGATCGAGAGGATCGGTGTGCATGATCAGTGACGCCTTGCGATGACCGGTGTCCTTCTCAAGATCGATCAAGAACTTGTGAAACGATACGATGATATCGCTCGGCATCTTCCTTCGAGCGTTCCTGCTGACGAACGTCACCACGAAATGATCCGCTCTGTCGCTGCCCATGATGGTTGACTTGATCTTTGCGATATCGTCCGGAGCCATCTGAAAGAACATCTCGGGAGGAACACCGTGAGGAATGTAGTTCGTTTTCTCCGGAAAACGTTGATGAACCATCTCGTACGTTGGCCAGTTGATGCAGTTGATCAAATCGGTTGATTCATACAGCACACGATTGAACTCTGGCCACGGCGGGTTATCCCACAGGTGGTTGTATGCGATCGGGCACACCTGATGAATTTCATCCTCCATCTCCCACACCCAGATGAAGAACCTGGGATCCGTGAAGAGCACGATCGCATCTGGCTTTTCCTGCAGAAGGAATTGCCTCATCATGTTCTTGTCGCCGAACCCATTCGTTGGTTTGATGATCAGGTCGGGATTCACTGTCACGACATCGTAGTTATCGTGCTTGATCGCGCCTCCGAAAACGCGGAAGCTGTACTTTCCCGTGTCGATCAAACCTTTGATCAACCATCTCGCTTGAGTTCCAACACCTGATGTGGACAGCGGATGATCGCATAGCATCAAGATTTTCTTCTTAGGAGTCATGTACCTTTCCCACCAAGACCCTCTATCGGGTCATGAAGGGAACAATACTCACTGTTGCGTAACTAGTTACGCACAGCGCTACTTCGACGTCATCTCCACGTTCTTACAAGAACCGGCGGCTCGTCGACGTTGAACTCCTCGAACAGCTTTGTAAGGCCCGGGCCGTAGTTGTGATCCGATGTGACAGGCTCTTTTCCAAGGTGATAGTCTGCATAACGATCGGACTGTGCCAGCTCGAAACCCCTGAGTGCCATCAGACGAACTCGATCCTTGTGCCTGTTGTATGCCTTGTCGAGGTTATGAAAAACCGTCAGCTGGCTCTTGAGTCCTCTGTGAAAGCCATACCTGAACCCTGTCAGTTCGTCGGCATAGTGACAGTGTCGACCCAAGGAACCTCGGTGCGATGGGCTGCCGGTGCTAGCAACTCCTCTATCGCACTTTAACGGGTTCGTTTGGATGCTGAATTTCACGTCCGGACCGTAGAACGCTAGCCCTGCGTGGATCTTCGTGTCGGTGAAGAAGTCGTGCGTCAACGGATCAGCCCATTCACGACGACCCACGTTCAAGCCAGCTAGCGCTCCTGGGTCGAGAACAACGTCGGCGTCAACTTTTCCCCTGATCCATTCAGGTCCTACGTTGTTGAACGTCTGGTAGACTGCGTTATGCGCATCGATCTCCGACATGTAGCTGAACATCCGGTGATCGATCTCCACACCTTGCTCTGACAGGGCTTTTATGTGATGTGGGAGGTCGAGCTCGCCGCAGTACATCGTGCATATCAGAAATTTTTGCATGTTCGTTCAGAACATACCTACACCTCACGTGCAGTGTTCGGTACCCTTGTACGGGCAGTACAAGCACGATGATCGGTTTTTCAGAGCGATGCCACGCTTGACGCTGTTCACCATGTTCTTGATGACAGCTAGCGATCTTCCGATCGTGACGTCGCCAGCCGAAACTTCCAAAAGTTCGCATCGTTGCGTTGCCTTCGCGGTGCGTTTAAGGATGACGAAACCGCACTTGACATCCTTGATGTCAATTCCCATCTTCTTGCACCAGAAGGTCTTGTACAGAACGATCTGGGATCGAACGTTGGGATCGCACTTCTTCTGCATCTTCCAACCCCATGAAGAGGTCTTCCAGTCGATCACCCAGTATACGTCCTTTCCCTTCTTGTTCTTGCACTTGATGATGCAGTCGATGTAACCCTTGAAAGCTTGCTTCCTGTCTGGGATCTCCTCGTACAGGAAGTGCTCAGCATCGACGTACTCCCAACCCGGGAACTGTTCATCGAACCACCCAGGCAACTCCATGAGGATTCCTGTTGCTTGATCGATGAAAGCATCAAGCGTCTTGGGCTCGAACCCGGGAATCTCCTTGTTCTCATCCCAGACCTTGCGAATCATCGCGGTTGCGATGGTGTGGTCCATCACACGAGTTTTCAGGTACGACTCGCAGGCGGCGTGGACAGCCGTGCCGAAATCCATCAACGGACCGGGTTTGTCTAGGTTGATTCCCAGGACATGCTTGAGCTTGTGCCTAAACGTGCAATCCTGCCAATCACGAGACTCGCTGAAGCTCACGTGGCATTTCCCAGTCGGGAGCAGCTCGAATTTGCTGGTATCGATCTTCGGTTCTACAGGCGAACCTGGTTCAACGTCCGGTTCAACCTCATCCTGGCTCATCCCAGGATACTATCGCATGAGGCTGATAGAGTTCAGGTGCCTTGTTCTGGAGATTGGCTTGCGCCCCGTGGGGGATTCGAACCCCCAACAGTCCGACTTGAAGTTCGGCTGCTCTACCCTTGAGCTAACGGAGCAACGTGATCACTCGAAGAGTCCGTACCCTCCGACGTAGATCCTGGGCGATGTCTCTGTCATGTCCTCGTACGTGAAGCTGGGATTTCCTACCTTGGCGATGAACAGCCAGATCGCCACGTAACCATCAGCATCGAGTGAGTAGCCTTCATCGCCAGGATTTTCATCCTCGCTGTATTCTGAGATGTCGAATCCATGAGGCGTCAGCTTGTCAACGAGCTCCTGAGAGATCGTGTTCTCGTCGTATTCAGCGGCAACAAGGTTCTCAAAATCGACGCCAGTCTTCTTGACCCCGTCAGCGAACGCTTTCTCAAGCTCGGTCTTGTCGATGCTGCTCTTGATGATGATCATCTCCGTTTTTTCATGACCGTCGCCTGAGCTATCTCCAACGATGAGTTCGATCTGGTGCATATTAGCTCCTCAACATGAAAGACACTGCAATGAGTGCATCAAGCACGACATTTGCGACGATCACCCACAACGGTGCACCAGTCACGATGAATCCGATCGTGATTGCTACACAGACGATAAACCACGCAATTCTCATTGTCATCGTTGGATCTCCAGTAGGGTTGCTTGACGCTCTGTCTCTTGTCGCAACGTGTCTCGCAAAGACGCGACGCGATCCTGAAGCTCTCTTGGTGCGAGGTTGATCATCCGATCGAACAACGGGAAGTACTTCTCCCGTGTTTCCCTCACCTGCTTCGTCCTGAACTCGATGGATGATTGCGACATCGACCTGAGGTTGTCCAGCCTATCACATGCCTTGATGGCATACGGTCGCCAGTCTGTCGAGATCACGAACCGTTCGAGGTAACCTTCCTTGGGAACCTTGCTGAGCGTCTTGACGATCACCGCCACGTCAGCCCCGAATGAGTGTTCGAGCTGTTCAGGTGTGATGTCTCTCGTGTCCTCGATGCCATCGTGGAGCAGCGCCGAGATGACGATCTCTGGCAGGACGACCTTCAGCTCATCCACCGTGAGTATGGCTACGCGACGGACATGCTCGAAGTACCTGACGCTGTGACCATCCTCGTCCTTCTCGTTCCTGACCTGCGCCCTATGGGCGAACTTCGCGAAGGTGTACGCCAGGTCCACATCGAGCAAGGTGCTCGGTGCGAAAAAGGGCCTGACCCTCGCGAAGAACGCCTCCCTGTCTTCAGTTGCCATCTTAAGACAGATCTTTAAGCGCTAGGGGCAGCGCTTTGCACAGCTCGACTGTTCGAGGACTCGGCTCGATTGCAATCGCAGTGATCTGACCTCCCACATCGGGCTCGCGGAACGCCGACCACCTGAGGCCAGCATCATCCGCCGCGGTGATCAGCCTCATCAGCTCGACTTCAGTCGGAACGCTCAGCAACGCAAGGTAGTTGCTCGACTTGAACCATTCGGCATCTCTGTCGGGATGGTCATTCGTGAATTGCCTCATCGCGTGGCAGGATTGAACCGCCTGATAGCCGGGTTTGATGTCCCTGCGTGTCACAAGAAAAAGCTTATCGCCCATCTTGATGGTTGACTGCACCTTGCTCATGACCTTTTTTCTCGGGCTTCGAGGTAGGCTGACAGCTCCTTCGAGGGAACGAACTTGCTTCTTTCCCGAAGCTTGTGCTCGATCGGCTTGAATTTGCTTGTGTCCAAAGCCTCCTTGACCCTTTCGAGGGTCAACTCCCGTCCGAGCTTCCACCCGGCGTGCTCTTTCATCAAGTCGAAGATGATCTTCGGATTTGGTTTGTTTTCCGGTGCGCAACGCTCGATCCTTTCGTAAGGCGTGCCACGAAGCAAACAGTACGCAACGATGTGATCGCGACTCTTTGCTCCGAGCATCCTCTTTTCGAGGCGAAGCGATTGCCTCTTGAGACCAGAAGCACGACGAATACGGTGCGTCAACGACACACCAGCGACGTGAAAACCGCGAACCTTAGCCCTGAGAACCTGAAGACCGATATCCATGATGAACCTCCTAAACACTGTTTGATCGTAACGAGAACCGAAACGATCAACGTGGGAGGTCCCCGCGCTTTATGCGCGTTGCATTCAGAATTCGCGCAGGATCATCTGAGGATAGTTCTGCGCATACATCCCGAACATCTGCGGATAGCACTGTGAGTACATGCCAAACATGTCTAGTACCTACTACCTTCTGAGTGAGAGTTACACCGTTCGATCTTCATGATGACACTTGCATGTTCTGCCGTTCGGCGGGACGTACGTCGGGATCACCTGAGCGATCACGTTGTCGATGAAGTCGACGCTAACCTGAAGCAGCGTCTCGCCCTTTGCAACCTGCGCTGCGTAGTGCGAACGTTGAGCCCATAAATTCGTTAGCGAGTTCTCGATCCTTGGGCGGATCGAATCCGGAAGCTTGCCAACGTTCTTCAGTTCGGCAAGTAGTCGTAAACGACCGTCGCGACATTCTTCGCAACAAGCGTCCGCATGATGATCGTTTCCACCGTTGTCCATTCACCACCTCCGAGCCCGCATCCGATCCTGGGCATGTGCACGCTGGCCTTCGTCAGCAACGCAAGATCAGCTAGCTTGTTCAAGCATGCTTCAAGCGCAACGTAATCCAGCGGGCGGACGTTTGTTCTGGATACGATGTCGTGCTGAGCGATCATGTTGACGATGAGCAGATCCTCCGAAACCTGCACGGCTTGCACCTGCCCGAGCTCGAACGGAGGAGAACCCTGACCCGTCATCTGCATGTGCCACGACCGGTACGCATGCTCTGCCTGAGGGAATCGCGCACGGAGTGCTAGAACGAATCCCTTCCCCCACCTGCCAGCATCGTTGCAAACATGGGCGATGATCTTGTTGCCCACAGCCAACGGCTGCGTTGCATCCCCCATGACGTACCTGATTCCGTTGTCAAATCGCTGCATTCTTCCTTACCTCGGCAAGGGTGTATTCCTTGCGCACGGAACCGTTCTCAAATACCGTCTGGAGAACCGAGTACGGTGCTTGTTCAGCGCCGCGGCGCAGCTTGACGGTCCTGAACTCTCCCTCGAAAACCTCGAGATCGAGACGGCCTCGCTTGCTCTTCTTCACGTTGTCCGTGACGGGTTCCTTGAAGACATCGATGTCCTTTCCGTCAGCAACGATGTGGCTACACTTCATCGCAAACTTCTGAGTATCGCGGTTGTGCTGCTGAAGCAGCGCGCCGCCCATCCCGAACGCAACGTTCGTGAGGCTGAAATCGGAGTCGGTGATGGTCTCGATGATCTCGACGATGCTTTCACGGTTGATTCCGTCGCCCTGGATGACTCGTACGTTGTTGAGGACCTTGTACCCCTTCGTGTTCACAGTCGAGCCAAACTTCTCCTCGAGTCGCTTGAGGCACTCAAGCACGACACGAGCAGGATTTCCAGAGTCAGGTCGGATGATGACCACTGCACCTGAGTCGATGACCTCCTGTTTGAGGGTCCCTCCCCAGATGTTCGAGCATGCATTGAAAATGTCGTACGAATCGCTCACCACGGCAACAAGCTTTCCCTTGCCACCGAATTGCTTGAGCATGTTCCTGTACGAATCTGCTTCATTTTCACGACCCCATGAGGTGATCGTGGAGTGTTCCGCTGCCGGGATCGAGAATGCGCTCATCGGCTCGTTGTAGCACTCGTTCGCGGTCATCACGCCGACGACGGTGTCACTTCCCATGAAGTTCACCAGGTGCGCAGCTCCTCCGATGCATGCTGATTCCTGGCTCGATACGCCGCGGGAACCGAAGTCATGAAGCTTGAACGCGATCTCAGCATCGGGATCGTCAGCAGTCTTCTTCAAGGCAACGTAGATGATCTTCTTGATCTCCCTGCTCTCCGTCGCGACGGTGATCGGGTACCAGATCCTGAGAAGCATCGTCTCGACCCAAGAGGTCACCCAGAAGCACCTTTCGCAGGTGTTTTCGACGGTGACAAGTGCATTTCCGGTCGGGATCACCATGCCTTCAGGCACCGCCCTGATCTTCAAGGGAAGGTACCCAAGATGATCATCGATGATATGATGCCATCCGCTTTCGTTGAACGGAACGCCATGAGCGGTGAAGAACTTCTTGGCCTCGAGCACGTTCTCTCGAGTGACCTTCTTCGTCAGGTACTCCTTGAGGTAGTACTGAAGGCCGAACATCACAGTTTCCTTGTCACGACCGCCCCTGCTCTCGATGTACGAGAACACGTTAGTGGTCTTGGGCGGGTACTGAAGCCAGTGACTCGCCTTGTAGCTATCCGTATCGAGAACGATGTTATGATTGCACATTTGACTCTCCGTTCATGCGCTATCGATCCTCACCGGATCAGCGCTTGTCGTTTCAGATCACCAACCAGAATCCTGAGGATCAGGCTCCGGTCGCAGAATTCTGCGAAGGCGATCACGTTCCGCCTCAAGCTGATCGCCTTCGCACTTGAGAACTTCTCGCGAGAGGTCAGAAACCTCACGTCTCAATCGGGCGAGGCGCTCGGTTTCTGTTTCGTAGATGTTGACGCCGCAGTCTAGACAGATTTCAGTGTACTGCTGGACGTTGTTGTGTTGACATGCCATGATCGCCTCTCAGAACCTTGCGGTGAAGTGGTTGATGATGTGCGCATGGTCCTCGAAGAACTCATCCTCACGTGCGGCAACATCACGAAGCGACATCCACCACGCCTTGTCGGCATCATCGGTTCCTTTCACCGAGATCAAAGGACCGTTGCCGAGGTTGAAGCAGAAGGCATGGGTGATCGTCCGACCTCGGAGCGAGCGGCCAGGATGATCGAACACCCGTTGATCGACTAGCGCTCGTTGAATATCGACCTTCTGAGCCTTGATCGAAGTTTCCTCCTTGAGCTCGCGAAGGCATGCGTTAAGAATGGTCTCGTTGTCATTGACGAATCCGCCTGGCAACGCCAGCAATCCCTTCCCAGGGTGTCCCCGGCGCCGGACGACAAGTACATGTCCGCTGCGGATGACAACAGCATCTACGGTCACGAAAACAGGAGGAAACGGTGCCGCTGACCACGACGCCTTGTACTCGACGATGTGCTTGTTTTCCTCGTGCAAGCGTTGGTACGTTTCCGTGGACTCGAACTCCTTGAGAAAGGTGAAGACCGGTGCTGGGACGAGATCCTTCACGCCGATCAGGTCATGCTCGAAGTAGAGCTTCCTGATGTGAGTTGCATCGGTCGGCATGTTGACATGCGTTTCGAAGAACTTCCACTGTGGGAACAAGCCCAGGTAGAACGACGAAGAATCCTTGTCGTGTCCGAACAGGACGACGTCCTCCGCACCTTCCGTGATCTGATCAACGTTCGAGAGCACCGACGTGATCCAGAAGTTATCGTTGTAGAGGAAGTCTCGAGCAGGGACGCAGGTCACCCGTGCTTGTTCCTCAGGGGTGAGGCAGGAGGTGATCATCTTCACGCGGTCGTCGTACGACCACGGATTCTTGACAGTTCGAGCATGAAATGCCGAACCAACGACGATGATCAAGCGCTTCGCGCTCTCCAGAGCAGTCTTTACGATCGAAAAGTGAGCGACATGAAATGGCTCAAAACGACCGATGAACACACCGAATTCATGCATACGTCCTCCACGTGAAACCAGCTAGCTCTCACTGAGCATCGTTGCTGGCCGACAGTTGGTGTCAAGAATACACTATCATACGCAAGCCAGGATTTTCACCTGTTCGAGTTTTTTCTCGACACAGCTCGTCCTGACATCCTTTCCCAATCACGACCCTCGAGAGGAACGACCTCGAGGTTTTTCTGCCACACGGCCTCCATGACGGTCGGTTTCACACCGATATTTTTCGCTACGAACATCAAAGCATTGAGGTCCTTGGGAAAACAGTGCCCGCGGGCTCCGGGAATGCCGTCAGGACCCGGCACGTCCATGTGCGAGCCTCCCAATCGATGATCACGCTTGGCGTACTCGACAACCTTATCGTAATCGATGTCTAGGCCCCTGTCGTCGAGAGCACGGCAAACTTGCTCGAGCTCGCAGCTAAGAACGACACGAGCAGCAAGCTGCACGTTCGTGAAGTACTTCACCATCTCAGCTGTCGTGCTCGAGGTCTTGATGATCTCGACGTTCGGAAACGCCTTCTTGAAGACGAGCTTGACAGCGTTGATGTGAGGCCTAGGGCCTCCGAGCAGGATCCGATTCTGGTTCCTCATGTCATCGAGTGCGTTCGCCTCGGTGAGGAACTCTGGGTTGAACACAATCCTAAGTCCTGTCGAGGCAAACGACTTGTTCCATCGTTCCGTCGTGCCGGGCGGAATCGTTGACTTTACAACTGCGATCCGCTCACCGGCTACTGACGCTAACTCATTCAGCACCCGCTCGACGATCGATAGGTCGGCTTCACCGTCCTCGTACATGGGGGTTGGCAAGCAGACAAAGTACACACCGGAGAATCCGGGTGTGCTCTCGCATGAGCCAACAAAGCCCTGAATTGGAGTCGGCTCTCCAGGTTGTCTTTGCACCAAAGCGCCTGAATCAGAGCTGGAGCCAAACGCTAGCTGCGCTAGCCTCTCTGGTGAGAGGGTGATGACGGTTGGGAGAGTCCCTCCGGGAGCAATCTTTCCTGTCTTGTCATTGACGAGAACATCGAAACCCCGCTCAGCAAAAACCGTCGTTAGCGACCCGCCGACGAACCCTTGACCGATGACGCCGATCGACTTCTTCACCTTGCTCATGGCTGAGCAACCTACAACCCGCGACGGGCGTGTTCAGCTGTCAAGAAGCGTTGCTGACACAGTCGACCAACCCGGGGCTGTTTTCACCGCAGCAATCGATGCTTGTACGATCGCATCAGCATCATCAGCTGGAATGGATAGGACAAGATCAACAACCTCCCTTGCTTCGTCGACTGACCCAACAAACGGCGTCGCGCTGAAGATCCGAGAGAGGTTCCATGCAACGTATTCATCATCGTGCTCTCTAGAGGAGAAACAACCTTGTGATGCGCACTCGACATCACGTATCCACAACGCGTGAGGATCGTTCAGCATCATCCTTCCTGACGCTAGCTCAACGTCCCATTCAACGCGCTCTGATCTGATCATCATCTTGCAGTCCGCGACCAGATCGAGGTACGAGCGATAACCGAAGCCTGACTTGACTATCTCTACCTTCGTTCCTGCCTTCTCGAGAGCATCAAAGAACTTTTGCCTACGTGGATACATTGTTCCACAGAAGACGACGTTCTTTTTTCTCTTGGCCCACGGGATGGGTTCACGACAGTACGATGGGTGCATCCACATCTGAACGAACCGCGATCTGATCCCTAACGCCCTGACCTGGTCAGACCACCACGTTGATGTGTTCAGGAAGCTGGTGACGTTCAACGAATCGTTGATCCTCTTGTACGATCCGAAGTGTGGCGATGAAACGATGAACGATTCCCATGGGTCTTGCTCGTATATGAACACAGGTCGATCGGACAACGCAGCCTGAACGCTCTTCAACGTCCTGTCAAGCGTTCGTAGCTTCAACCTTGACATCACGATACCAGGCAACGATCGTACACGATCGACCTCGGAGATCGGAACGTATGTCACGTTAAAGCGCGACTCTAATTCCAAAGAGAGCTGGTGCTGGTAGCAATTTTCCCTAACGTAGGGAATGCTATCGATGATGCACGTAAGATCAGTCATGTTCAGCTGACATGAAGATCTTCGTACCATCGACCACGATGTACGGCTTGGGCATCCCAGGGAACGTCAACGCCCTGACGTTACGAGCGAACGTTTCTGGGTTCGATGCAAGCAGCTTATGGTCAATTTCGTGCACGAGATCCTTCTTTTTGTACATCTTGTAATCTGGTAGTGGTTCAATGAATTCTACCTTCGCTAGCCTATCCTTGCTCAATGCGATAGGAAGGTTGTCCTTCAACATCTCTAGGCCGGTCCTGTTGATTCGCTCGAACAACGAACCCGCAGTATCATCTGGTTCAATCATCACCATCCTGGAGTCGAGGATCGGGCCATCGTCTAGCTTATCTGACATGTAGTGCAGCGTTGTCCCGTGATGGATCTCTTCGTTCATGATGGCCCACGTTGCGGTGTGACGGCCGCGGTACCTCAACCTGTACGAGTGATGAAGGTTGAGGATTCCCATGGGGACTGACCTGATGATCTCGCCAGAGATGATCCTCCAGTAACCCAACGAAAGGATCATGTCGCTGTCAGCAGCTAGCTCCTCGAGCGTGTGATTGTTGCGCTTGTCAGAGTAACCGTCGACGTTGTTTGCGTAGATCGGATCTTCATTGTCGATGTAACCGCTGATCTCGAACTTGATGCCGTCCTTTGATGCTAGCCACTCGATGTACGGTACGAAATAGTCACGACCGATCGTCAGGATTCCAAGACGCTTCATGTCAACCTCACTAGAGCCGATCTCACGAGATCATCGTACCTCGACGTCGCAGCATCAAACGCTACACGAAAACGTTCGTCAGAGTAGTTGAACCCACCAGCGTTGAACGATGCTGCCATGCTAGCACCGATGAGTGCAAGGCCTCGTTTTCTTTCTGGCTTAAGCCTGTACGCTTTTTTCACTCGATCAAGAACGTCTGATTGTCGTTTCAACATTCTGTGCAATCCAAAGTGAAATGCTTGTTCATCTGTCGCGTTGTAACAGTGATAACCAGCAGGTCGTAGCTCCGGAGGGACATCCTTTGACTTGATTACGATATCGTGATCAACATCGATCCCACGATCGCAGAACAGATCGCTTGACGTATCATTGAACGTGACCCGCGGGTGAAAGCAATTCAATCCGTTGATGGCACCGTCTGTGAAGAAATCAGCCAACGGTGCCTGGATCCCGGTGATCCTAGGATTTGAGGACATCAACGTCCAGAACGATTCAAGGATCACGGAACCAGCGAGCATCGTATCAGCGTCCAGTTTGACGAACATGTCCTGTTCATGCTTTGCATCTCGCCATGCCTGCCACAGCTTGTTGTGGGCTTCCTTTTCAGGAAGGTTCGAGATGATGTGATGCTTGACATCCACGTTCTTCTGAAGCCTGACGGAATCGATGCATGCTTGAAGATCACCCTCGCCTGCAAACATCGTTCCAACGAACACGCGAGGTAGCATCATGCCCAATCTTCTCTTAGCATATACATCGCGATCTGATCGTGGAATACGCCATCACGTAGAAGCGATTGAACGCGGCGACCCTCTTCCCTGAATCCCAGGTTTCTGTACACACGTTGACCGACGTTGTTGAACGCTGCTGTCGTTAATGACACCCTGTGCATGCCAAGATCAACGAAACAGTGATGCAGCATGTGCTCCCACATGTGCTTGGCGAATCCCTTACCACGTTCTTCCTTGACGATATCGGCTCCGAGCACGCAATTTTTATTGACGTGATCGATGTCATAGAACTTGGTGAAACCGATCATGAACGAACCCAAGTAACCAGCTGTTTCGAGCTTCTTAAAGATGAATCGTTCCTGCCTCGGATCGGATGATGTTTGTTTCCACCATGCCATGTGCTCATCGAGCGAGATCGGAGTTGGATGCGTAAGATTCCTGAGAACCTCAGGATCGTTGTGTAAAGCACACAACCAACCATGATCCCGATCGGTCACTGGGACCAGCGCGAACTGGTTGCTGATTCGATGCGATCTCATAGAACTTCCTTGATGATCTCAACGATCTTTTTGATGTCGTTTGGCTCGAGCCACCACCCGCAAGGCAGGCTGAACTGTGTTGATGAAAACTTGTCAACGCCTGGGAGTGGCTTCATGAAGCTCTTGAACGCTGTGTACGTGTGATTGGGCACATGCACGACACCCGCCATCACTCCGCGATCGTTCAGCGCTTTCAAAATGCGATCACGTTGATCAGCTAGTTCACCAGTCAAGCGCACTGTGTACACCCAATGTGACGATCCTGCGAACCCGGGCTTCTCAAGCGGCACGACGCACTTGACGTCGTCAAGCAGTTCATCGTATAGCCTGGCGTTCGATCGATGTGCAGCGATCAGCTCGTCGATGTACGTCAGCTGTGTCAAACCTATCGCTGCAGCGAGGTTGTTCATATTGAACTTGTAACCGGCCTCGACGATGTCGACATCCCATTGCTGACCCTTCCAATCGCCCTTCTCGTCCTTCGCTTGATCACGATCGAGCCCAAACCATTTGAGCGCTTTTGCACGCTTATGATGGAGCATGTTGTTGCAGATGAGTGCACCACCGTCGCCGGTCGTGAAGTGCTTGATTGCCTGGAAGCTGTAGCACGTAAAGTCAACGAACTGGTGGAGTTGTCGACCGAAGTACGTCGCATCAAATGCATGTGCAGCGTCCAGGATGAGCTTCACGCCCTTATTTGAGCACAGGTCGCTTAAGCTCTTGAGATCTGGTGGTGTTCCAGCCCAGGCAACGGCGATGACTGCCTTGACTCGCTTTCCTTCTTTACGAAGATCATCGATCGCGATCGAGACCTTCTTTGGATCGATCATCCCAGTCGCTAGGTCGATGTCAGCCCACTCGATGTTCGCTCCCAACGAGATGATCGGCGTGTTGGTGGCAACGCATGTCATCGACGTTGAAATGACATAGTCTCCATGACCGACATCCGAAAGCTTAAGCGCCAACGTCAAAGCGCTCGTGCAGCTGTTGAGAAGCGAGAGCTTGTCAGTTTGAAAACGCTTCTGAAGGGCCGCTGTTAGCTTGACAACCTCCTCACCTTCGTTGATGAAGCCAGATGCTAGTACGTTGTTGATCCCAACAACGATGTCTGGAGCTTTTGCGTGAATCTTGAAAAGAGGGTACTTCTTCATGAGTTCCTGTTTGTTACGATCTCTTCGATCGACAATCCCTTGAACTGTGCCAACGGCATGTCGATGATGCCGAGGTTGGAAAGGTGCTGAGAAAGCTGTTCCTTCGTCATGACATCATCATTTGATGTGTACGTGAACCGCGGCGTCTCTCCGGTCAAGAACGCAGGACCGATCACGTAGTTCTTTCGTCCTTTGCCGTTCTCAAACTCACGGACGCGGCATGATTCAGATTCGTTGATCAGATCCTCGTGCAACTTTTCACCAGGCCTCAAGCCGATGATGTTGATCTTTGCTTTGAACCTCTCAGCAAAGATTTCAGCAAGATCTCCGATCTTCATCGAGGGCAGCCGAGGAATCCACGTATCGCCAGAAACGCCGTGCTCGCTCAGAGCGACCTCGATGAGATCCACAGAATCGTCAAGCGTCATGACGAACCTTGTCATGTTTGGATCGGTGACGGTCAAACAGCCTGTGTTCTCTGCTTGATACTTGAAGAGCGGGATGATGCTACCTCGAGACTCGAGAACGTTGCCGTAACGGACACAGACGTATTTCACGCCAAACCTGGGCGTCAGCGCTTGTGATGTTACGATCCTCTCTGACAAGGATTTACACATACCGTAGACGTTGACTGGCGCGCAGGCTTTGTCCGTGCTAACGAACAGCACGCGACTTGGGGGTACGGGTGTTGAATTCACAACATCGATGACGTTTGTCGTTCCGATGACGTTTGTCAGCATGCTCTCGCCGGGGGAGAGCTCGCAGGTATCAACCTGCTTGAGAGCTGCGGCCATGATCACAGTCGATGGTTCGACCATTCGCATGACATCATGGATCCTGTTCTTGTCCCTGACATCGCCGACGTGAAACTTCACGTTGTCACGCGTTGTCGTAAGCTCGTTCCTGATCGTCCAATGCTTGGCTTCGTCCCTTGAGTAAACGTGGACGAAGTTGTTTGTTGCCAACCTTTCGATCAGCTTCTTTCCCAGCGAACCGGTGCCGCCGAAGATCAGGTAACGATGCTTCATCGCCCAATCCTACGTTAGTAACCTCACCTTGTACTCGCCGAGGGGAACGATTGACGCATAACGCGTCTGCTTGTAGCCAATCTTCTCCAACGTAGCAGGATCTGACCAGGAACCTGTGATGACCTTCGATCCATATGGGTTCATGTCGCAGTTGTACATTCCGCCGTCCAGGATTCCTGTTGACTGATAAAGCTTCCAGTACTCCTGCTGAAACGTTAGCTCCGTGAACTTTCCGTGAACGTTGAGTTGAGCAAAAACATGCCTCATCGCGTGAAGTCGATTCAACGCAGGAAGTTGCGTTAGAAAGTTCGAACGCCAGACATTTCCCGACAGGTCGTGATGATCGAACTTGATGCTATGACCTGTGATCTTGTTCGTATGCGATTGCCACAGGCCTGAACGAGAACCTGCGACCGGACGATCCTTGTCGTACAATCGGCAGTTTGTGATCGAGTATTCGTGCAACCTGACAGAGCCAACATCAAGCTGTTCATCAAGGAATTGCATGCACTCGCTCATCGCCGAGTAAGCGTAGTGCATCATGTCAGATTCAATGATGTACGTGTATGAGGATCTAGGTGCATTGATGAGGTGAGGTGACTGAAGCCACCAATCGATCGCCGACCAGTACCCCACGTTTCTCTCCGATTGATGCACGTACTTGAACGTACGTTTCAACCTATCGACGATCCGATCATCGGTTGATCCATTATCGAAAACGATCACATCGTCCGAATAATCAGGGATCTGCTCAACGATGTTGTCGATAACCTGATCGAGAATGATCGACCTGGAGTTCTCCAGGCAGCACGTGACAAGAAGGATCGCTGGGTTCATACGAGCTGAAGCATGTTTCTGTAGGGTTCGTATCCTTCGGGCAACCTCCAACGTTGAACGTTGGGGATCGTTGGACTTGCTAGCAGCACATCGTCATTGATAGCTGAACGCGGGAGAACCTGCGAAGCGATACCAACCTCTCGTGAAACGACGGGGATGCCTAACAACCCACACTCGATCAAGGATTGAGGCCCTCCCTCGCACCTTGAGGTGCACGGGTACAGATCCAGCGTTTGATAGAGTTCGTTGACAGTTTCTTGTGACGGGCGCTCGATGTACGTGAACGGTACCTTTCCATCGAGCCTCGAGATGACGTACTGCCTACGCCAGCCTGCCAGGAGGACGTGCACATCGTCCCTTTGTCGTGCCATCGAGATAATGGCATCGCACAGAAGGTCCGGACCCTTTTCCAACTTTGGAAGGAAAACTCCATTGTGGATTCCAGCTCCCTCCGTGTCCCTTTGGAACGAACCTATGACGAACGCTGAACCCGGGATCCCGTACTTCTGTCGAAGCTCAAGCTTGTTGCCTGTTGGACGCCAGATCTTGTCGTTCGCCCAGTAGTGCAGCAGGTGTATCGGTTTTTGCGTGTACTTCCTGATGAAGTTTTCAGTTTCTGCGTTGTAGACATGGTACGCCGATGTGAACTGATCGCGACGCCTGAATTCGTCTGCAGCGACAGGCCCAAATTTTTCGGGCACGATGTGATGAACTGACGTCACGATCTTCTTCTGACCGAGCACCTCATAGGGAAGCTTGTTGAAGCACCAGTCAGCTAACGCCCAGATGACATCAGCATCCTTGGGATTTTTCACGATGATGTCAGCGTTGTCGGCGTTGAACTCATCAACGAATCGATCAACGATCCAATCCTCACCAGGAGCTAGGACGAAAACCTTTCTCATGCGTTGATCACCCTTTCGAACTCTGAAACGTACTGCTTTGCAACGTTCCTGATGTCGATGTCAGATGGAGGACCCAACCATTCCTTCGGAGGCAGCTTCACGCGTGATACGTCGATGTCTGGTGGGTGCTTGTAGTCAAAGAGACCATGATCGTACGGCACCTGTTCATCGACAACGAGCCCGAAGTTACTAACGATCTCCTTTGTCCCGCCGACGTTCGAGCAGACGACTGGCGTACCCTGGCTGATAGCTTCAACGACAACGTTTGGGCAGTGATCAGCCCATGCAAGATGAAACATCCAGTTCGACACCGCAAACACCTCAGCACATACCTCGGCCGGTTGGTTGCCGGCGTAAAGAACGTGAGGATCTGAGGTAACAACGTCAGGATTGCTACCCAGGACGATGATGCAGCTGTTGGGATGCTGCGTACGACGTATGTGGTCGAACAGTTCGATGTTCTTCTTCAACCTTTTCTGTGAGTGCCAGTTCGCAGAGCACACGAAGATCTGATCGTAAGTTTGCCTGATCTTCATCAAGCTAGCGATCTTGATGTCTCGTACTGGCGCTTGCTCGATACCATTGTGAATGACTGTCCCCGGACGCTCGTGCCAGAGGTTGCACGTCACCCGTCTATCGAACATGGATTGCCAGATCACCGAATCAGCCGTATCGTACAGATCTTTGATCCTTACGTTCTTTGACTTGAATTCGTCAGGTGCAAACCAGATCCCGTCAAGCCTTTGCACGATCTTTTTTGCTAGCTGTTGACCCGATCGTTCGATGAAAACTAAAGAGACATCGGCCGAATCACCAGAGCTAGCGATGTCATGACCTTGGTTGATCAGCTCCTTCGCCAGTCGGGTGCCGAAGTTGTTTGGACCGTTCGTTGAACCGAACGCGACGTTGTCGAAGTGCACCCTCATGATCGTTGCTTGACAGCTTGGATCACCGGGATCGCGAACTCCGTTCCGCTCCACATCACCGCGATCAACGCTAGTTCCCTTGTCTCGATGTTCTCGAGCTTCGCCCTTTGGGTGAAGATGTTAGGGTCTAACTCCTGGGTGTTGTTGACGAGGACGGCATCGTAGTACTGCTGGGCCATGTAGTTCACGCTCTCGTTGGAGAGCTGTACGTTTGATGTCTTGAACAAATCAGCCAGCGTTTCGAAGATCTTCATGTACGCTTCAACGCACGAAGTGAGGTTGAGTGAACGGTCCTCGTCCTTCAGAAACTTCAGCTTCTCGCCTAGAAGCTTGCTCACGACATCGTTGAACTTCGATTCCTTCATGATGCTGTCCTCGCTGCGTACTCCTTGTGAAGATCTTCACCGAATGGTGTTTCAACGAAGAGGTTGTGGAGCAGCTGGACATCATTGAAATCCAACATCGATAGCTTGTACTCGTGGATGACGACCAGATCAACTACTCGTTGCTCGCCGCGGTCGGTTGTCGTGAACGTAACGAGCTTGAAATACTGATCCGCCAGCCACTTGACAGCCGGCTGCGACAGCTTATGTCGACTAGCGCTGAACACGGCATTCAACGTGTCGTTGATCGTTTCCCTGATCAGGTGCAACGTCACCGGAGTCATCGGTTCGTTCGAAAACTTCTTGAGCTTCGATGCTAGCTGAATGTCAAGCAGTTGGTAGAACCTGACGTTCTGTTTTTGTTCCTGCATGCACCAGACTATACACCCTCGATGAAATCGACGTATCGCCACACATAACCGCCTGCAACAGGACGTTTCCCCTGACACACAAGTTTTATGTTCTTTACGTTCGTGATTTGCACAGCGTATGACAACGATGGGAATTCTGCAATGATCTCCCCGTCGATTGTCAACTGTTGCACACGTTTTTTCTGCGTGTTCGATTCATGCGCTTTCAATCGTTCTTTGGGATCAGCATATCGTTTTTGTTGCGCTAGCGCATGATTTTGAAGCTTGATCGGGTCTGATTTCGCTTTTCTTATTGCTTCTCCTAATCGTTGGCGTTCATCAGGGCTCGAGTACAATACGATTTTACTTTCGCTGATCTTTTGACGCTCGACGGCACTTTTGATTCGTGGAAGATGATGATTTCCCGGATTTCCTTCACCTCCCGTCGTAAAATTCGATCCTAAACTAGTGGGATAATCGTAATGATACGTGTGAAGTTCAACAATCTTAGATTTTTCCCACTCGATCAAAAGATCGTACGCGTTAATCGAGACACACTCAACTCGACGAACAATTCCATGCTTTTGAACAACGTTCGTATGTTTCTTGTTGCTACGATCAAGTCGACGTACGCGAGCGACGTTGCCAATTCCAACGTAAAATGGAACGCCCTCGCTCGTGTAATCGCAGTAACCAAACGCTAAACTAGATCGACTCAATGAATCGAACGTACTGTTCGATGCACGGTCTCCATTCTTCAAACCTAACATTATTGGGGATGAACTTACCTCCAATGAGGATCGATTCGAGTTCTTCCCAAGAACGATAGACGTGATCTTCACCTGCAAATTCCACACATCCTCCACCATCAACATGAACATAGGTAGGAAGACCAGCTGAAATCGACTCACTGATGTGATTCGGACCGGGATCAAAACGACTTGCACTGACGTACACATCGTACCTGCCAAGCTGCTCCCCGAGCTTCTCGGCATCGAGCGGGGGCACGGACTTCGTGTTGGAGAAACTACGACGGTCGCGACCGATGTACGTGAACGTAAAGAGGGGGTTTTCACCAACGAACTTGTCCAGCTTGTCGTAGATGTCGAAGCCCTTCAGTTCGTTGTTGCTCCAGTGATGAGCAACGATGTTGATCTTGTCGTTGTTGAGCTTCTGTCGGGGCGCAAAAATGACCGGATCGACGCCGTTCTTGATGACGATGTTGTTCTTGCACTCCCAACCCCTCGACATGAAATAGTCCATCAGCCAGTTCGATACGAACACCGTGCCGTCCATGAACCCGCTGGCCTCGATCAGGGCCTCGTCAACACCCTTCGTGCCCTTTCGAGCGTCGTTCTCGTTTACCCTGAGGATCAGCTTGACATTGCGTTGACCCGACATCATCGACTTGTACATGTACGCTTGTTCAGCGGAAATGCCAGCTGATTCAGCCTGAAGTCCAACGATGACAGCGACATCGAGCGGCGTCGACAGTTCGTTGCAGTGAACCGCGGTGTGGCCAAGCTTCGGGATGACATCATACATCGCGTTGATGTATTTCGCACCGCCTCCCCAAGGGCCCTCAACAGGACGACGATTGATGTAGATGTTCATGATAGGATGTTACCACATCATGAACGTGAGGTTCACTTTGAGACAGTTGAGGGGGCTCGACGGCCATCGCGACGTACACCCTTCACGGTGAGCGCGGTTCTACGACCCGGTTTGTCCTCACGGTCTACCTTGAAGCTGGTATCATCATCGATCCAAACGACCTTCGTGCGACCTTCGTGGCCATGGATGGCTTCGATCGTTTCGATGTCAGGGTAAAAGCTCAGAGCGCACTTCGTCTGAAGCCACGTCATCGCACACCATTTCGTATCGAATTCGCAGCCTTCGGCGACGATACCGGTGCCAGAGACACCAGATGCATCCTCGATACGTTGCAGGTAAAATCTTCTCACAGCGCTTCCTCCCAAGGCTTTCCTTGCGACACGTAACCTCGTGTGCGAATGAAATCAGCCTCTGACTTCTGATACCTCGCGTCGTCGGTTTGATACACAGCACCGCCTTGTTCATCGATGGTGTAATGGTAGAGTACCTTGTTGAGGAAGAATTTCACACGAGCGTTGTGCAGAACCGGGAGGTACAAGGCTTGGTCACCAGCTCTCTTCACCAGGTGACCGTCCTGATTGGTGAAATTCTCGTATGGGATTCCATTGATCAAGCGTTTGCGAAAAGTCTTGAGATGACTGGTGACCCACGGATGGGCATATACGTCCGCTGTCGGAGGCAGAGGTCCGCTGATGTTTCTGTCGGAAAATCCCCATCGATGAGCCGACCAAACGCAATCGATCTGCTCGTGACGCCCGTAAATGCCAGCTAGCATAGCGAGAGCATCAGTATCAGTCAACCAGTCATCAGCGTCGAGCCTGCAGATGATATCGTCGTCTCTGCACAACTTGATGCCCTCGAGAACGTTTCTTGTCTCCCACCTCTTCTCATCGTTCCAGATCACATCGATCTTTCCCTCAGCTAGCGACGGGTCGACGATCGCCTGGAATCGCGAAACGATCTCTTTTTCCTTGATGAGCTCGTCGTTGGGCGACACGTCATCGATCAGGATCAACTTCCAATTCGTGTACGATTGTGCAACAAGGCTTGCTAGCATCTGCCCGAGTGTCGAGGACGCTGAAAACATCGGAGCGACGAACGCAAATTGAATATCACCACTCAGCACTGTCAACACCATCACGCGTGAACAGAACCTGACCGTAGTTGACCTGCTCGTCGGTGAACCTTCTGTCATCGAAGAAAATGCGCCTGTCCATGATGATCAGCTCTGGTTCGTTGTATCCTTCAACCTTCCAATCGATCTCGTCGATCGCGGCCCGACACTGGATGCCTGGATCGTCCTTCGTTGGCAGGTGATAGTCGTCCATCAGGACGATCTTCGGGTTCTTGTCGCGACAGAGCTCCCAATCTGACTTCGTTCCCTGATAGGAGTGATCGCCGTCGATGTACACGAGGTCGTGATTTTCCTTGATGTTGGGAAGCACTGACGCCGATGTGCCCTTCATGAAGGTAACGTAGCTGAACCATTCCTTCGGGAAGACGTGTTGAAGCGCTCCGATGAACTTCTCATCAAGAGCGGGGTCGATGGTCGTGATCTTGCCGTCGATTCCTCCATCGTGAAATGCCCTGGCAGCGCAGAACGTGCCGTAACCTCGTCCAAATCCGATCTCCAACATCGATGTCAGGTTCAGCTGCCTGATCAGGTAGTAGATGAGGATCCCTCGTTCGTAGTTCGAACGAAAGTACGCGCCGTACTTCTTGTAGTTCTCATCCGATGACTTCCTGTCACGCTTCGCGGTGTACTCGCCGATGTAATCAAAATCGCCGAGGATCATGCCGTCGACGGCGACACCCATGTTGTCAAGCTTTTCCTTGATCCCGATCGTCTTCATACGTTCACCCTATTGGGCAAACGATAACCGTTGCCTCCTCGAGGTCCTACACCCAACAGCTTCTCTAGTTCACCTCGCTTGACCATCTTAGCAAGCGCGCTCGACACTGCATCAAGCCTGAGCGGAGGATCAGCGTTCGCATGATTCGCCCAATTCGTGATCGTTGTAGCTGTTAAACCTTCATTGCGAAGTTCATGATTGGTCAAACATGATTCGATCCATTGCCTGATTGTCATGATTTCATCCACTTGGGCTGAGTTCTCGTCGATTTCATCGACGGTGTGATTTGGCCCTTCCATTTCGAGTGCCAGATGTGCCCGCCGGTTGTCTGAAGCCTCGTCGCCAGATCCTTGATCATCTCGTCTGTGACCTCGGACCATGGCACATCGAACATCATGTTGTTCTCTGCCGTATCGGCGATGCTCTTGCCATACAGGGAATTCCAATGCCGCGTCCAGAACGAACGGTACAGCTTGATCTTTCTCTCAAGATCGAACCAACTGTAGTGAAACACTGTCGGAAGGTGCATCGAAGCAGCGTTCAACCACGATTCGTACTGTGTTAGAGCATCCTTCGAACCCATCGTCGCGATGGTTCGAAGATTTTCGATGTCCTGCGTGTAGAAAGAAACGTGAGGCAACCTTTCGCCGGTAGTTTTGCTGATCATATCGCAACCATCAGTGCCTTCGGCGGCGATGTCAAGACCCTCTGGCGACTTACGACGCATGTCGACTGGGATCCCGTGCGTAATGTCCTGACTATTCCTGCTCAACCGCCACTTCCATGGTTGGACATCGATGCGAACCTTGTCAGGTCCTCCCCAATACTCGATGACGGGCAGGGAGATGACGTCAAGTTCCTTAGGAAGAGCTCTGCATAGCTCGAGGATCTTCTTTGCGTCGTCCTCATGCACGATCTCATCTGAATCCATCTGCCAGCAGAAGTCCTTCGTGCACATCTCACGAGCGGCTGCTTTCATGATGCCATCGTAGACAGCGGAATTCTTCGCGGTCCAATCGATATTGTGAAACACCCTGACGTTGATCCGAGGATCTTTTTTGGCGCCGCCCGAGAGGACGTCTGGAAAATCGACGAACGGTGGCCCGCCAAGCTTTCCGACCTCGAGGTCGATGATCTTCAAATCAGTCGCTTCAGCGAACTCTGCGGTCGGATACGCCAGGGCGACCAAGGCATCGATCGTTGACTCGTCGGTGCTTCCGGCATCAGCGATGTTCACTTCATCACAGAACTCGAGCATGCTCTTGATGCACTGGATGAACGGATACTTCTGCGAATGACAGTTGTACGTCGTGGTGTACCCGCTGATCGCTGGCCTGTAGTCCATCGCAGCTTTGATCCCGGTCCAAAACGTCTTCGTTGCCGTCGACAGGTACTCCTCGATTGAGTTGAGATCATCCGTCGCGAACCATTCCTCATCCTTGTGCTGAACGTTCTCGTTCAACTGGAGCTTGCAACCCAAAAGCTTAGCTTCGATCACCATCCGAGGGCATGTATCGCCACCCGGGGGCAGGTAAACGAGTCCCTCTGCCATCGAGAGCTTCTTCAGGAATGCCTCGTAACCGATGCCACCGACAAGCTCGTAATCCTTGCCGGTTCTCTCGCACCACGCTTTTGCAGCTTCGGTACCCTTGATCCATGACTGCGAATCGAGAACGATCCAACCCTTTCTCTCGGTGGAAGCTGAAGCTTCTCGTAGCTGCTTGAGCGTTAGCAACGTACGGAGATCGAAGACGCTGGAAAGCACTGTGTTGTCCCTGTCACCAAGGAACGGGAACATCATCATGTAACGTTCCTTCTGCTTCTCTGACATCCACCAAAGGTGACATGATCCGTAGAAGAACGCTGAGATCACCTTTCCGGTGACGTCATTGTGACAATCGCAAACAGACTTCGTGATCTCAGCATGCTTTTCTGGAGATCGAGCCTTGCAGTACTTGTAGTCGTATTCGAGTACAGAATACCTGACGTTGCCGACGATGCTCGGGATGAGCTGAGGGCTGATCTCGGCGATGTTCCCGAAGATCCAAAACTTGTCGGTGTTGTCCTGGATGAGCTGAGCTGTCAAGGATTTCGACTTGACCTTAGCGACTTCGAACGGAGATGCATCGATCAACGCTTGGGACGTTAGCTCGGCTCCTCCGATGAGCTCATCCGAGAAATAGTCGGCGACGAACACGATTTTTGCTGATGGCGGAATGCTGGCCGCGCTTCCGAACAAGCTAGAGCTGAAATCGAACATGCGATGATAACCTAGACCGGTCTTCATCGTTGTACACTTCTAGCGCTCTCTCGCGACTACTTAAGATCATCTCGAGTGATCTGTATCTGTCTATCGAATAGCGGTTAAGAGTTAACTGCTTAAGCTATCTGATCCTTACTAGATCTTAAGATCTGGATCTAGATCTTCGGGCGCGTGGAGCATCATGACATCAAAGAAGATCGTGAAGAGATTACCTGACAAGATCAAGCCTGCTGAGAAAAAATCACGTAGGTTGAGTTCATTTCCTCCTCCTAGCGATGAGACCACGGATCAGATTGCGAACATTCACAAGAAGATTCAGAGCAGTTCAGCGTTGAACGGAGGGTTTGAAGCCGTGTCATCGATGGTCAAAAAGATAGAGAGGGATCAGGAGAAGCTTGTGGAGACCGTTCAGGACATCCACAACGTGATCTTTCATCCCGACGACGGCTTGTTCGCCAGGGTCAAGGACGTCGAGACGATGAAGGATCGACTCGCTGAGATCAGCATCATAGAGGATGCTGTGGACAAGCTTCAACAACGAGTCGACATCGGCGAGAAGGACATCACACGTGATAGAAAAACCATCGAGGATAACGACAAGGTCACAAAGGTGCATGTCGAGCAGCTCAAGGAGTTGAATCGTCTAAAAGATCGATTCGATGTCATCTGGAAGTGGGTGCTGCTAGCAATTGCAGGTGGCGCGACGACCATGGTCGGAAAGGTCGTGTACGGACTGCTGAACAACCACGTTCAGTTTCGTTGAACAGCTCCAGGTCGTTTGGTACGATGTGATGTGGTGTCACAGATCATCGAGCACCTTGAATCAGCGTTGAGCATTTCATCGCTGCTTGTCAATGGACGTCAGGGCCCTGTCGTTTCGATTGGGCCACAAGCGTTCACGACATGTCGTTCAAGCGATGACGATGTCAACTCCTTCATGTCGATCATCATCCAGCATGCGATGAAAGCGGAACGCCTGTACCCAGGCACGTTCCTGTTGACCGTTCGAGCCATCCTAGAAAACTTGAAGCAGGTTCGCTCTGGGATTCCTGTCCGACGCCAGGGAAAGAATGTTAGCGTGTCCCGAGAGGCAGTTTCAAGGGCTGCTACGAGGCATGATCTTGATGAGCTTCTTGCTGCTTGCCTCGATGGCACGAACGAGGAAGTTTCGACGATGATACGTGAGGCGATCGATCTTGCAGGTCACGGTGGAAGGATCATCGTCGAAAAATCATCAAATTCAAACAACAGCATCGAGCTCGTCTCAGGTTATACGTTCGCTTTCGAGCCGTCGTGGCCTGTGACGTTGAAGGAGACGTCACCGAAGATCATCTGCATCGATGGGTACGTCGAGTCAGTTTCGGAGCTTCATCGACTGTTCCAGGAGACGTCAGAAACAGGTTCAACCGTCCTGCTTTTCGTAAGGGCGTTGTCTGATGATGTGAAGCATACCATCAAGGTCAACAACGATCGAGGAACGTTGAGGGTAATACCCGTCATCGTGCCGTTCGAGCTCGAGGGCATCAACACGTTGAACGATGTTTCGATAGCAGCTGGCTGCAGGTTGATCACGTCGTTGCTTGGCGACGTGATCAGCAACGTAACGTTGGCTGATTCATCGGTCGTTGAATCGTGCAGCATCGCAGGCAGGAGCATCAGCTTCGTTCAAAGATCGACGATGAGATCTGTTTTCTCGCATGTTCGTGAGCTACGAACAAAACGTGAGAAGACTGACGTGGATGACGTTGCTGATCTGCTCGACAAAAGGATCAGATCGTTATCGCCGAACCACGTCATCGTCAAGTTCGTCGATGATCACGATTACATCGCCGCAGCAACGGCTGCGGACTCATCGCTCAGGGCGTTGAGAGCGCTTGTGGATTACGGAGTGCCCGGCCCAAAGAACGATATCGTGAGAAAGGCCGCCGCCGATTGCGTAGCGGCCATCACGGGATCTGTGATCACTTCAGATGATCGAGATCATCGAGTGCATCGATGATCGCTTTCAATGCCGCCTGACTGACGTTGTTCTTCTTGTCGATCCCAGCATCTCGAAGGGCATCGAAAGCCTTTGCGCTGCTAGGCGATCCACCGGATACCTGAGCGCCTGGTGCAACAGTCCCAGGCTTCGTTGTCGCAGTACCCGCTGATGCTTGGCTGCTCTGCGCGGCGCCTGTACCAGTCGAACCAGTCGTGCCAACAGCACCTTGTTGTGCTGCTCCTGCTGCGGCTTGTGATACTGCTTCTACGTTCTTCAAGCTGGAAATCACGCTGTTCGAGATCGTTTTGACGTCCGACAATTTCACCGACAGCATGTTCTTCGCCAGCTGCTGCAATCCTTTCCTCCCCTTGAGGTACTTGTCCGACCACGACTTTCCAGCCGCCGCGATCGCACCCTCAGGCTTCAAGCCCTTGATGATCACGTTTTGAAGATCGGTTAGCTTCTTTCTGTCCTCCGGTGCCAAGCTTCCGAACGATGCCATGTCGAGGTTCTCGCTCGATTGACCGGTGATGATGGTGCCCAACGTCTGATCATCGCCAGCGTTAGATCCCAATGCTGTCACGTACTCGGTGAACTGGGAGAAAAAGTTGTGGAGTGCGTTCGAGAACGCCAGCGCATCGACCAGCGGGTTTTCCTTCTCGTCCTTGAACAGATCGATGATCTTGCGAACCATTCCTCTCGTGTCAGATCCAGAGAGAACCTTCGTGACATCAGCAACAGCGGCATCCCTTGCTTGGGCTAGCGCAACAAGCGGACCGAAGTTGATGGCCTTGAGCTTCTTGACGATGTCAACCGCAGCGCTGATCTGCTGCTTGTCAAAAGCTTCGAGGATCAGGCTGTCTCGTTCATCGTACGAAGAAACGTTTTCATCGATGATCTTCAGCTTCTCCTTGAGGGAACCAAGCTTGGCCTTTTCTTCGTAACGTTCGCGGAGGGTAGATTTCTGGTGCATGGTTGTTTACTACACTATGTAGGTTGTTACCTTCGTTGAGAAACACATGAAACCTCGTGATAAGATCAGCAAGTCGGTTTGGACGCTTCATGCTACCGTGAAGGATGACCTTGCGCGCAACGTGACAACGGCGGTTCGCGGTGGTCAGCTCAAGATCGAAGCGAGTCAACTTCCTATCCTTCTTGGTTTGATCGCTTCGTCGGTTGACGAGGGTGCGAACAAGGGTCATAGCTCTCTGATGCGATCGATCGACGCTGCACTTCGTGAAGCCGCCTCAGACGCCGCCCTCGATGCTAATTTTCCCCTAGAGGCGAAAAAAAACTGACGAGGAAGGGATGGTTTCACAGGGTGATGAGCATGCTTGAACGAGCGTTGGAGTCATAGTGTTAGGACAGAAGCACCTTGTCAAATGCAGATGCGTGCTTCCGCAGTTCAAACGCTTTGCATCACCTCCTGTGCATCAGTTCACGGTGTTTTCTGTCATCAACGATGACAATTCCGTGAAGCCCAAGTTTGCCCAGTGCACGAACTGCGGCGTGATCCATAAGGTCATTGAACTTGGACGATCGGAGATCATGCAAGGAAAGGAAGCGATGTCGTCGATCGTTACCATCGACGACATCAAGCTATCGTTGAACCCAAAGTTCGTCTCTGTGTTGGAGGGGAACAATGCGGATCTTCCAACATGGGAAGCAACCAAGTTCATCATCGATAACAAGCAATGGGGACAGTACGTTGTCCTGACGTCAGACGTCGAAGACAATATTCGTCAAGGAAAGTACATGATCGTTGTCAGCGAATCAATGCTGAGCATCGATGGTTACACTCGACAAGAGGCACCAAGATGAGCGGTGAGTTGTACGGAAAGCTAGCTTCGGAGAAGCTTGCTGATGAGAACAACGAGTGTCGACAGATCGCTAAGACAATCTCAGAGTATGGGATCACCGACAGGCAGAGACTGTTCTTGATCTACCTTCTTACGCTCGAGGTGGAAAATGCGGAAAAGATGCAGGAGCTTTCCTTCGCAGTGAAGGAGATCGCTGGCAATGAAACGTTCGTCACCAGTCATATCGAGGTAAACCATGGGTCGTAAGTTAGCCGCGGCGGTCAAAAATGCTCCCAAGTCATTCGATGAGGAGGAAGAGCAGCAAGCTGGTCGATTGTCACTCGCTTCTGGTGACGATGCTAGGGTCGTGCTTCTTCATGGTGATGTGACGGAGCAGATGATCTCGCACGTGATGCTACACATGCTCAGCCTGGCTAGCATGAACCATCGACCCATCACGCTAGTCATCTCAACGTACGGTGGTTCCGTCGACGAGATGTTTGGGCTCTACGATCTGATCAAGATGCTCCCATGTCCAGTTCACACAGTCGCGTTAGGAAAGGTGATGTCAGCTGGTGTCCTTCTTCTTGCCTCTGGCACGAAGGGAAAGCGTTCGATCGGAAGATCGGCTAGGATCATGATGCATCCTATCTCGAACGGCATGGGCGTCAACAACGTCTTCGACATCAAGAACGAAACAACCGAACTTGAGCGCATGCAGAAGATGATGGCGGACGCAATGGTTCGTGAAACGAAGATGACGTCGAAGAGCATCACTGACATGATGGAAAACGTTCACAATCGTTACATCGCCGCGACAGAGGCCATCAAGCTTGGGATCGTCGATCAGATCCTCAATGAAGATCGCAAGAAGTGAATCTGCGACCTTCCGGTTGTAGTGTTGCTTCATGTCAGCTAAGCACGACTACGACAAGTACTTTCCGTACAACGTCGTACGAGATGAGCAGAGATCTGCTGTAGAATTCGCGTTGAACGCTTTCCTCGACGAAGGAAAGCAGTTCGTCGTTCTCGAGATGGGCACGGGCTGTGGAAAGTCTGCAACTGGTGTGACGATCGCCCGGTACCTCGCCGCGAACATGCCCTCGACAAGCATCGAGGACGTGAAGTCTGGAGCGTACGTGCTGACGACCCAGAAGGTTCTTCAAAAGCAGTACGTTGACGATTTTGGTCCTGCTACGAAAGGGCTGCTTCGCTCGATCAAATCGAGCAAGAATTACACATGTCAGTTCTATCCCGAACAGGACTGTGGTTCGTCGAAACGCGTCCTTGCAGGAATGCGTCGGCAGCTTGCTGGCACCGACTTCCAGAAGTGTTGCTCGTCATCCTGTCCGTACACTGCTGACAAGCAAGCCTTTGTTGATTCACCGATCAGCGTAACGAACTTTTCGTACTTCCTCGCTGAGACGATGTACGCTAGGAAGCTAGAGCCACGTGAGGTTCTCATCATTGATGAGTGTCACAACGTTGAGTCCGAGCTAGGAAAGTTCATCGAGGTGACATTCTCAGAAAAATTCGCGACCGAGGTTCTCAAGTGCAAGGTCCCCAAGTTCAAGGGTCACGGCGACGAGCTAGCGGCTGAGGTCTTCAAGTGGGTCAGCAAGAAGTACAAGCAGACGCTTGAGAAGCACGTGGCCTCCGTAGAAAAGAACATGCACGCCAAGCTTGAGTCCGATATGGAGGGAATGTCGGAGATTAGCAAGAGGTACGAGATGCTCGATATGCACCTCTGTAAGGTCAATCGATTCATCAACACGTTCACGCCTGACAACTGGGTGATGAACGTAATCAAGCCTCAAGGCCCTCGTCAGCAACCGAAGTATGAGTTCAAGCCCATCGACGTGAGCAGCTACGGGTATGACATGCTCTACAGGTTCGGCGTGAAGGTGCTGATGATGTCAGCAACGATCGTTGACAAGGATGTGTTCTGTAGGTCGATAGGCTTACCCACCGAACAGGTTGCGTTCATGAGGATCCCATCTCCATTTCCGATCGAGAATCGTCAGATCCATGTCATGCCCGTTGGAAGCATGTCGATGTCGAAGATCAACGAAACGTTGCCGATGATGGTCGAAGCAATCAAGTTCATCCTCGAGGAGCACAAGAACGACAAGGGCATCATTCACTGCGTGTCGTTCAAGATCGCTCAGCATCTGTACGAGAACCTTGGCAGGCCATCACGGTTGTTGATCCACGGATCGGACAACAGAGATCAGGTGCTTGATCATCATGTTACGTCGACGGAGCCAACAGTGCTTCTATCACCATCGATGATGGAAGGTGTAAACCTAGCTGACAACGCCAGCAGGTTTCAGATCCTTTGCAAGATTCCATTTCCGTACCTTGGCGACCTGGTCGTGAAAAAGCGAAAGGACAAGGATCCCATGTGGTACGGGTTTCAAACCGCGAAGTCCATCATCCAGGCGATGGGTCGAAGCGTCAGAAACGAAAATGACCATGCGACGTCATATGTTCTGGACGCTGACTGGGTGAACTTCATGTCAAGATCTCGTAGCATGTTTCCGACCGATTTTTTGCAATCGATCATTGTCCATTGACGCGACGCAGTGCGAGAAAAATTGCTGTAGGATGTTACTATGAAGGATAGTTATCCTCGAGGCAAACACTCATGGAATCAACACAGGTACTCGAGAAGTGGACAGAGCTGAAGACGTTGGTTGAATCACTTGACCAGGACGTTACAAAGAACGCAAAGGGCACCGCCAGCGCTGGTGTCAGGGCTCGAAAGGGACTGCGTCTTCTGAAGAAGAAGGTCAGCGACTTCGTCAAGCTGACGGTCGAACTTGACAAGGCGAAGAAGGCCGAAAAGGCTTCTGAGAAGGTGACCACGCCAGCAGCCTGACACAGAAAGCATCCAAGTGAATTGATGCCCGGTTAACTCCGGGCATCGTCGTTTCGAGTGACTTACTTAAACACGAGGAAACATGCCATCATCAAGAGCAGTTCTAGCGGATCTCGTAGCTGCGGGTCTCGACCCGACAAAAGCTCACAGAAGCCTTAGGGGCGGTCGATTGCAAACGCCCGACGGCGGCTCGAAAAGGAAGAAGGGCAAGGAAAAGCCAGCTGTCGTCGAGGTTGAGGTTGTGAAGCCTGTCGACCCGCCGATGCCAGTCGTTGAACCTGAACCCGTTGTTGCGCCTAACGAGGTGCCCAAATCAGTGGGTCCGGCTCTCGTATTTCTTGAAGAGCCGAAGCAGGAGGTTGTAGCACCGGTCGACCAAAAGCAGGCTGATGAACCAGCTAAGGTAGATGATCAGGCTGACGACAAGGTCGAAAAGAAGGCGAAGAAGCAAGCGAAGCAGTCAAGCTGATCTCAACTTGATTTACGGATCTTCTCAAAGATCGATTTTTCGATCTGACAGATTCTCATCCTTGAAAGCTCGTAGATTTCACCGATCTCCTGGAGAGTGTGCGGCCCTTCTTGGGCCGCAATCATCACGCAATTGTGACCCTTTCCGTATGAGATCCACTGTGGACACCTACGTCTATTGCAATCGACGTTGTTTGCGTTGTGGACAGCGAAGCACGTTGTTCCGTCCACAACGCGCTCGTTCTTTTCGTCAATGATCTTCAATCGTCTTTTTCCGTGTTGCATACAACCTTGTCTGTGGGTATAATGTAACGAGAACAACACTTAGTGTACAAGATTCGTCGAGGTCATGTTTCATGACCCTTAGCAGAGAGAACAAGCACAACACATGAAGAAGACATACGTCCTGGACACGAACGTTTTGCTGTCCGATCCCAATTCGATCTTCTCGTTTCAGGACAACGATGTGATCATTCCGATGATCGTGTTGGAGGAGTTGGATCGTCACAAGAGCAGGCCCGACGAGGTTGGCAAGAATGCTCGACACGTATCGAGGATGCTGGACGACCTCCGTTCCAAGAACAGCAACCTGTTCCATGGGGTGAAGCTTAAGGATGGCGGCACGTTGAAGATCGTGTCCGTTGATCAGACGAAGGGCAAGGCGCTAGCATCTGAACTGCAACCTGACAAACCCGACAACATGATCATCTCTGTTGCGGCAACGTTGAGGAGCCAGAACGTCATCCTTGTGTCGAAGGACATCAACGTTCGTTTGAAGTGCGATGCGATCAACGTGAAGTGTGAGGACTACCTGAAGATGCGGGTGACCTCTGATCAACAGAAGTTTTACCGCGGCGTCGATGTTCTCGAGGTTCCGGAAGAGCTGATCAACTTCTTCTACGAAAACAGGAGCCTTGAGCTGCCTGAATCGGTCCTGAACGGACGGAAGATTCACTCAAATCAGATCGTCATCATCAAGACCGTCAAGGATGGCCAGACCGTCAAGTCTGCGATCGCGAAGAAGACAGGCAAGGAATCCAACACCATCACGCCAATCCAGAACATCGAGAACGTGTTCGGGTTGCAGCCGAAGAACAAAGAGCAGAAGTTCTCGCTCGATCTCTTGTTCGATCCTGAGATCAAGCTCCTGACGCTTGTCGGACCATCTGGCACCGGCAAGACGCTGATGGCTCTGGCATCGGCACTTGAACAGCTCAAAGGGCTTGGAAATGGCACCAATGCGGTCTACGAAAAGTTGATCGTCACCAGACCGATTCAACCCGTTGGTAAGGAGATGGGATTCCTGCCGGGCACCCTCGAGGAAAAGATGGAGCCGTGGATCGCTCCTATCCGCGACAACCTCAGCTTTCTCATCAACAACAAGGGTACAGCGTCAGGTCGGCGCAAGCGCGCCACTGAAAATGGCAAGCCCAGCTACGACAACGGCGAGTACCTCAGGACGCTCCAGGCGAATGGATTGATCGAGATCGAGGCGATCACGTTCATCAGGGGTCGTTCAATCCCGAACGCGTTCATCATCATCGACGAGGCTCAGAACCTATCGATGCATGAGCTCAAGACGATCATCACACGAGCTGGCGATGGCACGAAGATCGTCCTGACGGGAGATATCGAGCAGATCGATAACGTGCACGTTGATGTTTTCACCAACGGTCTCACGTACGCGGTTGAAAAGTTCAAGGATCAACCGATCGCAGGCCACGTGACGCTCACGAAGGGTGAACGCTCACCCTTGGCCACCATTGCAAGCCAAATCCTCTAAAGGTGAACTATCTCTTCTGGCAGTCATAGTTATGATCTATGCGATTCAAGGTATACGTTGACTGGACGACAGAAGAAACGCCTCGCCCGTTCTACGTTGGAAAAGGAACCGATGCAAGACTAAAGCTTGTCAAGCGAAACAAACTTCACTCTGCGATCATGGCCAAGTATGGTTTTGATCGCAGAGTCGTGTTTGAAACAGATGAAGAGAAAGGCGCGCTAGATCTTGAATGTGAACTCATCAAAGAGCACAACACATACGTGCAAGGAGGTGGATGGGGCGCTAATTTCACAACAGGTGGCGAGGGAACTTCTGGAGCTAAGCGTCCTGATCAACGTGGTGAAAATCATCCGATGTATGGGAGAAAACACACGGAGGAGTCAAAGCGTAGGAACAGCGAGTCTAACAAGCTAGCGACGGTAGGCGAGAAGAATGGCATGTTCGGTAAACATCACAGCGAAGAGACACGAAAGAAGATTGGTGAAAACCAACGTGGTTGGCATCACACAGATGAATCGAAGAAAGCGATTAGCAAGGCTGTTAGCGATTCACTTCGCGGTCGTAAGCTCTCAGATGAACACAGGCGTAAAATTTCTGAGACGCGTAAGGGTCGCGACCCATGGAACAAGGGTCTAAAGATGAAGATCGTAGATGTTGAAGAACTAATTGTTACAGATGTACTCTGAGAGGATGAACGGTTCGTGTAACGGCATCCGGGTATAGATTAGAAGCCGGATGCCGTACGGAAATCCCGACCCAGCACACCCAATCAAGTTCATCAAGGGGCTGCGAACACCAGCCGAACTTGATCTTTCGCCGCGACATGGTGCAAGATTCTTTGCGAAGCTCATGTATGAGTTTTGGGGGTTCTGCATCAATGGAGGATCAAGTCTAACTGATCCGGGTGGATTTCCGTTGTTGTCGGGCGTCAACATGCCCCAAGGATTCGGTTCTGATCCTGTTGGGTTGCTTGCGACAGGTGGTGACGGTGTCACCACATTCGGATCAAACGTGTTGTCGTCAGCAGGCGTTGATTTCAAAGCGCTTGATCTTCAACTGGCGACTGGTACGTCGACAGGAACGATCGCCGGAAAGTACGTGACCGTCTGGAGACCTGGTGACACATCACCCGATGATAGCGTGTATCGCATCCTTGGGTTGACAGCGACTGACGATCTGATCGTTGATGTTGCATCAGGCGGCACCACACGTCTAGGAGGGAAAGCGAAGTTTTCCGATCGAGGCGGAATCAAGTTTCGAGTGATCGACATCGCGGCGGTCACAGCCACAACTGGTTGGGGAAACAATCATCACATGGTGTTGAATCTCGCTGGCGCCCCGAGCGTGAATCCCGGTCAAGCAGTCTCACAGGTAAGGTTGGAGACGGCAAGAAATCAGATGGACGTAATCGTTACCGTCTCGCCTTCTGGCACGTGGAATGGCTCATCGTTCTCCGATCCTTCAACACCGGTGACATCAACCTGGTTTTCGACGAATTCAACAGGAGGTCAAGGATCGTACATGATGATCGGGGGTTACGAATTTCTGATAGCTCACTCAAAGGGTGAGGACGGAGCGTGGTTCTCCTCATCAGGTATCGAGCCTGTCATGCATATCGAGGTACCTCAACGTTTGTACTCACCGATCGTGGATCCGAACCCAGTTTGTTGGTTCGTCACAAACACTCCACCTGGGCAGATCACGGGCTCGTACTCCAACGGTTTCAACATGGTATGCGCTGATGGCGTGACACGAAATTGGAGCACGCTCGTTAGGGTGCCAACTGCCCTAGGCGATCATACGCACTACCTGATCTCTCCAGCATCCGGAGGTCTCTGGCATGGTTTTTCAAAGGGTACAGCGTACGCTAACGCTCATTTCAATGCGTTCAGTGGTACGTACATCTCCACTGATGCTGTTCTTATGCACTCAGGTGTCACCGGCGCTGGAAATCAGCACTGCACATCAAGGGTACGATTGAGAAGGGTGAGGTTCACCGGAAAGAACAGCAAACCCAACATGAGATTGGGACAATCGTGGGTGCATACTGGAGCCGGCGTGTTGTGGCCGTGGGATGGATCTGAGGTCGCATATGGCATCTTCCCAGAAGGCGGAGGCTCGCAGCCTGGAGATTACCAAGGATGACGATCCATATCTCTAGAGACTTTCTGACGAGCGTTTCCTCATCAGCTCCTGCTACGAACATGTACCTGTTGGCGGCGTTCATGAACCATGTTCTGTCGTTCGATGTCGACAAGCATGTAAATTTTGATCTGACGTCATCAACCTACACGAAGGGTCAGTACGATCTTGATGCCAACAACCTACAATTCGCATCGATAAACAACGTGACTGGTAGCGAATACACCGTAACGATCCCACAGATCGCTTACACCGTGTCACCATCTGACGTCGGAAGGATTCTTGCGTTACGTAGCAATGCATGGCCTAGGCACAACTCTGGATTGTTCAGGATCAACTCTGCTAGCGTTATCAACAACAGCCTGCAGATCGACTATCGTTCAACGATGTTTCCTCCGGAGGAGGTGAGCTCGCTAGCCTGGCGCGTGTTTGAAACTGAAGCCGTAGCGACAGCGACGTTCCTTTCTGGTTCGGACGGTACAACAGGCTACTCAACGCGCGGGAATGCTAACGCGTCGAGGATCATGTTGAACTCCTTGGCTGGTTACCACGTCAGGTTGTGCATGGAATCGCCTGGCGATCGTGTGATTGCATCATGTTCGTTTTCGATCGCTCCTGGTGCAGGATCAGTTGACAGGGCGGATTTTGACGATCTGGAGGGGAACCTTCACGGCGCGATGTGGTACAAGACGAAGGATCAGATCTACAAGGGAACTGTCGTGGGCCTGCCCTCAAACGCATCTTCGACAGGGCAATGGAGATTTTACGCGATGGGCGATCCTCTCGCTGGATCCGTGCTGGCGATCACAAGGAACGTTTCGTTTGCTACCGGCGGTAACGGCTGGACGACGTTCGGATATCCTGAGGATGAAGAGTTCGTTTCTGGTAGAAAGATCATCGACAGGTTGTTCGTCATAGGTTACGGCAACACGTTGTCGAACCTTTCATGGCACAGCGGATTCTTCAACGACGGTCATGCCCAAGGGATGACATGGAGCAAGTACGGGTACCCGATGCCATGCATCATGAGCAGCTACTCTGACATCCGGAACATAGGAGGAAACCCTCGCAACCTATCGTCGTCGGCTGCTACACCGTTCGGAAATGTCACTGAGCTGACGACTGTCGAGCTGATCGGCGGGACGATGTTGAATTCCCTCGCGGCGGTGACGTCCAGCATCTTCCAGTTCGCTCCACGTCGCGTCGGAAGGTTACCCATCGCAAGATCGGGTCGCTCGAACTACGGTCAATGGACAACAACCCCTGATCGACAGTGGCTTCATACGATGAACGGAATCTTTGTCCCGTGGGGAGGTCCATCGACGCTCGATAACCTGACGGGTTCAGCAAACGCTTATGAGATCTCTACGTCGTTTGCTGAAGGTGCTGGGATTCAGTTCTTTGAATCAGATCCTCCAATGAGCGATCCAGAGGTTGAGGATCTGATCTCCGGCAGGGATCATGACGCCGGCAGGTACAGAAAAACTTACTCCTACTACAGGCAGCCGACCATAGAAGTCGGTATAGTCAAGAAGGGCAGCAACCCAGCCAAACCATGACGATTCATATCAGCAGGGATTTTCTCACGAACGTTACGACATTTCCGTCGGCGACGATGTACCTTGCTAGCGCGTTCATGATCGGCGTTCTTGGTTTCACGCAGGTCGGTCAAACCATCTTCAACATGTCGGGCAGCGGCGCGTGGATTGCATCCGGTGTGTCAGCGAGCCTCAACTTTGGTTCGTCTGGTAGCTTCAGCGCGTTGGCAGTGGCATCCTCGTCCTACGTTGTGAGCGCGAGCGATATTGGAAGGATCGTAGCGCTGAAATCGACACTGAATCCGAGGCACAATTCGGGATTGTTCAGGGTCTCAGGCGTCGATGTTCCCAATAATCGATTCGTTCTAGAGTATCGTTCGCCGGATAACCCGCCGGTCGAGACGAACACGTTGAACTGGACGTTGTTCTTCGACGAAAACCGATTCACCGGACTGAATCCCTTCAACGCAAACGGCGGACCACCGAACGGCTTGACTGGTTACCAGGGCGATCGAACATACGGTAGCAAGAGAATCATCCTGCAGAGCCCACATTCCTCAAGCTGGCAGGTCAGGTTCTGTCATGAAAGCACTGTCGAACGTGCAAACCATGGCGTGGGATTCTCTGTAGCGCCAGGATTCGATGGCAATGCCATCGGAGATTTTCCGACGGCTTCGTTGGACGTGTCGAAGTACCAAGCTCGGCACCTCCACGGCCCACAGTTCTACAATTCATCGACTGGTTTCAGAGGAACGCTGGTCGGGATTAACAACACAGGATCTCCAGACATTTCACCCAACGCAAGGTCAAGGTTTTATGCGTGGGGCGATGATTCGACCGGCACAACTATCATCGTGACGAGGAACTTTCATTCGTATTCGAACGGATGGTTTTCGTTTGGATTTGCCGACAACGATACGCCCCCAGATGATCCGATGCACAGGTTGTTTGTCATGGGCAAGGCCAACTTTGGTACCAGCGATGTCACCTGGGAAAATGGGTATGTCGGATCAGGAAGTGCAGGCATTGCTTTCGGGATTGCTACACCGAAACCGATCCATTGCGTCGCGACGACGTATGATTACATGTCATCGATGGGAACAAGGATCAACAACGGCTTGAACTCAGCGAACGGTCCCATGGGAGAATCGTTGGCAGTTGATAGCGTGTTGCTGGGTTCTGCAGAGCTTCAGAGACCAGAGCTATGGGCAGGAACAAGAAATTCGTATGACCTTGCATCTGGAGGTCCGACCGTCTGCATGCCTTACGAACCCAGACGTATGGGATTGATGCCCATGGCTCGCTTGGGCAGAATGAACTTTTTGACGTGTTCTCTAACGACAGATCCCTTGAAAGCATGGATGCACTTTCGCTGCGGCGTGTTCTTTCCTTGGGAAGGTCCAAACGTCTACCTTTGAGCTAACATGGCGACACAAGCAAAGACAGTGAAATTTGTCCGCGTCATGCCGGCGACCCTCGCTAGTTCGAACGCGGGTGTTCTGTTCTGGATGAAGTTGATGTACGAGTTCTGGGGGTTCTGCATCAACGGAACGAACAATTTAAGAAACCCAGGTGGGTTTGCGTCCATCAACCCGATCCGAATGGCTGCTGGTTTTGAGAGTGGATCAGCCGTTCTTCTAGCGTCCGGCAGCGATGGTTCAACGAACTACGGTGAATCCGTTTTCACGGCGCCAAGCATCAACTGGACCTCAGGATCGTTGATCAACAAGGCGATCGTCGCGTGGATTTCTGGTTCGACATCAACAGATGATAGCATCTATCGGATCGTTAGTGTCCTGAATTCATCGTCAGTGCTGGTGAACACGCAGACAGGCGGCACGCCGATGTCAGGCTCGACGTACGAGCCAAAATTCACCACGCGCTCGAACATCAACTTCAGGGTTGTGGACATCGATGCTGCACAGACGTTGACAGGATTTGCCGCAAACGATTACATGGTGTACCAGTTCAACGGAAGCGGCATCAACCCCGGACAGGCAAATTCACAGGTAAGGTTCAGGTTCGACACGGGAGGATCCACGATCACACGAGCGAACCTCTCACTGTCGGCTAGCGGTTCGTGGAACGGCTCGACGTTCTCTGATGCCGGTCCAGAGTTTGTCGCTGACACGCGGACGGTCGCGAACGGAGGATCCGTGCTCTCTCCGGCTGAATGGTTCAACGGCTCGGCCGGCGCCAACCAGATGACTATCTGGGCTGATCAAGGCGGGTTCACGAGTCAAATGTACGGATCGTTGATCACCGCTGGCTCTGGTCAGACGAATCCATCGGCGTTCTTTCACGTTGAAGTTCCGAATCGGCTGTACCCAGCGAACAAAGATCCAAATCCGATGGCTGCTTTGCACGTTGGGAAGGTAGGTTTCGTCATTGGTCATTCTACTGCACTGAACAACATCCCATCGGGATGGGTCGTTCACTGTCCTCTTGATAATGCCGTTGTCCGTAATCATCATGCTCTTGTCAGAAATTTCAGCGGCATTGCCAGCAAGGAACACTACGGTCTGCCATCAAGCGATGGAGCCGATCGTAGGAATGCGACAACGCTATTTCATGATGGTCTGAAGGATGCATTCTTCAACGCTCAGAGCAAATCGTATACGATCAGCGATATAGTGTTAGCTCACAGGCTGACGACCTCGAGCTATTCAATCGCACGGTGCCAACTTCGTCTCATTGCTCTGTGCACCCGTCCATGGCAGGATTCCACGAACCTTGGCAACTGGATTACTTTGACACAGGGGATCGTGAGACCATGGGATGGGGCATGTCTTCCACAATCATTGACTGTCCTTGCGAATTGATGGGTAGGTAGAGCTGACATGGCAGGACTTGGTTTTGAACTGACGTCGAAGTTTGTGAGAGCACACTTCGTCAATGCATCAACGACGAACGCGAACTCTTTGAGGTGGTTGCACAAGCTCATCTACGAGTTCTGGGGGTTCTGCGTCAACGGATCGAACGATCTTCGAGCACCGGGTGGATTTGCTCCTGTTTCTGGTGTTCTGTTTCCAACCGGTTGGGAGAACGGTACAAGCGTTCTCCTTGCCTCAGGCAGCGATGGCATCACCCAGGATGGAATGCCGTTCTTCGTCGCGCCAAGCATCAACTGGACCAGCAGTTCGTTGCTCAACAAGTGGCTTGTTGTTTGGAAGTCAGGATCTTCGTGTCGTGATGACAGCGTATATCCAATCACTCAGATCATCAACTCATCAACGATCCGTCTAGACATGAACACCGGCGGCACCGCATACACCGGAAGCCTGAAGCCGTCGTTCACCGCAAGAACAAGCGTCAACTATCGCGTTATTGATTTCGCGGCGGCAACAGCTCTGGCTGGTTTTACAGCAGATGCTGATGGGTTGGTGTTGAACTTGAGCGGTGCGTACCTTGTCAACTCCGGACAGGTAACGCCGCAGTGCAGAACAAGGATCAGAACGTCAGTTGGTTCGAACGTTCCGAACGTGGGATTGACATTGTCGTCATCCGGATCGTGGACGCCTGCATCAAGCAGCGGATTTTTCCTAGATCCCTCATCAGAATTGAGCGCAACAGCCAACGCTGCGGGTTGGTGCAACGGATCAACAGGTGTCGGGTACATTACGTTGATCGGCGCTCAAGATTTTCTCATGTGTCACATGAGGGGAACGTGGCAGACGACGGCAGGATCTGGTTTTCACATCGAGGTACCCAAGAGATTGTACCCGCAGAACAACGATCCTAACCCAGTGACGATGATGAACTTCGGTATCGATTCGTTGTGGACGAACAGCACAACCAGGTTCTACGGTGGAGGATTCAGCGCATTTCATCCACCTGATGGAACGACGCAGCTCTGGCGTGCTCAAATGAGATCATTGACAGGCGATTACTTCTATGGCGCGCAATATCCCAGCAGCATTCCTCAAAGCATCACGAATGGGCGCTACAACGAAGCGTTCTTCAACGTGTACCTTAACAAGTTCATGATGTTTGAGCTGGCGATGGGCAAAGCAATTGGGTCCAGAAACTTCAATGCGATGAGGTTCAAGCTACGACGAGTTCGTTGGATCGCTCCGATCGTGCCACAATTCCAGAGAATCGGCGATCAGGGCGAATGGATCCATATGGCGAACGGAATCACTTGGCCATGGGACAACGCTGTCCTTCCGTACAACCTCTTGCTAGCGGGAACGTGATATGACACTGCACATCGCAAAGGATTTTTTGACATGGGGATTGGTCGAGGACGTCTACGCGCCGTACTACTCGCTCTACACGACAGCGATGATGCTGAACGGCGTGTTCGGATTCAGCGTGATCGGTCAGACGTCATTCAACCTAACAAGCGGATCGATCACAAAAGGTCAGGGCACGAACAACGCGAACATCAACATCGGTGGGGCACTGACCAAGGCTGTGCAGATTCCCAGTGGTACGTACGTTGTGTCAGTGAGCGACATCGACCGTATTCTCGCAGTTCGTAGCAACACGAACCCGATGTTGAACTCTGGTTTGTTCAGGATCGGCGGCATCGATTCTGTGACGAATAGCCTCCTCGTCGTTCCAAGGTCGTGGTCAGCTGATCCACCTCCTCCTGAAACGAACGTATCTTGGAAGATCTACGAAAGTGAACCCGTCGCGACGACAACGTTCAACACGGTCGGAAATGCGTTGGGAGGTCTTTTCTATCGATCATGGGGGTCAGCAACCTGCACGCGAATCATCCTTCAGAGCCCACACTCCTCAGGTTGGCAGGTCAGGATCTGTTCTGAATCGTCAACTGACGTGAACGAAGGTAACAACGCCCAAGGTGGCGTCGGTGCGAAGTGTTCTGTAACTGTAGGATTCGGCGGAAACGCATCAGGCGATTTTGCAGTGGGCGGCCGTCATACGCACATGGCTCAGTACTACAATTTGACGTCAACACACCAGCATGGTCTTGGAGGTGGAACTCTGACGAAAGTGGGAGGTACTGTACCTGGATTTGGTGGCAAAAATGCGATCGATCCGATGCGTTACTACGGATGGTCTGATGATTCGACAGGATCAACTGTGATCGTTTGTCGAGGCCACGGTGACAACACACATGAAAACATCATAGTGTTCGGGATTCCCGAGGATGAGGAGTTGCCTTTGCCAACCGATATCATGCATCGGTTGTTCACGTTCGGTAGCACGAACACGTCGGTTAACGGCGCAAACATCGATATCGAACCCGGCGTACAGGTTATCGATGCCCAAATAGGCATCACATGGGGGCTTGGTAATGCGCCAACATCACTTGTTCCTGGTTCGTGGTGTTACCTCGCTGGCAACGCAGCAAACGCGACAATCATGCATGATGCGACAGCAAGCGATAACCCATACATCGGAAAGACAGAGCTCTACGGTTGGGATCTGTACGCAGGAACGTACGATTTCTTTCATGAATACAGCGAACAAGGATCTATCTTTCCGATGGAGCCCAGAAGAATTGGAAGGCTTCCTATCATCAGAAGGGGTCGGATCAACTTTAACGACTGGACAACATCAAACGATCCTGGTCGAACGTGGTTTCACATCACCGATGGAATGTACGCTCCTTGGTCTGGTTCGATCCTTCCCTGAACGAAAATGGCAACCGCTGTCGAGCTCACCTTTCAAGCCTTGCCGTATCTCCCGGCAGGACCAATTCGCTTCGCCGGGACGCTGGGCATCATCACCGATGCTGAAATTCAGACATCTGGTACGTTCTACACTTCGATGGGTGGCACCGCAAACTCGTTCGACGTTGTTGAGAGCGTGATGGATTCTGGTGTCACTGGAAGCGTCATGCTCGGCGATGCAACGTCGTTCGGGTTCATCGAAACGCCTGACATCCCGGCTACGATGTCAGGCAGCTATTTCGTGAACTCAATCAACTCTGAAATCTATGAGATCCCGTCGGGTGAAAAGAACCACGATGAAACGTCGTCGGATAACCCAACACCTGCAGAGATCGGTACGAATTTTGAATGGAATCACTTTCCAATCCCTGACGTTGTGACGCCTGAGGCTACATCGCCAAGGGACCTGACCAGGTTCAAGAAGGCCTACTCGTTCACCCGTCAGCAACCCGTGAGGGTCAGGATCTACAGAAGGTAGTAGTTTCCGATCTGACGCTCGCGAATATTTGTCGAGGTCGCTGTGCCCAGGGAGAAACCTAGTGTCCGGAATTCTTGACAACAAATCGCGCGTGATGGATGTGATCATCACAGCGGAAGGACGTAGGCAGCTCGCTGACGCGAAGATGAAGGTCGAGTACGTTACCTTCACTGACACTGGCACGTACTACAGGGCGGATATCGCTAGCGGTTCTGCTGATGCATCGACGCGCATTCATTTCGAAGGTTCTCATCTTCCTCAGGATCAGATCACGTTCGAGGCTGACGACTCAGGTCGTTTGAAACCGTTCGGGAACGATGATGGCATCGTCGTCAAGGATGGACAGATCGTTTCGTACTCATTCGATTCGATCACAACGATGACAATCACGGGTTCATCGCAGAACATGAAGATCCTACGTGGTGATGAATTTGCATCGACAGCTGGGACGTTGCTAGCCTCGTCGCTCAGCAACTTCACGAAGCTTCAGGTGATAGGAACACGAGACAAGATCTTCGAGGATGATGGATTTGGCGTGGGAAACAAGACGCTCGAGTTCGTCGTCACCGACAAGAAACCTATCTCAGATCCGGCTCGTCATGTTGTTGAGGTCGATCAGCTAGAGAGCCTGTTCAACGACGTTCGATTGTCAAAGATCAGGAACTTCAAGTTTCTTCCTCCTCTGAACAAGGTAAACGATTCCGCTGTGGACAAGCGTAATCATCGCTTGACAACGAGAAATCGCCTTGGAAATTACAAGCCGTGGGGCAGGACTCACGATGCCGGGCTGGCTCCGAAGCAGTTGGAGAGCGAGCTAGCTCGATACGAGAACTCCGGTTACGCTAGAACGGTCACGTTCGACCCCACGTCCAGGGAGAATCATCTCGTCGGTCAATTCTTCGAGGTTTCGAACAACACGATGAAGAAGCTTGACGTGATCGATTACGGTCGGTACGTATGGAAGGGTGCACCTCGCCAGTGCTTCTTCGTTGGAAAAGTCATGGTTGATGGTAACGGAAGCCAGACGTTCATACACCTCTTTACCATGATCTTCGGGTGATTGATGTTTTTCAGGTACGATCGACGTGCAAATTACCTCGAGGTTGATGATGATTTTGCGCACCTCCGTGGGATAAAGAGGAACGGCGACCTCGATTTTGAGCTGTACTACAAGGTGAAAGCATCCGATGCAATCTCCCGTGGTGCGATCATCGTTGAAGTGACAGTCTTTGAGAAGACGATCAAGAGGAAGCAAATCCTTGAGGGTTCACACGTGGGACATGTTGATCCGAAAAGGATGATCAAGAACATGCTTACCCAGGTCACCGATGCGAAGAACGCTGCTAAACAACAGGAGGAGCAGAACGTCGCGTTCAGGCGCAGCGATATCTCAGCATGGATCAACAATGATGCGTTGCCTGCGTTGAGAGCAAAGATCCCGACGGCAAACATTCAAGCGTTCAAGAGAAGCTCGTTGACGTTGGTTCAACCAGGCGAACTCAAGCAAGCTGCTGATGTCGTTCCCATCCTTGGTACGGTTCAACTCGGCGAGGATGTGCAGAATGTCTCGTTGTTTCACTCGGCGTCGATCGATGAAAATCCGACGAGGTTGATGCTTGAGATGATCACGAAGGATGGTCTCGATCCATCGTTCATCATGACGATGACTCACAAGAGCATCCCGTCGTCAGACGCTCGAGCTGGAACGCTCGGGCCATCACGAGCTGTCAAACCCTCCTTCAGTTCAGCGTCAAGGTTACTGAACCATCATCTGTTTCCGGCGGGTTCGATCGTCAGACCGATGAACAGCAACGATCTAGATGATTCTGATGACATTCAGGTTCTTCGGACGGTGACATCCGACATGCTTGACGTGCCTGTCAACATTCGAATCCCGCGCCGCCGCACCCTCATGAGCTTTAGAGCGTCTCCATCGAACTACTTCGTGAGGTTCGAGCTCATCAACGGTTCGACAGGCGTTGCAATCGACACCGTGACAAGGCAGCTCGACACAGCACAGCACGTGATGTTGTTCAACACGCCAAGAAAAGCTCCCATCGTCAAGGTCACAAAGTCTGAGATCTCAACACGTGCAAACCTTGAGATCAAGCAGCTTGATCCTGGAGCGACGCAGGTGCGCATCTACAAGAAGGGCGTGTACACGTCAATCGTCGATCCTGAGGACTACATCCTGATCGGCAGCTACGACGTGACAGACGAGCAACAATCGTTGCTAGTTCAGGTCGAGGTGCCCAGAAATTCATGCGTGATCTATCGAGTCGTGCCAGTTGGTCCTCAAGGAACGACAGGATTTGAGTACACGAACGTCGTCGTTCGACCAAAGAAGTTCGAACCGATAAAGTCGATTTCGTTGACAGCTAAGATGATCGACACGGGCGTGAGGCTTGAGGCTAGAAAGATCCCGCAAAAGGTAGTCGCGATCGAGTTCTTGAGAAGGAACTCAAGCCTTCACGAAGCGGAGTACACCACCATCGACTCAGGAATGATCCTGATCGACGAGCAGACACGAGTCTCTGACTACGTGTCGTTCGTCGACACGACTGTGACCCCAGATCACGTGTACGAGTACGTTGTCAAGCTCGTGTACGAGTCTGGCGCTGTTCATCAAGCGGGAGATAGCATCGTCGATTTCATGCAGCCAGCTCCTGGGAAGGTTGACACGAGGATCGACAAGCTGGTTGTCGATCAGGTCGGAACGCTGAACGTGACATTCGTCATGACAACGAAGGTGCTGGACACGAGCATCGACATCGTCAAAAATCTTCTGCAACGACAGGACATGTACGATCTGTTCCAGAACGATGTTCTCAAGGAACGTGAGTTCCTCAAGGAGCTGATCGCTCACAACGTTCAACGTGTTGACCTGAACACCGGTCGCCGTGAGGACTTCGGCATCCTGACCGACTCTGTCTTCTCTGACAGCGATCTTCGGAAGAACTTGGCCATCTCCCCGCTGAAAAAAGGACACAAGTACCGCTACGAGGTGATGCCGTTGCTCAGGTCACCAGAAACGATGTTCGAGTCATTGACGAAAACAGCTGTCGATGACATCACGAAGAAATCGTACACGTTCAAACCAGCAAAGTACCATCATCCCATCACGTTGAAGAAGGGAACGCTCGTCAGCTCGCGTGGGTTGAAGTCGCATTATGCGAAGCAATCGATGTCACACGGCGCTCTTGGCGTCGTGCAAACAGCGGACGTATCGTTCGACGTGCCACGATCGTCTGCCATCGATGCATCGGCTAGCAAGTTCGATCGTTACACGAACATCGTGACGTGGGGGGTCGAGGGTCAACCGGAGCAGATAGATCATTTCGTGATCATGAAGGAGACGCATGGAGTGCGTACTGTCATCGGAAAAGCACACTGCGAGTTCAGCCAAGGAAGCTGTCAGTTCATTCACGTGCTGACGAAACGTGACGTTGGCGTGTTCAAGTACGTGATCGTACCGATCTTCAACGACTACAAGACAGGAACTGCCACGAAAACCAACACGATCGTTGTAGAAACGCCATCGTTCAACAACACAAGAAGAAGGGCAGCAACCTTACTGTGATCAAAACCCTCAAGTCATCGAACGGAGGTTTCGCAAACTTCGGGAACCCAGAGGTTCAGTGCGTCGATTCTGACTCTGACGTCGACGCGTTGATGCAGCCCGACGTCGATGTCGATGCTGGGTCCACGGTCGTTCGCACGTCCGAAAGATCGACAGGAATCCAGACGATGTTGCTGGATTCCGAGAACAGCATTTCATCCAACGACTCAATTAGTTCCATGATCGATTCGATGGCTGCTCATGGCAGCTCGTTCATCGTGCCATCGTTGACAGGCAGGAACAATCACATCAGCTTGTCATCAACAGCGGATGATTCTTCGAAGGGTTACCACGGGCAATCGAACACCAAGAGGTTCGATGCTCTGGAACAGCTGTCTGGAATTTCAAAGGACCGTCCTGAAATCATCATGTTGACGAACTTTCTGCCGATGTTCGATTACACGACGGCAAATTCCTCACGCTCATCGTTGGCTCTCGATTCAAACGGTGATGATGTATCGATGACAGATGCTGGAAAGTTCATCGATGCGCAGCTGCAGATCAGGTTGGTTAAGCGTTCGAACGTCAAGAAGCTAGCATCGCGCCTAGGCAGCAAGTACCCAAGCGTGGGCAAGAAGGTTGCGGGCAAGAATTACAAGTTCAAGTCGAAAGTCGATGCGTTGGTGGGTCATACTGACTTCCTTCTTCAGATGGTGCGAAGCGTTGAAGCGATCAAGTCTCAGCTGGATCTTCGTAACGATCTTCACATCGTAGACACCCGCGAGGTGAGCTCGGCGTACGCCAGGAGCTTCACATCAGCAAATGCTATCGCGTTTTCAAACTCGTTGATCGATGATTCGATGAGCGACATTGACGCTAGCTTCACCCCGATCGACGCGCTTGTGAAGATAGGTTACAAGGAGAACGTAGCCAGGGACACGTTCTGCTCGAGCAAGATCTGGCTAGCTTTGATGCAGGAGCTTCGTGAGATCATGGTCAGTCACTCGATGAACCTGATCGAGGTCACTCCAACAGATTTTCGTCGTGACTCTAATGCATCAGTGATCGTCAGACCGAACGTTGATCGATTCGGTGTGAACGTGCCGAAGATCGGCGTACCAACGATCTCGACGTTGGTTGCAAGAGATCCTGAACAATCGGAAGGATCCGTGAACGTTCTCACCGGAATTATGCGGTCGATGTACCAGCCGGTGCAGATCAGAAACGATGAGATGAAGATATCGTTGTTGCTGAACTTCCTTTCGAAGGAATTCAGGTACTCGTACGGTCTGAGCGAGGACAACGTTCGCGTAGCATTGAACGAACGATTCAACTACAACATCGATGAAAATGGCAGCAACCATCTGCTCTTCAAGGCGATCTTTGGGGCTGTACCGAACGATATCGCTGATTTCCCGTTGTCAAATGGAAACTCGCTATCAAGCATTGCACAGAGGCTCGTTGGCAACGATGTTGGAGTGCTAACGTTCGAGTCAAAGTACATCGATGCTGACAGCGGCACGTTGACGCCTGGCAGCGCATACTACATCGATAGCGTGCTTGACTCTGACGGTCGTACGTTCGCGACAGCTCGGATGGATGAGCTAGCAACGTTGTTGGGCAAGTCGTACCTGAGGTTGAACCTTCTCGCGAACGGTATGAACCTGCTAGCGATCAAGGTCAGCGATCCGAAGGAACGCGCCGCAGGATCGTTCACGTCCATGTTGGCAAATCCGTTCAACCTCGCCGTCCAGCTAGTTGGCGACGTTATCGATCTTAGGACGGGCCAGACGTTGCCGTTCATCACGAACGATTACCTTACGTCATTGTACGCTTTCGCAGCCAAGAACGAAAGGGTGAAAGCTGCGTTGTTTCTATTCACGATGACGAGGTTGGCTGGATACCCGCAATGGGTGTGGGGCACGGGAGACGCGCAACCTGAAAATACGCCGCTGACCGACTCGATGATCGACAGCATCCTGCTAGCGTTGAAGTCGTCAACAACGTCGCAACCAGCGCAGTCAAATTCGTACGACGGCGGTCACCTGATGACGATCATCGACGAGGGATCAATTCGATTTGCGTTCCTTGCTGGAACGCCGATGACGAGGTTCGTCGAAACAACGATGCAGAACATCTTCAATGCGTTCAAGAAGAACAACAAGGCGATGAACAACGGTTCTACGAGGTATGGAAACCACGTTGATACCGTCGTCATGATGGCCGCTTTCGATGCATTGATGAACATCATCGCGAAGTATGGGAACAAGATCATCACATCATCAACGACTGAGGATTCGTACGGTAACCTTCGATACCGTGTTGTGACAACGCTGACGAAGCAACTTCAATCGTTCAACCTTCTTCGCAATCGGCTAGCAAAGGAAGTTGCTTTGACGAGGCAACTGATGTATGCCGCGATGAACTCTCTCAAGAAGCTAAGCAGCTCGTTGCTTGATCAGGTCAACTTCCTCAACGGACAACTTTCGTTGATGAAACTTGGTGAGATCTATGATGTTCTTGGAAGCAAGTCGACGCTGAAGATGCTGTTGAATGAGCAGCAAATCACGTTGAACTCATCGTTCATCCATGACCTGAGAAACAGGGTGAACCAAAAGTCAGGCGGTGGTTCGATCGGATCGACAACTGGCGATCAGGACGGCGATCGCGATTTTGACGGAGACGATGAGATCATGATCGTCGACGATTCTGTCGTCAACCCAAAGTTGAAGGATGCGCTGTACGGTGCCCTGGGCACAACTGCATTCGCATCGAAGAAAGGTTACAACAAGAAGATCCTCACCATCGGGTTGCCAATGGGATTCGCTAGCGATCTTGTTCAAAAGATCTCCCTCAAGCACCTGAAGCGATCCTCGTTCGCATCGAAGCAAGCTGACATCATCAGGATCGTCGTCAACAAGGTCGATCTTCAGAACCCAGATGTCGTGTACAAGCCGAAGAAGTACCTGTTCGAGATGTCTCGATATGCTGTTCGTAGCGATCAGTACTTCCTGAACGTGCCTGATGATCCCACGATCTCTGACGTCATCAAGGCAATTCCAACACGTGATTTTGGGCAGTCACAGCAAAAGTTGGGAGAGATCACGTACTGGATCGATCCAAAAGCTCGATTGGCTGCGCTTCCTGTTGGCACCGGTCGTGCGCTGGCAGATGAATCGTACGATTTTCTACTTGACGATCAGAAGGAGGAAATCGTACGTAACCATGTCATGAGCTTCCTTCTTGAGGCGTACGTGAGGTTGCTCACGGGAATGAGCGTTGCGGAGTACAACTACGAGATCGAACCTGTCATGATGAACATGGGAGAGATGAATGGTCTCATGATGAACGCCCACGTAGCTAGCGTTATCGATGACAAGTATGGATCGAGCGACGATGGCGATGGCGTTCTGTTCATGTCTGATACCGGGTCATCACGTGGATCATCGAATGGTTCAGGCGGGTCAGGTTGGGGATCCACAAACTCATCTGGATCGAACAAGAAGAAGAAAAAGAAGTCGAAGTCTGGAGGCGAAAGCTCCGGAGCGTACGATTCAAGTCCAACAACAGACGATGGCGATCGATCGAGGTACTCATCAAACATCAAGGACGTGCCTGCGAAGAAATCGAAGATGGTGATCGATGGCATGAAGACGGTGGGCGACATGGGCAGGGGTCTGACGTCAATCTCGGATTCGTTGGCTGTTTCAAAGAAAGCGTTGATGCCGAAGCAGTTCGACAGGGTCTTCAGCATTCCAGTCGATCCAGATGATTTCGAGATTGATTATGATGAGACTGTGAAGACACATCACGGCAAGGCAACGATGCAGCAGCTCATGAAGAACAACGACGTTGTTCCGATCACGCAAGTCCAACGAGCTGCATCATCAACCTCTGGAGGGTATCACGCTTCAGCGACGTCGCAGTATTCACAAGGACGCTACCAATTTTCGGATACGAACAGCTACAAGTTTAGGGACAGGGATCGTACGCAGGGCGACATCGCGTTTGAGAAGTACTTTGTGAGCGTGGAAACGATCAACGAGGAGCAGGTCTGATGAGCGTATCACTGCCATCACGAGAGGTTTTCGTTGTCGACGTTCCTGAAATCACCGACTTCAAGGCGGAGTTCAACTACAACTTTTGGACACCAGACGAGAGCGTGTCGGAGACGGGCGGAACGAGCACGAAATTTCTCAATCGTCAGACTGATGAGATCGATGCTTCGTTCATTCAGTACGCTGTGACACGTGCTCCTCGATACGTCACGTTCTCGTTCAAGGTTCCCAGGTTATCGCCGCCAGGAAACTTCGTGTCCGACAGCACGTTCAAGAACAACATGTTCTCCTCGAGGCAGCAGTATGGTTCCTTGATCAGGGACAACATCAAACGTGTCGTGACAGAGGATCGATTTTCATCAGAGGGTTTTGCTGCAGTTTCGTTCAGCGACGGCGACATGGACGAAAAGGTGTTCAAGCTTGTCTCTGGGTCGTATTCGTCGTACTCTTTTGATGATCCCGATCATGTAAGCAACCTCAGCACGGCAAAGATGGCTGCTCGTCTTCAGACGAATACGTCAAACCAGATCAAGCCTCACTTTCTGTTCAAGTCGTTGTCGCAGCCTTCTAAGGCATCTGGCACGCGTTTCTTCACGAAGTCAAAGGGCTCGTCATCGCAGGGAAAAAGGATCGTCAACGCGCACTTTCGTAAGCTGAGCGATGTCGTCGTCAACGCGCAGATCAACACGAAGATGTTTCATGACCTGACGGATCGATCGATAAGGGATCCTGATTCACAGTACGATGTTGATCTGCACACCTTGCACAAGGAGTCGAAGAAGCTCAAACTTAGGGCAATCCAACGGGTATCACCCGGGTTGAGTGAAGCTGACTTCAAGACGTTCGTGCCCTTCGTTGACATCAGATCAAGGCGCTCACCTACGTTGAATGAATCGCGAGGACCAGAGATCGTTGGGTACATCATCGACAAGGTCGAGATAGGACCGAACAGGAAACCCATCGAGAAGGAACCGATCATTCTCGACAACCCGCTTGTGAACTTCACAGCTGACTTTCAGGTGAAGTACAACACGACGTACGTGTACACGATCAGGACGGTCGCCCTGTTCAACCTACCCGCTATCGATGATGACACGGATGATGTCGCGACGCTGAAGGTTCTGATCAGCTCCAGACCATCAAAGAAGATCTACATCAGAACCGTTGAGTCGGTTGCTCCGCCACCCCCAACTGACGTGCAGTTCACGTGGAACTATGAGAGGATCAACCCAACGACAGCACAGTTCGATCCTCAAACGGGAGAACCTTACGAGGGCACCGGCGTTGCAGGATCATTGATGGTTCACTGGACGTTTCCAACGAACTCGCAGAGGGATGTCAAGAAATTTCAGGTCTTCAGGAGGAGATCGGTTGATGAAGCGTTTGAGCTCATCAAGATGTACGATTTTGATGATTCTGAGCTGAGGCTTCCCGACCTGGAGCGTCCCAGAAAGGATCTTGTTGAGTACCTTGAATCGGCCTGTACGCACTTTTACGATGATGAGTTCCATGCGGGAAATCACAACTACCACGACCCTAGCGCTGATCAGCACGGCGGGAACACAACCCATGCATGGTCATCAACGTACATCTATGCTGTCGCTTGCGTTGATGCTCACGGTCTGACCTCGAACTACTCAGCACAGTTCGAGGTATGGTTCGATCCATTCCTGAACAGGCTTCAGAAGAAGCTGATCAGCCACGCTGGAGCGCCAAAGCCTTACCCAAATCTGTACCTTGAAGCTGACACGTTCGTTGATACGATCAAGGTTGGTGGAGCTAGCTCGAAGAGGTTGAAGGTGTACTTCAACCCGGAGTTCTATAAGATCGCTGATGAAAAGGGAAACATCGTTGATGCGTTCATCTCGAAGCAGGACAGGGGAAGGTACGTGATGCAGTTCATCAACACGGACAATCAGAAGTCTGCGACAACCAGCATTACGATCGATGATCGACTCAAGGCTCAACCTCGCCGACTAGCTTTCCCATCCGTGAAATTCGGTCCGAAGATCGCTCGTGTAGGTAAGCTGAGGACCTTCTGATGAAGACACACCGGAAGTTCACCTACGTTGCGTTCTGGAGTGAAGCGACTTGGGTCGCCGGCGTAACTAGCTACAACAACGTCGCTCAGGGTCAAACGTTGGCTCGAGCTATCGAAAACCTGAAGCACCAGCTAACGATCGATGCTCATGAGTCTGTCTTAGCGGGTGAACAACCGTTCGATGGTGTGAAGTACCCAACGATGAAAGAGTTCGCTTCGACCGAGCATGCGTCTGGTGTACCTCATAAGGGCGATGCTCGAAGGGACAGGCGCTACCGTGGCGAGATCACCGCTGTTTGGGAAACTGTTCCCAAAAGGGTCGACGATGTACCCTGGTACCTTCAGGATTAGCTAGCAACACGCACGAAGTAGTATTTACTTGCATTGCCGCTGACTTTTCTGTGGGCGGTTTAGGATGGAGAACGCATGGGGTTTCTTGATAACTCAGTCAACAATGTGATCATGGATGCCGTGTTGACTGACACGGGAAGGCAGTTCCTGGCTCGTAACGACGGCAGTTTCTCGATCAGCAAGTTCGCATTTGGCGATGACGAGGTCGATTACGGCATCATCGCGAAGTACGGAAGGACAGTCGGTAGGGAGAAGATCGAAAAGAACACGCCGATCTTCGAGGCTCTGACGAACCAGCAGCACTCCCAGAAGTACAAGCTCGTCAGCGTATCGAACCCAAACCTTCTTCGTATGCCGTCGATGACGCTGAGCGGCGATGCAAACGTCGACAACCTCAACGGCCTCGTGACGTTGGGAAGGAACCAGCAGAAGACGTCCACGGTGACTGTCGAGCAGACGATCATCAATGAAACGACGATCGATGTCGAGCTCAGGGATCAGACGTTCATCGTCGAGGTTCCGAACATGTTCCTTCAGATCCTTCGGGCAACGCCAGAGAACATCGATGGCCAGCATCGGGCAACGTACATCCTGACACGTTCACCGACGGAGAACTCCTTCGGTGGAAGCTCCGTTCTGTTCACGCTCAGCGTGAAGTCGTTGTCGGATTCGCTGTTCACCGTCTACGGAACGACAGCAAACAAGTCAAGGATCAAGACGTACGTGAAGGTGACAGGCATCCAGAGCGGTGCTGTCAAGGACATCGGGGTCGTGATCGATAAGAACCTGTGAGGTTGACATGCAAAACGCAGAGGTCAGGGTCAGGTACGTGAAAGCTGGACCGATGGGCCCAGGTTGGTACGCATGGGAAGCTGAGTACCCTGAAGAAGGTTGCAT
>Ga0075163_10000310_pt1 | contig 61147 bp, 38 predicted proteins | sample JI1023141ADNA_FD_71478 | JGI IMG/M metagenome (GOLD analysis project Ga0075163, IMG submission 71478) | Wastewater effluent complex algal communities from Wisconsin, to seasonally profile nutrient transformation and Carbon sequestration -... | ecosystem: Engineered > WWTP > Effluent > Algae... | reverse complement strand
CGGTCAGGGCTTCGGTTTGCGCCGGTTCCGCGAGCACACTGGCGGTTGCGAGTAGTTTCTCGTAAAGCTGTATCAGGGCGTTTTCTTTCGTGATTCCCTTAGCCGCCGACAGTGCAGTTACACAATCGTCAAAGTGCGTGACGATCGGGCCTTCCGAGCTTAAGCACTCACGTTGACGTTTGAGGCTCATTTTGGGAAGTTCATTCAGCACACGGTTAAAGGTTGCAATAACTTCAGCAGGTGTTTTCGAGGGTGGTGTGACGGTGAGATGTTTCGGTCGGTCTTTTTCTTCTAATGAGAAATTAAGCAATAAACGACCGATGTGAATCATGGGAATTGCAGGCTTTATGCCCTCAAACGAAAAGCCCTCATGCTTGGGTTGTTCAGACTCTGAATACCAAGTGCTTCGGCTTCCATCGAAAACGATCCAGCCTGGTTCGCCACTGCGTTGCGCCGCGCCAAAAGCGATGTAGTAATTCGGTAGATCGAGTTTCTGGTCGAGTGTAATGGTCGAATGAACTATGACTTCGGTCAGCTCCTCGCCTTTCCATTGTGGTAACCAGGTAGAGACCTCAGCCGGATCCGTATTGGCATCTTCTTTCCAAAACCGATATTTTTTTGCCAGGTAACTCGCGTATATAGCATAGATATCTTCAATCGGTCGGCTGGCCAGGTCGTAGTCAGAGGTGCAATAGACGTTTTTTCCAACAAGCGCGATGTCGGTTTTCTTGGATAAGAATCCGAATGCGTCCGCGTAGCGATATTGAATGAGATAGTAGGTTTGATTCTCGCTTTCGGCAGGAAGAGAGAGCACTCGTGAGTCAAGAACTACCATTTCGGATGGGGCATCACTTCGTTCTGTGTTCGTTTGGAGCCAGTGGGACAGCTGTGCTTTAGCCATAAACTCTGGCTCAGTGATTCCAGTGGGGATCAAGTCAGCGCGGCCAAGATCCCGCAACTGCTTGCTCGCTCCTTTGAAGTAACCGACATCGGCACAAAGTTCTTTTAGTACGTCGAATCCGAACTCGAAGTCTTCTTCAGCAGCGGTTGTGGCCGCGCGGAGTTGTATCTGTTTAAAGGGACTCTTCACCGCTAATTCGAGCAATTTCTTTTCTTCAACGTCGGCCAGAAACGGAATAGCCGTGAGAGCAGCCATGGGCAAATCGACATCCTGCGTGTTGCTCATCCATTCAGTAAGCAAATGGTAACCGGCAGGTGAATCAAAAGGATGTTGGTCCAGTTTGTCGTTCGCCATTGCGTTGTTAGCGAATTGTAGCAAATCGATTGCCAGTGGTTCTGCTGGTAGTTTCTGAGAAAAAGCCGCCAAGATCTTGTCCGTGTCGGGGTAATCTTTGGCAAGCCTTGCGAAAATATCGTTCCAACTGTATTCAAATGGCCCGAGTGGCATGCGCGCGGCATCCACAATTCTGTCGGCTGCTTCCGGCGACTTGTACGCAACCATTAGACCGAGCAAATAAACGAGATCCTTCTCATTATCCTTTTGGTTCAACTTCAGAACTGCATCATAACATTGAACCAATTTGGGAATCCCTTTTTCTGCAAAAGTTGTCGTCGCTGCTGATGGATCAAAGTGAATGCTTTCGAACCACATGGCCAGAAGAAACAGCGGCGAAGTGTTGTCGTGCTCGGGACGCCGAGCGGTCAGTTGCTCCGGTGTTATAGTCGTCAAGGCGTTGATGACAGCCTCCGCGTCTCGACGAGAAGTAATAGTGCGATCGGGAATAGCTCGCAGTTCTTTGACGATATCTCCACCTGGTTCAAGGCCACGTTGAATAGCGCGGCGAAATGGGCTCGACAAACGCGAAGGTGTCGGAGTTGCTGCTTTCGCTTCGTTATCTTGCGCCCGCAGTCTAGTTGCAAAAATTTGCAACGAGACAATCGTCGTAGCTAATAGCCATATACAAACCAACTTTGACGGCAACTTGGCTCGTGTCACAAGAGTACCTTTAGCAATGCAGAGGAGAGAAGCATAGGCGACATTCTTGTAGGTAACTGGAGCGACATCTATCACCCATGTTGGGGTGTGTTGAAAATGTTTGAGATGAATCGTCCAGGTATTGAGAAGTTTTTTCTCGCGGGCTTTAAGAGTTCTAAATCCAAACCTTTCTCCAGACTCACTGCAGGTGGTGGGAAGTTCTTCGCGGCGGCGGATTTTTCACCGTATCGAGTCCTCGCTCACGGATAGTCGTTTTCAATGCGGTCAAAACTAGGCGCAAAAAAACGCTGGAAAATCGCGAATTTTGCCGAAAATCGGGACGGATTTAGCTATTGGCACGATGTTTGCCATTCAGAAAAGGGAGACACGTTTGTCGCGAATCCGACTTCGCCTTAACGGTCTTCCGATTCGAGCCCAATAGGATTGAGCTGTTGCAGTAATGCGTACTCCAAAGAATGTTCACACAAAAGTCTGCTTCGTATCAGAGCGGTGGTCTGTTTCTCTTCTCATGATGATCGCGTTTTGCAGTGTCGGTTTGAGTGGTTGCGGCTCGACAAGCAGCGGCTATCCCGAGGTGAAGGTTACGACGGCCATCGGATCATCGCAAAAGTGCCATCAATGCGGAAAGACAATCGACCAAGTGACGGAGGAACATCTCCTCAGCACGGCATCGGCTCAATACATCGTGTGCGATCAAGCGTGTCGAGAAAAACAAACCAAGTGGCATGAGTCGCAGTTCGGCAAATGAATTCTGCGGCTTTAAGGTCTTCTGATTTTGGAGAGCCCACATGAAAAGCGGGTTGGAGTTATGAAACGCACAGGTTTTACATTAGTTGAGTTGTTGGTGGTGATTGCGATCATCGGGATCTTGGTGGGCTTGTTATTGCCTGCGGTTCAATCGGCGCGGGAAGCTGCCAGAAGAACACAGTGTTTTAATAATCAGAAGCAACTCGCGTTGGCGATCCACAATTTTCACGATACCTATCGACGCTTTCCTCCGATCCTAACGACCGGAACCAGCGGTGCTACTTTTTCGACACAACATAACTGGATCACGTACACACTTCCCTACATTGAACAAACCAACGTCTGGAATCTGGTAAAATTCCCGACACGCCCTATCGATGATCCTTATTACACAACGTCCAACGTTGATAACTCCGCTCTCGGTAATTCGATCGACCAAAATAATCTCCCCGCTTCTCAAGTTTGGATCGCGACCTTCATTTGTCCTTCCGATCCAGTCGGCGGCATTAGGCAACCAGACACACTTGGCGGTCGAGCCCCCACGAATTATGTCGGGAATCAAGGCTCTGATGCCAACTTCACCGTAGGTAACGGGATTTTCTTCCGCAACTCAAAAATGCGTTTTGCGGACATCGTCGATGGAACTTCGCAAACCTATTTGGTGGGCGAATGTTTGCGTGGAGATTTTGATCTCAATACGCTGCGCGATAACTACGTTGGTGTTCGTAATGTTTCCGACGCGCGCAATATCGCTACGTGCCAAACGCTTGTCCCCAACTTTAGTGATCGCGGTGGAGCATGGATCGGTGGGCAGGGCTTAAATAGCACCTTTACAACAGCGCGTCCCCCCAACAGCCCACTGGTAGATTGCTGGGGTCCTAGTTTCAGCTTCACTAATTTTGTGGCCCGCAGCTTTCATCCAGGGGGAGTTAACATTGCGCTGGCGGACGGAAGTATTCGTTTCGTTCCAAACACAATTGACGCTAATGTCTATTTAGCGATGGGATCGCGAGCTGGGGCTGAAGTGATCTCGGACCAGGAGCAATAAATGGACATGTTTCTCTATGGCTCTCGATCGCTATGGATGCTCATGCGGCTTCGTTTGTTGGCCGTTCAATGGTGGTTGGTTGGCATGGCACTTTGTCTCCTCTCCTCCACCAGCCAAGCTCAAGAAACTACGGACTCTACCAAACCAGAAATCGGCTTTGTCGGATTGCATGGCGGTATTTATGAAAAACTGGTGCCGATGGCGAAAGCCCTTGATGTGGGCGTGACGTACTTCGATGACGCGCTGATCGAAAGCGGAATGGCGGATTTCGGTTCGGTGAAAGTTCTTTACCTGCAGCACACGCGGGCTGAGGAACGCGAACTTTACAAACAGTTGTTTCTCGATGCCAAAAAGAAGAATCCGCATTTGGTTATCATCGCCTTTCAAAGCAGTACGATCGAGCTGTTTTCAAGTTTGGGTATAGGCGAGGTGCTCACGGATGATAAAGTTGCGGGGCAATATTACGGCAATTCGAACGAAAACCTCCGCCGCTTGCTTCTATACACCGGCAAGACCTATTTGCAACGCGATTGGAAGATTGAACCGCCCGAGGATGCCAATGTGGAGGGGTTCTATCATCCAGACCATGCAGGAGAGTTCTTTGGCACAGCCGAAGAGTTACTGTTGTGGCTTCGCAAAGAAAAGAAAATTTTACCCACACAACCGCGCTTACTGGTCGCTGTGCATGGAACGCATCTGGTGTTTCAGCAGCCCAAAGTAGTTGACGCGCTCATCCGTGAAGCGGAGCGTCAGGGAGCAGTTGCGGCGGCGGTTGTCGATGGCAGGTCTGGAAATTACAAGACCGAAGCTAAACTCTTTGGGCCATCTGCCATAATCCACACTTGCCATAGCATGGATCAGCTCGACTTTCGGCTCGATCTGGATGTGCCGCATCTGCATTCGATTTTCATACGCAAACAATCGATCGAGCAATGGCAACAGAGTGTCGATGGACTGAGCAGCAGTGAATTGGCATTTCATGTGATTGGCCAAGAGTTATTGGGAGCAATCGAACCACAAGTTGCCGGTGGAACAATACATGGCAATGGCAGTTCCGAGGAAATTGTGCCAATTCCCGATCGAGTTGAGCATTTGATTGGTCGCGCGCTATCATTGGCCAAGCTGCGAAGTACTGAACCTCCGCTAAAGAAAATCGCCATCGTCTATTACGACCGCGAGATGGGGAAAGGGGAATTGATGCGCGGCAGTTCGACCGGAATGCATCTTAACGGTCCACGCAGCTTGCTCAATGTTCTCACCGCAATGAAAGAGCATGGTTATCGGATTGATCCGCTCCCGAGATATGAAGATGAGTTATTGCAATGGATGATCGCCCGTGGTCGGCAAGTGGGGGTGTGGGCACCCGGCGAATTGAATCGGTTGGTTCAAGAAGGTTCACCCGTGTTGGTACCGGCCGACGAGTATCGAGCGTGGTACCAAGAGAAAATTCCTGAAGACCGGCGTCAAGAAATGGATGCGAAGTGGGGGCCGCCTCCTGGGAAATTCATGGTTTGGAGCGACGGCAAGAAAGAGTACATCGTGATTCCTCGAATCGATCTGGGGAATGTCGTTTTGCTGCCGCAACCTTTGCGAGGTGAGTTACATGGCAGTGACACGTTATCGAGTCAAGCCCATGACAAGAAGACAGCCCCACCACATAACTACATGGCCACCTATTTTTGGTTGGAAAAAAGTTTTCAAGCGAATGCGGTCGTTCATTTCGGAACGCACGGTTCTGAGTTTGCTTTGCCGGGAAAAGCTAATGGTTTAGCTCGCCGAGATTGGCCCGATATCTTGATGGGTTCGATGCCCAACTTCAATCCGTGGATCATCGAGAATATGGTGGAGTCGTCGCCTGTGAAGCGGCGCGTTTATGGAACGTTGATCAGTCATTTGCCACCACCCATCGTTGATGCTGGGCTGAGCGATGGATTGGAAGTATTGCACGAAACGATCGACAAATGGGACATCTTGGAAGAAGGGGCATTAAAAACGTCGTTCCGCAAAGAACTCACCAAACTGATTATTGAAAATCGGTTAGACAAAGATCTCAAGCTGACGATCGAACCTGAGCAAGATGCGACTGATGAAGTGATCCGTCAAGTCTCTAAGTATTTGCACGATATTCAAGAAGAGACGACACCGATCAGTTTGCATTTGTATGGCGAGCCCCCGCGAGAAGATTTGTTGGTTCCTTATTTGGTCCAGATCCTGCGTCGCCCTTTCCTGCATGAACTGGAGCATATGCTGGGCGTTGCGCATCATCATGAACATGACGCAGCCGGAGAACATTCCGACCACGCGCATGAAAACTCGCACGATGTTCGCCCCACGGCGGAGAAGATTGTGCATTTAGCGGTGCGTGAGAAGATTGATCCGAAAGTTGCGGTAAGCACAGTGTTAGGGAAAGAATACAGCAGTCTGCCTAAGCCCATTGAAGATGGATTGAAATTGATCGTTGATCTCAACGAGAGATTTAAGCAAACCGACGATGAGATCGAAAACTTATTGCGAGGTTTAGATGGGCGATTCGTCCCTCCTGGTCCTGGCAATAGTCCTATTCGCAACCCCAATGCGGTGCCAACGGGACGCAACATGTATTTGCTCAACCCTGAGGAAGTTCCTACGAAACCAAGTTGGGAATTAGGTAAAAAGTTAGTCGATCAAATGATCGTCCAGTATCGCGAGAAACATGGGGAATATCCGACCAAATATGGATTTGATTTGCGTAGCAGTGCAACCTACCGGGACTATGGTGTGATGGAAGCTCAGATCTTGTATTTGATGGGAGTAGAGCCGGTCTGGGATGAAAAAGGACTCGTGAACGATGTGCGGCTGCTCGAACGCGAGAAATTAGGACGCCCCAGAGTTGACGTGTTCATTGCGGCTGGCAGCTGGTACGAGTCCAATTTGCCGACGCGGTTGCAGCTCTGGGATAAAGCGGTGCGTTTGGTGGCTAGCGCGGATGAGCCAGAAAATCTCATCGCTCGAAACAATAAAGCGACGCAGCAAAAACTCATCGCAAGTGGCATTTCCCCCGAACGCGCCGAAGTCTTAAGTCGCGGGCGTATTTTCGGTATCGCACCAGGGCGAGAGCTGGGTGGTGCGTTGTCCTATCGAGTTCTGCGCTCGGGAGATTGGGAAAGTCGCGAGCAGATCGCAGACAGTTACTTGGCGACGCATAAGAACATCTTTACGGAGGGAGCCTGGGGGGAGCCAGCTGAAGAAGCGTACAACCAAACGATCCAAGGAACGCACACCGTAGTACGAAGTTGGTCCGATCACATGACGGGGCCATTGGCGAGTCGCTACACATGGCTGCATGGTGGTGCGTTATGTTTGGCCGTCGAACGCATGACGGGGAAGCGTCCCGAGTACTATTTCTCCGATGTCCGTGATCCCGATAAAGCTTCGATGATTGGAGCTGAAGATGCTTTGCGTCGTGAGTATCGCGTCCGTCTATTCAACCGCAAGTGGCTCGAAGGAATGATGAAGGAAGGTTATGCGGGAGCTGATCATATGCGGTTTATGGTTTCCAATAGTTTTGCTTGGGAAGTGATGCGTCCAGGGAGTGTAGGGAACGATAACTGGCAAGAAATGAAGAACGTTCTCATCGACGATAAACTCAATCTTGGTTTGAAAGATTGGTTTGAAAAGAACAATCCCTATGCGAAGCAAGACGCGATGGCCGTCATGTTAGAGGCAATTCGGAAAGGGTATTGGACTGCTGACGAAGCAACGCAGCGCGAATTAGCTAACGAATACGCTGCCAATGTCGCGCGACATGGACTTTCTGGAAACATCGTGAGCGGCGGAAATCGTTCATTGCATGAGAAGGTCGAGCAGCTACTCAAAGAGTCCACCGATCGTGATGACCGAGCGCAGTTTGCAAATTACGCAAAGAAGTATGAGGAACAATTCGTAGATCCGCAGAAAGATCAACTATCTCAGCCGCCAGGCTCTACACTTCCCGCTCCGCAAGTGGCCCTCTCCCCTGCTCCCTCTGCAACACCGTTAACCGCGCCTGTCGAGGCGAAGGTTGCGGAAGCGAATGCAGCAACTGAGACTGCCAGCCCTCGTCCTGGAGAAGCGGCGGAAAAAGCGAGCGAAAGTCAGAACACCGAAGTTGTCTCAGGTAAGCAACTTATTCCCTCTGGAGAATCCCTTGAACCCATCAGTTTTTGGGAGACGTATCGGTGGTTGTTGCTCCTGGGAGGTGCGGTGGTTGTATTTTTTGTATGGGGATCTCTGAAGAAGCCAAGCCTATGATCTCCAACGAAATCGTGCAATCACTCGTCCAGTCAACACAATGGTTGATCACTCCGATTTATTGGGTCCTTTTGCTTGGGGTGTTATGGTTAGCGTTTCAAGCTGGCGAGACATTAAGAGACGGAGTGCATCGCTGGCGTACAGGTCGCAGATGGAATGCGTACATGAAATCGCTGCGAGTCTCACAGGCAACGCCGAGCAAATGGTGTGATTTTGCCTATTCGAATTTGCAGATGTGGGTAAGGCAACATGCTGCGGATTGCAGTGAGCTTGAGTTGGTATTGGTTGAAGCTGAATCTTGGGCTCAGCGTCGACTGAGTCGATTTCAGGTTTGGATTCGTACCGGTCCGATGTTTGGTTTGATTGGAACACTGATTCCATTGGGACCTGCTTTGGAAGGTTTAGCTCAATCGAATCTCGACGAGTTGTCCTCGAATCTATCGGTGGCGTTTACCACGACGATCATTGGCATCGGGATTGGAGCCGTTGCCTATTGGTTATTTATCATCCAGCGCGCATGGTTAGAGAAAGATCTGATCGAACTTGAATTCGTAGCGGCGCGGGCCAAGCAGCTGGGGTAAAATCGATGGCAAAGAGCAGGAAAACTCGACCTTGGCGCATCGAGCAAGATGAAGATCCACTCGGCGGTTTGGTCAACCTATCGGACCTATGGATTGTGGTGATTGTGGCCTTGATGTTGGTGTTGGTTCAAGCGACAGCGAGAAATCAGCGGTCGATGCCAGCCAAGGGGACCGATGGCGAGCAAGTTCCCGACGAGCAAATGGTCAAGCTCGAGCGATTTCGCGAGTCGCCCACGGAGTTAACGGGGCGGGGAGTTCGATTGGGTACCGCCTATCGCCTTGAAAATGGTGAGGTCGTTTATGCCAGCGAAAGTTCAAATCCAGCTCGCCCCAACGCCGCTAAATAATCGGTCCGAGCTTCAGTCGCGTCACCTTGACTGTCAGGCCTAGGGCTCAGGCCTAGGGCCTTAAGCCCAATGCTATAAGGTTAGGCAAAACGGAGGCTTGCAGAGTATTGCGAAGAAACGGCTTTAGCCGTTTCTTCGCAAGTTATGGTGAGGCTAGTTCGAGACGCGACGCCATTCTCTCTCCTTTTTCGCGTTTTTCGTGTGTTTCGTGGTTCATCGAAGCGATCTTATCTCTGGAGATTAGGTGATTTCCAATGCGGAAGTAGAGTAGAGTATAAAGAAGCAGTGTTTGAAGTGACTCTACAGCGAAGGCAATTTAAGATGTGCAAATTTAACGTCGCGCGACAACTTATACTACAAGTTGCCATCTGGCTAAGTGTATTCCATATTTCTTTGTGCTCGCTGCAAGCTCAAGAGGCTTTGCCTGGTTGGCGCGAGGGGGCGTCGAAGAAGGCCATTGTCGATTTCGTAGAACGAGTTACCACAGCGGGCAGCGCCGATTTTGTTCCCCCAGAGCAACGCATTGCGGTATTTGACAATGATGGGACCTTATGGTCTGAGCAACCGATGTATGTGCAGATGGCGTTTGCACTGGATCGTGTCAAGATCGTAGCGGAGAAGAAGCCAGAGTTGCTCGAAAACAAAATGTACAAGGCTATTGCGGCTCATGATCAAGAAGCTCTCAAGCAGATCAATGAACGAGACGTGATGGAATTGGTGATGGAAACTCACGCTAACATGTCGACTGCGGAGTTCGATCAAATTGTAAAAGATTGGATCGCTACGGCGAGGCATCCTGTCTACAAGAAACCGTATACCGAGTGCGTCTATGTACCGATGGTCGAGCTCTTGAAATATCTGCGAACAAAGCAATTCAAGACGTTCATTGTCTCTGGGGGTGGGATTGATTTTATGCGCCCGTGGGTCGAAACGGTTTATGGCGTGCCACCTGAGCAAGTGATCGGGAGCAGCGTTAAGTTGCGATATGAAATGCGTGGTACAGAGCCGGTGATCATGAGATTGCCGGAGATCGATTTTGTGGACGACAAGAGTGGTAAGCCTTTAGGTATCCAGCGGCATATTGGTCGGCAGCCTATTTTGGCTTTCGGTAATTCCGATGGAGATTATGAGATGCTCCAATACACCACCAGTGGCGCTAAGACCGCCTTAGGTGTGCTCGTTCATCATACCGATTCCACGCGAGAGGTGGCCTACGATCGTCAATCGCACTTTGGAAAGTTAAATCGTGGGTTGGATGATGCCGCCAAAAATGGTTGGATCATCGTGGATATGCAACAGGATTGGGCGAACGTGTTCTCTTTTCAGCGCTAGTGAAGAAATGGCTTCAGCCGTTTCTCCGCATGTTATGGTAAGGCTGGCTATTTCAGAAAACAGCAATTGCTTACGGTTGCCGATCTTAGGCCCGGAGGGCCGACACAACCGAGCGCGACCCTTCCAAAAGCAGATGGAACATCATCAAGCTCAATCATTCGAGGATGAGTATTTAGCTTTGCTAGCGAAGCATGAAGTTGAGTATGACAAGCAGTATGTGTTCGACTAATGTGTCGGCCCTCCGGGCCTTTTTGCGTTTCTCTCTGATCGGAACCGGGGCCTTCGACCTCGGCAGAGGATGTATCAGCCCTTCGGGCTTAAGAACCAATGACCATTTGCAACAGCTCCAACATTTACCTCTCTGAACCCCGGAGCACTGGCATTCCCGCCGAGATCCGGCTAAGCGTTGAACGAACCCAGCTATAGTGGTCTTACTAGACCATTTCGATACGACAGAAGACGTTTGGTATAGATAGGCAGAGCCATGGGAACGAGGATAACTGGTACCCATTTCGGTGGTTTCTGTTTAGATGGCGGTGGCGTTACAGATTTACATCTACTTAACTTTCAGTCCAATTTACTCCCTAAGGATAGACGAGATTGGGTAAGGATGGTTAGTATTTCGCCACCGCCTCAGGCATGGTGCAGTGTACTTCGGTATGCCTGAGCAGTCCTCCCAAAATGTCCAGGAGCTTACCGCGATGAAGAGGGTTCATCTCATTTGGCAATGCTTATTGATGTTAGTGGCGTCTTCTGCCATGGTACAGGCAGCTGACCCACCACCGAATATTGTGTACATCGTCGCGGACGACCTGGGCTGGAAAGATGTTGGGTTCCATGGTGCCCAAGACATAAAGACACCCAACCTCGATAAGCTGGCTGCTGGTGGAGTTCGTTTAGAACAATTCTACGCTCAGTCCCTGTGCACTCAATCGCGGGCTGCCATCATGACGGGGCGATATCCGTGGCGATATGGTTTGCAGACGATCGTAATTCCGAGCAAGGGAACGTACGGTTTGTCGTTTGAGGAACGTACTTTGCCCGAGATACTACGGGACACTGGCTATCAAACATCGATGATTGGCAAATGGCATTTAGGTCATGCCGATCGAAATTTCTGGCCGCGTCAACGCGGCTTTGATTATCACTACGGCGCGGTGCTTGGTGAGATCGACTATTTCACCCATGACGCTCACGGTGTAGTCGATTGGCAACGCGATAACAAGCCGCTCAAAGAAGAAGGTTATGTGACCGAATTGCTGGGTGCTGATGCGGTGAAGTTGATCACGAACTACGACGAGAAGAAGCCGCTGTTTTTGTATCTGGCTTTCACCGCGCCACATGCTCCTTATCAAGCACCGGCGAAATATGTCGATCGCTTTAAGAGTATCGAAGATGAAACACGTCGGACGTATGCGGGGATGGTGTCATGCCTTGATGATCAAATTGGCGAAGTGATCAAGGCGTTAGAGAAAAAGGGGATGATGGATAACACGTTGATTGTATTCCATAGCGACAACGGTGGGACACGCGATGCTCGTTTGACAGGCGAAGGTACAGTAAAGACGGTGCCTTGCGATAATGGTGCACTCAAGGGTGGCAAGGGAACCTTGTTCGAAGGTGGGACACGAGTACCTGCGTTTTGTTATTGGCCAGGCAAGATCAAAGCTGGGACAGAAAACAACGAGCTAATGCATGTCGTTGATATTTTGCCAACCTTCACTTCATTGGCAGGTGCTTCGACCGAAAAGTGCAAGCCCCTCGATGGGCTCAACGTTTGGCCATCGATTCTCAATGGTGCTGACTCCGGTCGTGAAGAAATTGTTTACAACATCGAACCGTATCGTGGTGCTGTACGACAAGGCGATTGGAAATTGGTTTGGATCACGTTGTTGCCCGGCAAAGTCGAACTCTACAACTTGGCCCAAGATCCCAATGAAACCAAAAACGTTGCCTCCGAACATCCTGAGCTGGTAGCAAAGCTAAAGAGCCGCATCGAATCATTGGCACAAGAGTCTGTGAAGCCGCTTTTCTTTGGGGCTGCATCCGATGCTGTATTCAGTGGTGTTTTTGGTCCTGCACCCATACCTACCGATGAAGGTTCCGCAACTGCCGAGCCGTAGGTCGTCAGCTAAGCGACTTGAGTACTTCTGAAGTGTTCATGAGTATTTCTTACTACGTTCGTGCCGTCCACTGGCTGCGAATTTCGCAAGCAGAGCTTTTTTCAGCTATGTTTTATCGCTTTTAGGAGTCGTCCGTCCTTTTACGCGATACAATCAACCATAGACTCACCATGCGTAAGTGATTTGTCTTATCTTCATTCGGAGTGTCTCTATGAATTGTAGGTCTTTCTTAGTAAAGATCCTCAGGGCAGTGGCGTGTAGCGCTGTCCTAGGATTATTAGTTGCTGCGAGTCCTTTCGCAGCGGCACAATCTCCAACAGCTGGCACGAGTGCACAAGCTGGTGGCGAAACGGGTGCACAGCGCGGAATCGCTCCATCGGAACAGATTGCGTTAGCAAAGCACAATCATTACGTCGCGACCGCTGCTGCTCAAGCAGGCAAGAAGCCTAACATTCTTATCATTTGGGGCGATGACATTGGGTGGAATAATCCCGGTGCATACAACCGTGGCATGATGGGATATAGCACACCCAACATTGATAGGGTGGCCAAAGAAGGTGGCTTGTTTACCGATTGGTATGGACAACAATCGTGCACCGCTGGACGAGCAGCGTTCATCACGGGACAAAGTCCATTTCGAACTGGCTTGCTCAAGGTAGGTTTGCCAGGGGCTAAAGAAGGTTTGTCGGAAAAAGATCCGACCATTGCAGGTCTGTTGAAGAACCACGGTTACATGACGGCTCAATATGGCAAAAACCATTTGGGCGATCGCGATGAGCACTTGCCATCGAATCATGGTTTCGATGAGTTCTATGGAAACTTGTATCACTTGAATGCTGAGCAGGAGCCTGAACATCCTGATTACTTCAAGAACCCTGAGCTTAAGAAAGCGTTCGGTCCACGTGGTGTGATCAAGTCCTATGCAAATGGTAAGACCACCGATACGGGCCCATTGACCATCGAACGCATGAAGACAATCGATGAAGAAGTTACTGCGGGTGCAATCGATTTCATGGAGCGAGCTGTTAAGGCTGATAAGCCTTTCTTCCTATGGTGGAACTCGACACGTATGCACATTTGGACTCATTTGAAGAAAGAGTCTGAAGGCAAAACAGGTTTGGGCATATATCCCGACGGGATGGTCGAGCACGATGGACATGTTGGTCAGGTGTTGGACAAGTTGGATCAATTGGGTGTGGCTGATAACACCATCGTGATGTATTCCACCGACAACGGTGCAGAATGTTTTTCATGGCCAGATGGTGGTAGCACCCCATTCCGCAATGAGAAAAACTCCAACTGGGAAGGTGGCTATCGCGTACCTTGTATGATTCGTTGGCCAGGTGTTATCAAGCCAGGCACTGTTTTCAATGGTATCTGCTCACACGAAGACATGCTGACGACTCTGTTGACTGCTGTTGGTGAGCCAGACATCAAAGAGAAGTTGCTCAAGGGACACAAAGCGATAGGTCGTGAGTACAAAGTGCATCTCGATGGATACAATTTGATTCCTTACTTCAAGGGCGAAACGAAAGATTCTCCTCGCCAAGAGTTCTTCTACTGGACGGATGACGGCAATTTGGCAAACCTGCGATATAGTCGTTGGAAGATTGTCTTCATGGAGCAACGTGGCCATGGTCTTGAAGTATGGCAGGAGCCACTGGTTACCTTGCGTTTTCCAAAGCTTTTTTGTCTGCGAACCGATCCCTACGAACGAGCCGATCATGAAGCCGGCGATTATGCTCGCTGGCGCGTTGACCATGCGTTCGTACTGTTGCCAGCAGTGGCTTTCGTGAGTCAGCACTTGGAAACGTACAAGGCGTATCCGCCTCGACAGGCTCCAGGAAGCTTCAACTTGGATCAAGTATTGCGCAAGCTTCAAGATGGTGGCGGTGGAACTCGATAAGGTTCTGTCCTCACGAATAAGTGAAATGTAGCGATCAGTAAAACTCTAGGGCTTGTTCTGTACGAGTCCTAGGGTTTTTTCGTTTACATCTCTGGGTGGGGTATTAACTTAATTCAAGCCGCTGGGTGTCTCCGATGCTACGACGAGAGTTGGTTGGGTGGAACCGAGCCGGCTTGTGCATTTAGTCCAAGAAGCGATGCCGTAAGAATCGACGATTAAGTATCGAAGTGAGTCAGCGACCCAAGGAGGGGTGCATGGCCTTCTATATCCATAGATGGAATTGGTCTCGGGCTATTTTCAGCGCAGCCTTGGCTGCCTCTTGCGGGGCCTTGTGGTGTGAATCCAGCACACGAGCCGACGACGGATATTACGCTACTACTGGCACCGGGGTTCAAACCTCTGCCGACGGCGACTCAACGCCAGTTGTTCCTGCACCTGAAGCGGCACAGCCCACGACCGAATCAACTTGCTCCACCGAAAGTGCTTCAAGCTGCGATGTGGCTTGTGATGAATATCTTGCCCATTGCGGTGCTAGTGATTCGTGGTGGGACGGTGGAGAAACCACTTTTCGCCGAAACCTTAAAGAGAGCGGCATCACTTTCGATAACAACCTCACGAGCTTTTATTACGGTGTGGCTGGTGGTGGTGAGGCACAAGAATTCCGCTATGCAGGACATGGCGACTACCTGATGAATGCGGATCTCATGAAAATGGGAGGCCCGCCGGGATTGTTCTTGAAGATTCGGGCTGAGCATAGAATGGGTGAATCGATTGGTGAACCTTCGGGGTCATTGCTTCCACCTGTACTCGCATCGGACCTGCCAACGCCAGAGACTCGTGATCTCTATTTGACTAACGTTTTATTCACTCAAGCATTCTCTGAGAACTTTGCCGTTTTCGCAGGTAAGCTCGACACGCTCGATGGCGATATGAATGCGTTCGCCTCGGGGCGTGGAATCACACAATTCTCTAATTCGGCAATGGTGATTACACCAATTGGCTTGAGAACCATCGCTTATTCGACGTTGGGTACAGGGTTCGTGGTCTTGGATGAAGGTGAGCCAGTCTTTACGTTCTTGGTCTTGAATGCTCGTGAGTCCGTGCGAACCTCAGGCTTCGACGAGCTCTTTGCAGATGGGGTGGTATTGTCACCCGAACTGCGCATTGCAACTGACTTCTTTCATTTGCCAGGCCATCAGTTGTTTGGGGGAACATGGAGCAGTCGCAACTATGTTTCGTTAGATCAGGACCCACGTATTTTGTTGCCAAACGTTCCGATCGATCGAGCAGATGATTCTTGGTCCTTGTACTGGAACATGGATCAATACTTGGTCGTCGATCCTTGTAATCCGAAACGTGGCTGGGGTGTGTTTGCCCGCGCGGGTGTAGCCGATCCAGCCACGAATCCAATCGCCAATTTTGTAAGCGCGGGTTTTGGCGGCAACAGCCGTGTCTTTGGACGGGATGCTGACACCTTTGGTATCGGTTGGTTCTATGCGGGTACCAGCAATGATCTGTCCCCTGCTCTTGCGACAGCGCTCGGTGGCGTCGGTAATTCACAAGGTGGGGAAATTTTCCATAACTTTGCTGTGAATTCGCGTCTCTCCATCACATGGGATGGACAGGTTTTGTTACCAGCCCGAGAAAGTATCGATTACACCTTGGTGACGGGAGTACGTGCGAACCTTCGCTTTTAAGCTTGCCACAATGGAATGGACTATTCCACGGGAAGCGTAAACACAGGACATGGTGCATGCTTTAGCACATTCTGTACGGTGCTGCCAGTCAACATATCCCACAATGAACGTTTGCCCGAAGTGACCATGACAATCAGATCAGCGTTTACTTCTTGCGCGTAACTCGTAATTCCGGTGGATGGAGTTCCCGTACGTGTAGCTTTCGTCCAAGTGATTTCGCCGTCCTGAGGCAAATCAATATCGGGAAACTGATTTTCGTTGCCAACATAGAGCAAGTGAACTTCGGGATGATCGATCGCCAGATTGTGCACCATCGTACAGATTCGGGCGAGGCCCGGGCGAGCACTCGGTTGATGGTCGACTGCTAATACCACTTTGCGAAGCGATGCGTGGCCGGTTGCAAGATCCACGCAACTGCGCGCTCCTTCAACGATAAACAGCGTTGGTAAACGCGTTTGTTGAGAGATTTTTAATGACGAAGGTGGTTCGATCAAATAGTTGTTCGCGCCATTCGTTCCCATCACCAACAAATCAAAGCTATCGGCGTTGCTGAGTTCAACAACCGCGTGGACTGGATTGGCACCAATAGCGATGCGTTTATCGACTTGGATTCCAAGTTTCGTGCTAATGTCGCTTCTGCGTGAACTGGGCTCCAGTTTTCCCCATCGTTCCAGAGTCTCTCGAATTGCGGGGAATTCATGCCAATCGATCTCTTTGTGCTTGTCGCCTTCAACATGCAAAATGGTCAAGTCGGCTTTGTTCTTGATGGCGATAGCCAAAGCATGAGCAAAAGCGATTTCGCTCGTTTGAGAAAAATCGGTCGGATGAAGGATGGAGTAAGCGCGGCCTTGGTAAAAAGACATATTGATGTTTCCAGAGTTGAGTGCGTTTTGAATTGAAGCTTAGTTCGAATTAGGTTCTATTGCAAATCGAACTTTAGGCCAGGACAGTTAGCAACGCGTTGGTCGATTTCTTTGAATAGTGAGCGTGTTCGCTCGCCCCCAATTCCACCGAAGGCCGTTTCGAAGACCTGGCTGGGGAGTCCTTCGGGTAATTCGCTGATTTCTGGCATGAATGTCAAAGGACTCTCGGCATTAGCAATTTTCTGTTGAAACATTTTGGCGGAAGCTTGAGACTTTGTACCAACAACTGCGAAGCGGATCCCAGATTTATTAGCGACCATATCTACAAACGAAAAACCCGAGCCGCTCCCTTGAGAGTCCGAAAGTTCTTTGGCAATGCCGACTGCCAGGGCGCGTTGCTCGTCACTGAGTACCGTTAGCGCGGCGCTCACTGCGAAGTGTTTTGGTAAATCACTTCTTCCGTGGATCGTGATTCGTTGACGAAGTGCAGCTCGTTGGTCTTTGTACATAGAGTCCAATTCACTTCCACCTACAAGAGCAACGTTATCATCCCCCATGATCACACCGAGAGCGAGTATGGCAGCTTTGTTGGGAAGAATGGCATCAGTACCTTGCGAGTTTTCTTCTGCAAAAGAAAATGCCATCTGAATCATTTGCAGATATGCTTCGTCGCCACTCCCAATTTGGTCTGCATGATCGATGATATGAAATCCAGTGATTCGGGCTGCCATTTCGAGATTCGCGGGAGCTCTCGTCGCTGTGCCCCAGGCAATAATCGCAACAGCCAACACAGTGGCTAACACGGCAGCCAGCCGACTCTTGCGACATGCTAAGCCAACAAGTGCTCCGAAAATAGAGACAGCGAGGATAAATGCGAGCTGCATACGAATCGGAAAGTAACCATAGTTCACACACTTAACAAACAGGGCCAAGAGCGGAGCAGAAATCAAAACGTATTTGGCTGCCCGTTGCAGAGGCAATTCACTGAGCGCCATCGATAGCAGAATGCCTATCATCGATAAGCCAATAGCCCGCAGCACAATGGCGGAGAAGACGCGAGCTTTTGCTTCAGAGATCGAGAAGATCGACTTAGCGGCGTCGGTTGCCCAAGCTGGTGAGCTCAGCGGATTAGTGTCCGGTAGTAAACAGAGGCCCAATAACCAAACAACCAACGCGACCGACCAAATTTGAGCGGCTGTGAATTTCGACGTCGGTGCGCCATAAAGCTGATTCATTGTTATTCTCTATGGCCTTGGTTTTAAGCCACTTCACCTTCAAGGCCTGTCGGTTTTCAAGCACTATTGGCAATGGCAGCCCAGCTTGGTGTCACTATCCGGTCACAGGCATTCAAGCAATTTAGTGCCGAATTTCCATTCGCATACCGATTGCAAGAGCGTCTCTGTATATCCCGGACGGGGAAGATATGTATTGTAGATCGGGTTGGATACTGAGTTTCGATGACCATTGGGCTCGATAGAAAAGCTCTGTGGCAGATTCTTGATTCGTGCCGCCTTGGAACAGCTCGGACCAAGCGATCCCCAAGCCCACAACATCGTGTTGGCGATTTGACAACAGGCCGGTGTAGGTTAAGCCGGCGACCGCGCTGTCACCAATCGATTTCGCGATGGGCTGCTCTCCGGGATATCGGGGATAGTAACCAGCGAACACCGCTAGTCCCTGGTTACTAGCATCATCAGCAGGGTGTCGTTTGTAAAGGACTTGCTCGGCTTGGATGTAGTACTCTCGCACCGCCGCGACTGCTTCCCCGTTCAGTTGCCCATCGGATTCGTAAAGTGCACCTACCGCGATCGTACCGGGATGGCTTGCCTGAAAAAGAGCGTACGTGGCTTCTAACTCGCTAACCACCAAAAAAGATCCATTGTCAGAGAATCCCCACAAACCGTCGTTTACAAAGGCGTTCCAGGCTCCCACTTTCCAAGTCAGGTAGTCCTGCAATTGGATCAGAGCAACTGCACCTGCGGCTTGATGGGGATAGGTTGGAAACGCCGTGGATGGGCTCAAACCATAAGTGGATTGGATAAAAAACTGGGCTTGGTCAATTCGCTGGAACTCGTTGTTTAAGTCTTGTTTTCCCAGACGAAGTGTGATGACTTGGTTAGCCCATTGTGATTCCCACCAGTATTCGCCGATCTGTATCACATTGTCAAAGGAGTCGATATTACTGATGACTTGGGTGTCCCCTATAAAGTCTTCGGTCAAGCCGCGACCGTGAGTGTTCTGGATCAGAAAATGAAGAGAGCTAGAGTTCTCCGGATTCCAACGCGCGAGGTCAAAATTCACACCCAAATCGAATAGACCTGCGTATTGTGTCGCATCATTCGTCGACTTTCCCCCTTTGGCATTCGTAAAGAACTCGCCGTAGTACACAGGTGATACAGATATGAACTGAGGTGGCTGTTGCGGTTTTAGGTCTATGTTTGTGCTTATCGAGCTACGAGCGTCGCAGGCAGGATCTTGACCTTGGGCCTTGTGCGACAAGTGTCCGCAGCTATGCGCGAGCATCAAGCCCATCAAGCCCATGATGCACATGGCACTTTGCTTGAGTTTCATGCTGATGACCATAGGAATGGAAATCCCCACTATCAGGGACTGGGGGGCTTGGTGCGTGTCGCGGAATCCATTGATTTTCGAGTCTGTTGAGATCCGTCCGATTGGAACGTAAATCGGTAAGGATCATGTGTTGGGGAAAGTAATTGGGGTATAGATCGTCCGAATTATTTCCAAGGGTTTCTGGGGCGAAATTTTCGGTCCACATTGGGGTGTGTTCGACTACAACTCCATCAAATACGTAGCTTTGAGCAGTTCTCTTTAGAGCATGGGTGATAGTGAAACTTTGTATTTGAGTAATTCTCCCAGTTGCCCAGTCTGGGCTTTAATCTCATACTCTTGCTGGCTACTCGCAATCGCATTTTCTTAATCTCTCGTGCAATCTTCCATTGTTTCAGGCGAGAGCATGGTTCGTGCTGCCCTGGCAAGGATCGAAAGCTATGCTCCAAAAGCTCTTGGTGTTGAGTCGATATCTTCTCATCTTGCCCATCATCGGTTCTTTGCTGTTGATGATCGGTGTTGTTGTGTTGGGCTTGATCGTCGTGTTGAAGCAAGAGTGGGCGTTATTCACTCAGGGGGAATTATCACCTAAGGATGCGAAGACCCTTACGCTCACGGTTATTGAAACGATCGACATGTTTTTAGTTGGAGCGATTTGTTATATCGTCGCCGTTGGTATTTACAAACTCTTCATCAGCCAAGATGAGGCTCAACTCCTGAAACGCATTCGAATCGAGAGTTTGGCCGATTTAGAGGTTAAGATCATTGGGGTTGTGGTCGTGGCCATGGCGGTTGGTTTTCTTGGCAAAGCGACGGATGCAGTGGATTACACTGCAGTATTGCAAGGAGGAATTGGAATTGCAGTGGTTATTTGCTCTCTCTGTCTTTTCTTAAGGCTCTCATCCTCGCCGAAGTGACGCTATGGTTGCGTTGTGGCGAGCACTTTAAAACATGGGTGCGCGTAAAATGAGAGTAGCAGAATTCATGCTCGCGGCGACACAATATACAGGCAGTCTTTCCATAAAATTTCTATTGGGCGTGATTTTGTGGACCTGTCTTGGCAGTCCGTCGGTTGCTGTTGCTGACGATCTACCCACCAAAAGAGTGTTGATTCTTTACACACATCGAGTGGCCTTGCCTATCACGCAGCAGTGGGATCGGGGGATTCGAGCTTCATTACAGGCCGAGTTAAAGCAACCGGTAACCATCGATGTTGAATATGTAGATTCAGATCGATTGGGGGGAAAAGAGGCGATCGAAAAATGGTTCGCTTTATTGCTCCTCAAGTACAACGCAACGCCACCCGATTTGATCATTCCGGTCTTCGACCCCACGGCTTTAGCATTCGCCAATTACGCTCAGGGGCTATTTCCGCAGTCCTACGTCGTCTTTTGCTCAATCAGTGAACGAACCAAAGCGAATCTAAAAATCGACGCCAGAGCAGCGGGAGTTACGTATCGAATCGACTATATAAAAACGATCGAGTTAGCGAAGCAGATTCTGCCACAGTTAAAAAAGGTTATTGTGGTTTGTGGCAGCAGTCGGGAGAACTTGGCGTTACTGGACGATTTCAAGCGGGAGGCCGAGGGCAAGAATGTAGCCGAGTTCGAATACTGGATTGGGATGCCCATTCAAGAAATGTGTGAATTGGTTCGAAACCTCGCAGCAGATAGTGTCATACTCTACCTGGTTCATGATCGCGATAAAGATGGCCGGTCTTTCACCACGCCACAAGAAGTTGTGACGCAATTGGCTGATTCGTCAGCCGTGCCGATATTTGGTTTGTACGATACTCTTCTGGGATCGGGTGTGCTGGGAGGCGTGATGGCTCCCGTTGAGACGCAGGGAAAGAAGGCGGGAAGTGTAGCTGCACAGATTCTAAATGGAAAGTCGCCTGAAGAGCTTTCATTCACTGGAACAGGGGATAATCTCACTCTCATTGATTGGCGTCAACTTAGACGCTGGAGCATCGACGAGAATCGAATTCCGCAGCAGGCGCGGATTTTGTTTCGTCAGTCGAGTCTATGGGAGCGATATTGGCATTACATTTTGATTGTCTCGATGACGTTGACGGTTCAAACCCTGCTCATTGGCGGACTCTGGATTAATAGAAAACAGAGAATTCAGGCCGAGCACGCCTTGGCTCTGCAGTATGAATTCGAGAAGTTCTTGTCGGATATTCGGTCACACTTTATTCATGTCCCGCTGGATCGGCTTCCGGCGGAAATTGAAAATGCACTACGGACTATCCAGCAGCACTTTGGCTTGGCGATGGTGGCCATTTACGAAATGACAGGAAATCAACTGATCTTGCGTTCTTCAACGTGTCCAAAAACAAACGCGGAGTTTAGTCCGTTATCCGAGGTCAATTTCTCGGGCCGAGTTGAACTATGGGAGCGACTCAAGAGTGGCGAAGTGCGATTTGTGGGAAGTGGCGTATCTTCGAAGCAAATCTCAGGTGAAGAATGGGTGAATTCACAAAATCCTTATGCTGGTTGGGTGCTCCCATTGGCGACGCAGGGATCACACTTGGGAGTAGCCCTATTTATTTCCTCGCCCGATAGCCAACCAGATGATCCGAGAGTTCCACAGCTTGCCGTCCTGACAGATTTGTTGGCCAATATTCTCGCGCGAGAACGATCTGAAAAAGAGCTGCAGTTGAGTCGTGGAAATGCTCAGCAATTAGCCCGAAAGTTGCTTACCGCACAGGAAGATGAGCGTCGTCACCTAGCTCGCGAATTGCATGATGACCTAACGCAGCGGTTGGCAGCTGCAGCCATTGCGGCAGGTCGATTTCGGAAAGAAGTTACGCTAAGCCAAGCATCTCAACTAGAGGCTGACAAGTTGACAGAAAGCTTGATTGAGATATCTAAGGATGTCCATCAATTCTCCCGTCGATTACATCCTTCTATTTTGGAAGAGCTCGGTTTATTGGATGCTATTCGACATGAATGCAACACCGTACATATGCAAAGCAACATAGCCGTGACGTTGCGTTATAGCCAAGCAACCGACGCTTTTTCCAAAGATATTCAAGTCTGCTTGTATCGAATCGTACAGGAAAGTTTGCGAAACATCGTCAAGCATTCCCACGCAACGGCGGGCGAAATCCTATTGAATGTAGACGCTGAAACGGTCCAACTGCAGGTCAAAGACAATGGACGTGGGATGCCAACAGTGCAAGGGAATGATGAACCTAGCTTAGGTTTGATCGCCATGCAGGAACGGGTTCAGTTGGTAGATGGCAGACTGACGATTACGTCTACAGAAGGAGTAGGTACTTGTGTTGATGTTCGCATACCATTGATTTGATACGACCCCTAAGGCCGCACCATTCTCTCGGCTGAATTACGGAAGACTAGCTACTCTAACTTGTTATTGAAATTAGAACCGCGACTACCTCGCTCAGGGCTTATTCATGCTACGTCCCCGGATATTAATTGGCGATGATCACCGCTTGGTAGCGGAAGGTATAGCGAAGCTGCTGCAAGACGATTATGAAATCGTAGATATCGTGGAAGATGGTTGGGGCTTGGTGTCGGCGGCGGACCGATTGAAGCCAGACGTCATTCTAGCCGATATCACGATGCCGTTGCTCAACGGCCTGGACGCTTGCGAAAAAATCCTAAAAAGCGGGAGCTCGTCGAAGGCCATTATTTTGACGATGCATCATGATGCCATCTACGCAGTCCGGGCTTTCAAAATTGGGGTTTCAGGATTTGTTCTAAAGAATTCGGCAAGCCTAGAGTTGTTATCTGCTGTTAAGGCGGTGTTGAATGGACAAACTTATGTAAGCGCTCAAATGTCAGAGCAGTTAGCTGCATATGCTCAGGGGAGTAGCAAAGAGTTGGATGATTCGCGGAGTTTAACGCCGCGACAGCGCGAAGTGTTGCAGTTATTCGCTGAAGGACACTCCGTGCGGGAAGTTGCGGAGATTCTTCACATCTCCGTTCGCACAGCCGAAAACCATAAGGCTCACATCATGAGCATTTTAGGCGCGAGTTCCATAGCCGAACTCATTCGTTGCGCCTTACGACTGGGGCTCATATCCAATTAGTGGGCACCAAAGTGCCATGTCGCTCCGAATCCAACCCAGTAATTGCCTGTGAGGCTGACCGACGTTGCACCGAGTTGGTCATCGGCATCGAAGCCATAGCCTGCGAAAAGATCTACATCCATTCCAGGGCGGAAGTCCTTCACACCCAAGCCACCGGTAATGCGATGCTCGGTGATCGTGGCGAATTGACTTTGGACATATCGAACTCCGGGAACACCATCGGGTAAGATATTACCACCGAAGCCTTCGAGTTGTGCCGCTTTCATCGGGTTTTGAGCGTAAACATATCCCAGTCGAAGAGCGGTTTTTGGCGTGGCACTGTATTGTGCACCGAATTGGAAGGCCCATTGGTCGCGATAGATCGCTCGTAAGGTATCCGCATTGCTGTATTGCTTGAAGACAATGTCGGTCGCAAGAAGCAATTGCCCATCCATCAATCGATTATTGGCGATACCGAACACAACGTTAGATGGGTGCTCAAAGGAGAGATCGCGAGCTGTTCCTAGTACAGGTAGCTGCAACGCATCTTCAAAATCCAAATGTTTCTTGGTCTGCCAATACGCGCCAACGGATGTGAATTGGGTCAGTTGGTAATTGGCCCCCAGCGATCCGCGAATACCGTAAGCGGTCGTCATACCAGCGAAGTCCGTAAAAGGTCCGTCGATGTACGATGTTCCAAGAGAGCCCGATGCCCCGAGAGAAAGATTGTCCGTTATAGAAACGGATAGCCCCGTCACCATATCTAACGCAACATATTGAGACGCTGTACCGTTGGATTCAGGGATGGCACGGAAATTGACTCCGCCACCAGCATTGGTAATGAGTCCTATTCCCATGGTTGCTGGCAAGCCCGAGCTATCTAGATCTTGTGTTAAGCCGATGTTTCCTAAAATGCCGCCGGGAGTTGAAGATGTCCCGCTGTAAGGGCTAACTCCCAAAATAGGTAAGTTTGAATTTTGGGTGATGGAATAGTCGACATCAGCCCAAGCTCCCCCAAAGGAAAACTGTGTTCCTTTGAATTGTCGGAGGGTAGCCGGGTTACCAGCGATAGCCGACTGGATATCTTGCGGACGGCTGACGCTAGCACCACCCATCCCACCCGATGCGGGCATGGCGTTGTTGTGAAGTTCTAACCCAAACGTTTGGCCGAATGAGCTTTGTTGGAGGTTTACCCAGCAAATTGCTACGACCGAGAAGATCCAACACAATTTGCATAGTTTCATAACTGTTGCCCCCAGGCTTCCGCGCACAGACAAAGAACGTTTAGATCTGCGAACGATTAATCCGTAGATACCAATCGCAACCGTTGTATCGGTTGTACGTCCTGGATCGACATTTCCAAGAAGCAGAGTTGAGGGCAACACTCGACGTCTTTATTCTTTTTTCAGAACTTTCCAAAAAGGTGGCATTCCTAAAGCGTGATATTTGCAATCTGTGAGTAGAAGTACTCACGTCGATCCACTTTTTTCGACTGGCTTCATGGTCATTCCTTTAATTCGATTGAGCAGTCGTTGACAGTCATCCATCAAGGGATAGCTTGGGGGATAATGGGGCTCGATTGTTGAGTTCTGATTTCTCTTCCTTACCGAATTGAGGTGACATCCATGGTGGTATTCCGAAGTGCTTGGAGTAAATCCAAGCGGCACAGATTGATGACGTTGATTGCGGTGACCGCGCTGTTTTTACAGTGTTGTGTCTCGCTAGAGGTCTCGGCCCAGGAGTCGAAGAAGAAGCCGAATATCTTGGTGATCTGGGGCGATGACGTTGGTGTTCACAACATTAGCGCCTACAACCATGGAATCATGGGATACAAGACACCGAACATCGATAGGATTGCTAAGTCCGGGGCGATGTTCACAGATGCTTATGCGCAGCAAAGTTGCACCGCTGGTCGCGCTTGTTTTATCTTAGGCCAACATCCATTTCGCACCGGTCTGTTAACCATCGGCATGCCAGGTAGTGACCACGGTGCACCCGATTGGGCTCCAACGATTGCTGACTTGTTGAAAGAGCAAGGCTATGCGACGGGGCAATTCGGTAAGAATCATTTAGGCGATCGAGATAAGCACCTCCCTACCGCTCACGGTTTCGACGAGTTCTTCGGCAATCTCTATCACCTCAACGCGGAAGAAGAACCTGAAACGTACTACTATCCGAAAGACCCTGAGTTTCGCAAGAAGTATGGACCTCGCGGTGTGATTCATTCTTATGCCGATGGTCGCATCGAAGATACTGGTCCTTTGACCCGCGAACGTATGGAAACAGCAGATGAAGAGTTTGCCAAAGCAGGTTTGGACTTTATCGAGCGTTCGCACAAAGCCAACAAGCCATTCTTTGTGTGGATGAGTACCACGCGTATGCACGTTTGGACTCGTTTGAAGAAAGAGTCGCAAGGCAAGACAGGCATCGGTCTTTATCCTGACGGCATGGTAGAGCACGACGGACACGTCGGCAAGTTTTTAGACAAGCTGGAAGAGTTGGGCATCGACGACAACACCATTGTGGTTTACAGCACCGACAATGGTGCCGAGTCAGGCAGTTGGCCAGACGGCGGTATCACACCTTTCCACGGGGAAAAGGGAACGACCTGGGAAGGTGGCTTCCGGGTTCCACAAGTCGTGCGCTGGCCAGGTGTGATTAAGCCAGGTACGATTTACAACGAAATGATTTCGCATGAAGATTGGCTGCCGACCTTCTTGCATGCAGCTGGTGTTCCTAACGTCGTAGAAAAATTGAAGACCGGTTATCAAGCGAATGGCAAGACTTGGAAAGTGCATATGGATGGTTATGACTTCTTGCCATTCTTCAAAGGTGAAGCTGAAAAATCACCTCGCGATACCATTTTTTACTTTGGTCAGGGTGGTGAATTGAACGCGGTTCGCTGGCAAGATTGGAAAGTTCATTTCGCAATCGTGAAGGGTAACATTGCTACAGGCGAACGCATTGTTCCAAACTGGCCTGTGATTCACAACCTGCGCGCTGACCCATACGAAAAGATGCATGAAGAAGGTGAAATGGGCTACCTCCGTTGGTACGCAGACAACATGTGGTTGTTTGTTCCAATTCAGGAAAAACTGCGTGGATTCTTTGCCACGATTCCGCAATTCCCATTCCAAGAAGGCTCAAGTTTGACCGCTGGGAATATCAACTACAACACTCTGAAAGCGCAAAAAGCGATGGAGATGTTGAAGGATATCGAAGAACGATTTCCCGTGAATCGATAGGCTATTCCATCGTTGTTTTGAAATAGAGAAAGCACTGTCGTTAAACGGCAGTGCTTTCTTCTTAAAAACCAAACTGCAGTTGCGATCGCAACAACAATCCTTCATCGCCAGGCAACAAACTGAGACGTGGGCTGTTGACAGGAACGCCGTCGATCCAGGATAGATCGACCGTAAATTTCACATCTTGATTTCTAATAAACCATGCGAAACCAGTTCCAATTTCATTCGTCGTTTGGAACTCATTTCCCAAAGTGCCTGAGTCACCCGTGATCTTCGACCACCGCGCTAATAGTTCCAACTTCTCTGGAATCACAAAGTAGCCCGTCTGCAACACCAAGCCAGTGTCCGCCAGTGTTGGTACAGTGTTGTCTGTAAAGTTATAAAGCGTTCGCCAGTGATACTCAGCAATGAAAGAGAAGCCTCGTACCTTCCAATGGGTATCGATCGTGAACATAAGGAAGTCGTAAGAATCTACGGTGTTCGGAAGTAAGTCATTGATACTGCGTCCTGAGGCTACGACTCGCGGTCGCGCAAATTCAACATTCCCCTCACGATCCAGCATCGTACCTGCAGCGCCAGCCCCCAAACGCAAAATACTTTCCGGACTCCAGGAGAGGTCGGACTCACCTGGTGTAAATGGACCAAGAGGATCGATGCTCGCTCGTCCCGACCAGGCAAAGTTTCTATCTAAGTCTTCAGCAGAAATAGTGGCATCACGTCCGCTATTAATGCCATTGGTTAGCGCGACCTCAAATCGAGCGGGCATGTTGTAAACATCACCTTCGCCAAAAATTGAAATACCTGTAGAACGGCCCATGTCAAAAAAGAGATTAGCGACCGACCGCTCCGTAAACTGAAAACGTCGAGCACTCTCTTCGCGCGAGCGGCTAAATGGCGATTTCCATTTTCCTGCCCGGAAACCCAACGTACCAGGTTTCAAGTCGAGCATGCTACAGCCAAAGTCATAACTGAAATAGGCATCCAAGAAACTAACTTCAGCAGCTGAATCGCTATTGGCATCCAGTACCAGAGTGTAGCGCAAGTCAGGTGTGTAAGCGTGACCATCAAAGCCAAGCCGAATTCGTTCCAGCGAGAGCGTATTGCGACTGCGGTTGGGACCGTCAGAATCAAAAGCAGCATGACGCAACTGCATCCAGCCGTTGACCTTCATCGTAAACGGGAACTGGTTGGTAGGGATCGAACCGACATTGGGACTCGCAAAGATAAGGCCATTGTTATAGCCGAACTCGGGGACTTGAACGCGCGACCCGCTATCGTCACTGGGATAGGTGTTGAACGACTCACTATTCAGAGTCTCAATACTTAGAGTTTCACCACCCAGTGTCTCGTCGTAGAGTGGAAAAGTGTTGTCTCCCACTGGACGGTTAAGGTCTGCGGAAGATGGTGCGTTAGCAGCGCCAGCCGGTTCTTGCGCGTTAATTTGGATGTTTGAAATGAGCAGAATCACAACGCTAAGCGTTGCTAGCATATGGCGTAGAAAAACCGAGCTTTGAATTGCCGTTGAACGCGGCAAAGCGAGTTTTTCAGGTGCCATAGGATACTATCTCACTTCTTCTGCCATCCTCACGCTGCTCCCTGCTGAGGGTAGTGCATTATTCCAATGGCGAAATACCTAAAATCAGACTTTGGTGTCAATGCGGGTATGGGGCATTCTCCGTCGCGGGGCTCGAAAACAGGGCGATAGGATGAATAAACGAGAAGGGAGCGAATTGAGGAGAGTAGTTTTACTCAAGCCAGATCGCTTAACAATCGCGAATTCGAGTGTCAGGCATTCCGCTCGTTACGGCGGTATGGGTTGTGCCGTTAGCTGTGCACCAATTCACGCCAAGGGCTAGTTATTGTCACAACGAAGGTAGAGATGTTGTCGATAGTTCCTGCGGTGCGTTTGGTTGAGGTGCGTTCTCTAAGACGCCTTTTTCCGTTTGTAACGCGATGGATCGCTCTCGCACTGCACAGTGCCCTATCTGCGCCATATATCTGCCACGGAGGCATTATGATTCGCTCAGCTTTTCGAAATATGTTGGCTATCCTGTTCTGGGGTGGGCTTGCAAGTGTCTCTATGGCTCAGGTGGCAGGCGAGTGTGATGACCCAAGTCTAAATTGCGACGCGCCGGTCGTCTGCGATTCTGCCGAGGGCTGTGACTCTTTCAGCAGTAGCGATTGTAACGGCTGTAGCGATTTGTGGTCGCGTGAGACATTGACGGGTGGTTGGGGCGGCCGCCGCAAGGCACTGGCAGACTCCGGCGTGAAGTTTTCGGGACGATCGACGCATTTCGGATTTGGAGTGGATGGCGGTATCTTCGCTCCTCCCGTGCCTGCCCTTGGGCCTGGTGACACGTTCAAGTACACTGGTCGCGGCGAATATGATTTGCTCTTTGATCTCGAAAAATTCGGTGGTCTACCGTACGGCTCGCTTTTGGTACGCGCCGAACATTGGTACGGCGAATATGGAAACGTATCGCTGAATACGGGCGCGTTTCCGCCAGCTGTATTCGCAGCTGCAACACCTGTCGCTCCCAATGATCCTGGCGTGCCGTACATCACTAACTTTTTATTGACGCAACCGCTGTCAGAGGAGTTGGTTGTCTTTGTTGGTAAGAAGGACGTACTCGGTTCATTGGATCAAGATGACTTCGCCGGTGGAGATGGTACCGATCAATTTGTCAATCAAGCGTTGGTTGCCAACCCAGCCTTTTTGCTTGGACTACCCTATACGTCATTCACCATGGGGGCTGCGATGCCTCGCGATTGGGGTATGATTACGACCTTCATATACGATCCACGTGATCGAATTCAAGACTTCTTTCAGGTTGATGATTTGTTCGCTGATGGAATCATCATGGGTGGTGAAGTTAAAGTCAGAACCGACTTTTTTGGTTTGAAGGGGCATCAGCATGTGGGTGGTTTGTGGAAACATACCGAACTGACCGACCTACGATTTGCTGAACCACCGCCTGGTGTTTATCCTGAGCCCGTTGTGCCAGGATTCGCCACGATATCGGACTCATACACGATCTACTATGGCTTCGATCAATACTTAGTGCAATTCGCTGACAATCCTGATCGAGGTTACGGACTTTTTGCACGAGCCTCGATCAGCGATGGTAATCCGACTCCTATCCGCTACTTTCTCAGTGGTGGCGTCGGTGGCTTCAGTCCCATCATCGGCCGACATCGTGGCGATACGTTTGGTTTAGGTTGGTATTACGTCGGAGCCAGCGACGAATTTGGGCCTTTGCCACGTGCGATTTTTGGTCCAGAAGATGGCACTGGGGTAGAATTATTCCACAACATCCAATTGACGAAATGGATGAATATCACCCCCGACGTACAATACATCCAACCGGGAGCGACGGCGATTGCGGATGAAGCTTTTGTTTACGGTCTCCGGCTCAATGTTCGACTCTAATCGGTATTGATCACGATGTAGAAATAGTGGTGATAGCATCGCAGTTTCTTTCGTAGCTCCTACTTCGTACTCAGCGCAGCGGTACTTCGTGCTCGTGCTCGTGCTCGGCTGCGAGATGTGTCGAAGCGATGACGATGACGAATTACGAAGACGAATTAGGAATTACGACGTAAGAGCTACGACCTCAACCGCTAAAGAGTTTCGTCCGTTACGCTGGATAACATGTGCAATCGGTGAGCTTCTAACCAAGTTGGCGGTTCACATTTCTCGGCGAGTCGGTAGATAGCTGCTTGTGGAATGGCGGCAGCTCGGTCACGGTTCTGGCGAATGATGGTTGAAATTGGCGGCTCGATGTACACGATTTCGATCCTTGCGTTGTAATCAGCGAATAAATCGAGCCAGCGACCGCGTGTAGATCGCATGGTGTTGGTCGCATTGAAGATGAACGATGTCTTGCTTCTGAGAAATTCACGACAGCGTTCGCGCGCGAACTGTGCTACCTCCCCCTGGTTATCGGTTGGGGAAATATCCAATTCGTCTCGGATCGAGTCCAGTGCAACCACGGGTTGCGATTTGCCGTAAGTGTGAATCCAGCGATCTTTTCCTGAACCAGGCAAACCGGACATCACCGTTACCGTGCACGCAAAGCCTTCGTGTGGCACATAATGCAAGTTTGGATTCGCTTGTCGAAAGAAAGTAAAACGAGCATGATCCGTTGCAAATGGATACGGGGATTCGTAACACCCCTGCTCTGCTGCAACTTCTTTCCAGTAATGTAAGTTCTCCTCAGGGCGATCCAAGGCATCGGTATCGCGGCCTCGAACGTCCGCAAGCGCAAACAAATACAGCAGCTTGTTATTCAATAGCCAAGAGAGGCGAATGATTTCATGGATAGGCTCATCTCGACTCAGTAGAAAGACAGGACGGCCGTGATAACGGACCAATTTGCAAATCGCTTCACGTGTTGCCAGTTCGCATTCGAGTGTTCTCAGGACGTTGCGAGCGAGGACTTCCCCTTTGGCCGCATGATGGTGCGATGTAATGGCTCCAGTGATCGAATCGACTTGGGTTGTAAGCGGTTTGGCGCTGTCGTGAAAAATCGCGGTGAACTTCAGGAGCAGTTGCTCGTGTGGTGAAAGATCTGGCCATTCGGATAAACCAGACAACTCATGAAGCACTCGTTGGGTATGAGTCCAAACATCGCCTTCAGCATGCCACCGCGCATCTTGAATGCATGCGGCCATCGCTTGACACCAAGGTTGCTCTTCGGCCCAGCATATCAATTCAGTATTCGATGCTTGGCTCAATTTGGGCCATTTCATTGTTCTTATCTCAGCGCTTGTTTTGTCTGGAGCGGGCTTTGAATTTGAGGTCTTATTTCAATTCCAAATATCGACATATTCGGCGAGCAGGTTTGGTACGAGCGTTTGCTGTTGCCAATGGGTGCTCTCTTTGATTTTCTCGACGAACTCTGGACGGACGAATTTAGCACGCCCAGTGACCGCGAGCTCGTTTTCAATACGCAGATAAAGACCTTCCATCAACGAGTCGGTTCGGCGTGTCGTGGGATGCTCGAATTGGCTGTCGAAAGCTGAATCTCCGATCAATTCCGGGAGCATTTTTCGCTTTATCGCTCCTTTTTGGACGATTGGAACCGTTTGAATGCCGGTTTGGTACAAGATTTTCATTCGAAGCGGATAGCTCAAGAAATGCTCTGCTTCTTTATCGTAAATATCGAATTCAAAAAAATAGTGCGATAGCTGTCGATAGTGGATGGTGTGTTTGGCATACATCCATTCGCCAAACAAGATGTACCGTTTTTGAAGCCGCTCTTCGAGTAATTCGCGTTTGACTTGGCACCATTGTTTGAAGAGATCGTATTGCGGATGCATGCCAGGTGTAATGAGATGCCCTCGGCATTGAAGCACAAGTTCTCCGCGATCATCAAAATGGATGCCCACATTGGTGCCATCGAGTTTCTCTTCCACGATGAGCGAAAGATCTGCGATGAATTTTACCGAGTCGCGTTCGGACAAATGTTTGTCGTCGTCGGTTCCTTTAGAACCAAACAAGTGTGGCGTACGCGGGTATTTGATAAAGTCGCCGTGTGATGATCCCATGAAAACACCTGTTTGGTCCTTCTTCTTCGTTTAGCCCGTAGCCGCAGCGCATGCGTAGGCTAGGCATCCAGCGGTACCGACTTTGCGTTGTTCGTTTAGCCCGTAGCCGTAGCGCATGCGTAGGCTAGGCGTCCAACGGTACCAGTCCCACATCGGAGTGAACACCCTGGCCCGCAGTGACAGCGTTTTCTTGATCGCGACGTCAAACGGTAGTACGCCTGGCCTATCGGCACACGGGCGAAGCGACCCAGCGCTGACTTAGCGTTTTTGACAAATTTCGCTTGACTATGGTTCATTTCGCCTCTACTATGAAACCAAATCTAAAAAAACAAATGTCATGGGAGGGCTGTATGGCAAGACCAAAAGCAAAAGAACTGACGGAACGAGAGCTCGAGATCATGCACATTTTTTGGGAGTATGGCGAGCAAACGGCTGCCGAGGTGCGCGATCAGATGGAGAAGTTGGGGCGAGATCTGGCGTATACCACGGTCGCAACCTTAGTGCGTATTTTGTTGGAAAAGGAATTCCTAAAGCAAACCAACGAAGAACGCCCTTTCAAGTTTGTCCCTGCGAAGACCTACGAAGAAGTCTCAGGCAGCTTGCTCGGTGATATGGTCCAAAAAGTTTTTTCCGGCTCCCGCATGCAATTGCTTGTGCGCTTGTTCGAACAGAAGAAGCTCACCGCAGCGGAACGTGAACGACTGCAAGAAATTTTGGACTCGATGAAGAAGTAAGCAGAGAAGAATTTAGCGGACTGCATCTTTACTGTTCGTAACTCTCGCCTCGTCTTGAGGTTTTTTATGTACACGATTGGCAATCTTTTGGTTTGTGGTCTCTTGCAGGTCAGTCTTGTGGCGTTCTTTGCCATTGCAACCACGATGATTGGTAGTCGCTGGAGTCGTCGTTGGGCCGCGTCGCTCTCCGCCTGGGCGCTTATCGGAATCGTGGGCCTAACCCTTTTGGCAATGCTCCCACTACCGAGTTGGTTCGATCAAAAAATTTGGAGCGATTTGTCAAGCCGAGAAATGCGGCAAACACCCACCGAGACTCAGGGGGCCGCAACGATAAGCGATTCACGAACATTCAATCCAAACCGTCAAGACGAAACTTCTAGTTGGATGACTTTTGTCAACGAAGGACTCGACGGTATTCGCGACTTCAATCAAGTGGAAACGTCTACTTCAGGCTCAGCTTCCATCGGTCCCATTTCGATATTTCCTACTCGTTCGCAACTCATTTCGATTTTCTTGTGGATGTTTGGTATCGGACTCGGAATCGGCTTATGTCGTTTTTTAGGGGGCGTGTTGGGGGTGTATTTTCTGGTCCGCTCGAGTCGTCAGGTTAAAGATCCTCGAGTGACATCCTGTTTAGAGATTTTGCAAGCTCAGCTGCGATACAAAACGCCCATCGAGGTTCGAGAAAACTCTCAGATTCAGTCCGCTGCAGTCGTGGGGTGGCGGAAGCCCGTATTGTTGCTATCGGCAGATTGGAAGCAATGGAACGCTGATCAATTGCAAAGTGTGATGGCACACGAAGTTGCCCATATCTCTCGCGATGACTATTTCATAAATCTTTTAGCGCAGCTCAGCTTGGTGCTGCATTTTTATCATCCGTTGGTGCACTGGTTGGTGGCGCGGATGCGATTGGAACAAGAATTGGCGGCTGATGCATTGGCTGCCAATGCAGTAGGTGGTGCGAATGTGTACTTGAAGGCGATTGGGGAGCTCGCGTTGTCGCAATCTAAAGAGCATGTAGCTTGGCCGGTTCAGGCCTTTTTGCCAACGCGGGGCACTTTTTTGAGGAGAATTGAGATGTTACGGGGTATGGGGACGATTTCCGATCGAGTGCCAAACGCGTGGCGTCTTGGCTCACTCAGTGTGTTGGTGGGCGTGATGTTATTGGCCGTCGGTTTGCGGCCAAGTTTCGATGCTGTGTCAGTCACCGTAATTCCAGACGCATTAGTCGCTGGCGAGCCAGCGCCGGTGGTGCCAGTTGTCGAGGAAGCACCTTTCGAGGCAAAGTTTGTTCCGGGAGATGCTACGGCAGTGATCATGTTGCGTATGTCGAAGATATCGCAGCAGTACAAGCAAATTGCGGCGAAGTTTCCCGAGATGCCAGCAAATATTGAGGAAACACCCGTAGTGTCTAAGGGCTGCTCCGAAATGACGGTCATCTTAGGTGACATTGAGCGTGAGGGTGACCTGCCTCAATATGCGTTGGTTATGAAGCTAGATAGCCAAGCGAATCGCGATGCGGCCAAAAAGAAACTATTGCGAGGCTCTGAAACGAAGGTAGAAAGAGTCTTGTTTGCCGATGTCGAAGTGGCCGGAAAGGAAGCTGCTTACAACGTGGATGAAAAGACTTTAATCTTTGGGGAAGCGGATTGGGTCAAACAGTTGGTGGTGACTGGGCCGACGTCCAAGAGCATGCTCACCCGTACCGATGATTGGAAGAAAGGTGTTACCGGTGATATCCTCATATCGTTTGATCCGAAAATGTTGTTCAATGGAATACCAATGCAGAAAGCTTTTGGACCAGCATTCGCTCTAGTAAGTCCACTGCTATCTGCAACACACGTCGACACCATTGCAATCGAAGTTGACCAAGACGTTAAGCTGAACTGGTCGATCCTTGCTGATGATGAAGCGTTTCCAAAATTGGCGGAAGAGACCTTTATTGGTATCAAAACTTCGCTAAGTTCCATGCTGGAAAGTCAGCAACAGAGAAATGCTAATGAGGAAATGTCCCTGGCATTGAAGATTATCAAAGAAGCTCAAATTGAGCGTAAATCGGCGAAATTGCAGGTCAGCCTTAAGAGTGATAATGCCTCTCTGACTAGGGCAATAGCTGTAGTTGTTGCGCCTGCGATTCGAGCCTCGAGTAGGGCTAAAGAACGCGCGGCATTCGGGAACAATATGAAGTATGTGATGCTTGCGTTACACAGCTATCATGACTCGCATGGACATTTCCCCCCCGCAATTATGATCGATAAAGAAAGTGGCGTGGCGCGAAGTTGGCGCGTGGAAATACTACCCTACATTGAACAGCAAGCTTTGTATGACGCCTATCGCAAGAACGAACCTTGGGATAGCGAAGCCAACAAAAAAGTTCTCGCTAAAATGCCTGTTCTTTATCGTCATCCTTCGCAGCCAGCCGATAGCGTAAACACCTCGATCTTTGCTGCCTACGGTGCAGGCCTGATGTTCGAGAAGAAAAGCGGCGTTTCGATCGGTTTCCGAGATATCACCGATGGAACATCCAATACCATCGCGATCATAGAAGCCAAACGCGATATTCCGTGGACTAAGCCTGAAGAAATCGAATTCGATGTGACAGCACCCAAGCTCCCCGAACTTGGCTTTGCACCCGAAGGATACCAAGTGGGCTTTGGAGATGGCTCTGTTCGCTTTATCGCTCGCAGTATCGATGCCGCTCTTTTGTTCAAGTTTTTGACCAGAGCTGGCGGCGAAGTGGTGCAGTAATGGTGCAGGGTGTGTGATGCGGTCCATGGAAAATAATTCCAAATCGGTTTGGCTGTGATCGAAGTTATTGATTGAACGCCACGTTGGGTTGACCGCAAAACACACCGTGCGTTGGACTAGCCGTTGAAATTCGCCTCCCGCCTTGTGCGGGAGGATCTCACGCCTGACCAGCTACCATCGCTGCGCGACTAGTTGCCATAATGACTGCAGGCCTTAGGAACGCTGATAGAGCGTTTGCTTGTTTAGCCCGTAGCTGTAGCGCATGCGGAGGCTAGGCGTCCAGCGGTACCAGTCCCGCGCCGGAATGAGCAACCCGTCCTGTAGTGGCGGCGTCTTTTTCGTTTCAGTATCAAACGGAAGTAGGCCTAGCCTATCGGCACACGGGCTAAACGACCCAGCGCTGGTATAGCGTTTGCTTGTTTAGCCCGTAGCTGTAGCGCATGCGAAGGCTAGGCGTCCAGCGGTACCAGTTCAACAACGGAATGAACACCGCGGCCTGTAGTGGCGGCGTCTTTTTCGTTGCAATTTCAAACGGAAGTACGCCTAGCCTATCGGCACACGGGCTAAACGACTCTCCCGCTCGAAAATATCTCATTGATTGTTGCAATGCGCGATGATTTATCGATCCAGTGGACGATCATTCGCTTTTTCGGCTTGGGCCTATTCCATGATCTTTGCTATTCTCGAAATCACCCCCATCGTCTTGTCGATTTGCGCTGACGGAATAAATGAACCAGCCATTATCGGGCGAGCCTTTTATTAACAGAGGTTGTTTTGTGTATGGGTCTTGTGCTTCCTCTGGTGAAAGGCCCAGGTTTTCAATGGTGATTTCGGGTGTGTTACCAGCGACTTTTTGTCGAACCCTGGCCAATACGAGGATGCACTGCTTTAGAATTTCAACGCGCACCGAAATCGTCTTAAACGCGAGGGTGTTAGCTCGATTGATATTGACGACGTTGATGAATGGATTCAACGAAAAGGGTGTATCGAATCCAGCGTATTTCGCTTCCCATTGATCCAAGGGGAGATCGCAATCTTGGATAAATCCGTCGTACATGTCATAGTGATAGATCAATGCGGAATACACGCGACCACGATTGAACCAGTTTAAAGCCCCCTTCTGTTCGAATAAACCTGTTGCATAGGCGGCGGAATCAGAGGTCAATGCCTTTCGTAAAGCCTTTGAGGTTTGAATCTTATCCAAGTTGGTTTTCAGTTCCGCAACCTGCGAATCCGAAAGTGTCGATTGCTGAAGTATCAAGTTGAGGGTCTTCAGGTTGTGCGAAGTTTCACGCGTAAAGATGAGAAAGCCATCGGATGTCGGTGCTTGGTTGGCCAAGTTGCCCAGTGCTAAAGCTGCGAAAAGTGCTTGCAGTGCTTCGTTTAGTTGATTGGTGGAGTGGGCATGTAACGCCCGCGTTCTCAGTAGATCATTGGCGAGCGACAGGTGAGTTAGGTCGGGTGAAATCGGATCTTCAATAAGGTCTGAAAACTGAACGTCTTTCGGTATCGGTGAATAAAACGCCGGGAGCTTTGAGATCGCGATAAGCTGATTGATAATCGCATTTTTCTCCCGCAGCAATGGCTCGATTTGTGCTAGTTCGTTTTCGGTAAGGTAGCGATTGGGAATCGCCTCTTTGGTTAAATGCTCGTCGAGCCTGGAGTGTAGATCTTTTACGGAGTCAGCGATCTTCGCCAGTTGTGCAGCAACGTTCTGTTCGTCGGGAACGCTCATGCTATTTAGGTCCCCCAATTGCGATGGCAGTCCAGCTTTCTGTCGTTCTTCAACACGAACTCGAAAGCGCGTCTCGGCAGTCGAGTTGCTCCAGAAACCATAGCTGACATAGCCGAGAGAAGCGAGAACAAGTAGGGCCAGGGCGAAGAGTGTGACAGTGCGTAAGCGTTTCATGGGTCAGGTTGATATCTAGCCGAGGGGAGTCGTTGTATTCAAGGACCTAGCATTTTAGGTGAAAGTCTGTTAGCGAGATACCAGCTATCGAGAAAAACAATGCACTGGAAGCACGCCAGTCACTTTACGGAGCCCTGGGAGAAGCGTACCCTTACCACAAGTATCGTGAGTGGATTGAGGGGTTTGGGTGAGGTGGAGTGAGAGGAAGAGATGCGAAGTGTTAACCGACTAGCTGGTGCAAAGCGAATCGACTCCAAAGTGCAGCTTGGACGGAAGCCCGTTCGTTCACCTAAGTCAACCCGCAGGAATAGTCCAAGTGACTCCGACAAAATGAACCCATTCCACCAAATACTTGCTCGGTTCACACTGCATCAGGCGCATCAAGTGTTGGGGCAAGGTGGCCCTGCTCTGATCGTCAAGGGAGGTGCAATTGATATTGATCACCATAAAGATGTTAGTCTTACCGCTGATCGATATACGGTTCGCTTTTCGGATGGGGCTGGTGTTACCATCGTTTTAGAGAACGCCCGCAACAAAAAGCTGCGTGTCGATTGCTCGAAATGCGGTGCGTCTTGCGACCACATGGGGGCCGCGTTTGGACATCTGCTCGATAACAAGCTCCTGTTCGGTTTTTCAGCTCCACCAGACGAGAAGACTCCTCTGGAACTGCTCACGGACAAGGAATTGCTCGAAAGAGTGTTACACGAGCGCAGACAGCGGGCGTTGTCCGAAAGAATGCGAGTGACTATTCCGAAAGCCGAAAAGGGAGGCAAAACTCAAAGTCCATGGTGCGATTATGTTGTAACCAATACCAAGTCTGGAAAAACCTATCGAGTCGCCTTGAGAGGGCTGGAGCGAGGACAATCTTATTGCAGTTGTCCTGACTATAAAACGAATCATCTAGGTACGTGCAAGCATATCATGTACGTGACTGAGAAAGTCAAGAAACGTTTTAGTAGCTCGCAGTTGGCGAAACCTTATCGCCGCTCCAATGTTTCTTTGCGGGTATCTTACCTTGACCCCGTTGGTCTGTTGTTCAATTTGCCCGATGATGCGCAGCCGTCGATACGAAAGATTGTGGGAGAGTATGGTGATTCTGCATCAGATGCTAATACGGCGGTGAGGATCGTTCGCAAGCTGGAACAAGCGGGCTACCCAGTCAACATTTATCCCGATGCAGAAGAGCGAATTCAAGCCGAATTGACCCAACAGCATCTGCGCGAAGTTGCAGATGAGATAAGAAAGGATCCCGCTAAGCATCCTTTACGAAAAGGTCTGTTGAGAGTTGAACTGCTGCCGTACCAACTGGATGGGATAGCGTTCGTCGTTGGGAGAGGCAGGGCCATACTGGCTGACGACATGGGACTTGGGAAGACGATACAGGGTATTGGAGTCGCCGAGTTGCTGGCGCGACAGGCGAATATTGAACGAGTCTTGGTGATATGTCCCGCCTCTTTGAAGGGACAATGGCAAACGGAAATTGCGAAGTTTTGCGACCGTTCGTCGCAGATTGTCGTTGGAGGTGGTAAGGAGCGTACTGCCCAATATGGAAACGATCAGTTCTTTACGATCTGCAATTACGAGCAAGTGGTGCGAGACCTCTCCGTTGTTGAACGCTCCAAGTGGGATCTAATCATTCTGGATGAAGGCCAGAGGATTAAGAACTGGCAATCGAGCGTCAGCCAAATCGTTCGCAGTTTGCGAAGTACTTACGCCTTAGTCCTTTCCGGAACGCCGCTCGAAAATCGACTGGATGAGTTATACACGGTCGTGCAATTTGTCGATGACTTAAGCTTAGGGCCTGCGTATCGATTTTTTCATCAGTACCGTCAAGTTGATGATCGGGGCAAAGCGGTTGGTTACAAGAATCTCAACTTATTGAGAGATGCGCTTAAGCCGATTCTACTTCGCCGAACCAGAAGTGAAGTGGCCAAACAATTGCCTGAGCGTACCGATGAAGTCATACGAATTGTTCCGACGCAGGAACAATTCATGATGAGTCGGGATTATATAAGTCAAGCGGCGCAGATTGCTGCGAAGAAGTATTTGACTGAAATGGATCTGCTGAGATTGCAAAAAGCGCTGCTGATGGCGAGATTGGCCGCCAACGGTACCTATTTAGTCGATAAAAAGAAGCCGGGCTTTAGTACGAAACTATCTGTTTTGGAAGATTTGCTCACGGATTTAATCGCCATCCCAGATCGTAAAATCGTGCTGTTTAGTGAGTGGAAGGTGATGCTCGATTTGATCGAACCGATGCTCAAGAAGTTGCGGTGTAAGTTCGTGCGTCTTGATGGCTCGGTACCACAAAAATACCGGCCAAGCATTGTAAGGCAATTTCAGAACGAGCCACAGTGCCGACTCATCATGATGACCAATGCGGGAAGCACCGGATTGAACTTGCAAAGTGCAAATACCGTAATCAACGTTGATCTTCCGTGGAACCCAGCTGTGCTCGAGCAGCGAATCGCGCGTGCACATCGCATGGGGCAACAGAATCCTGTCCATGTCTATAAGTTGGTTACTGAAAGCACGATTGAAGAAAAGCTTCTTGATGTCATTGCCTCGAAACAAGAGTTGGCGAATGCAGCTATCGACTTTGATTCAGACGTTGAATTTGTAACGATGAAAAGCAGTATTACCAATATTCGTGAACGCCTAGAGAAGATTTTAGCCCCTCACGCCACAGCAACACCCAATGCAAACCAAGAAGTGTTGGCGCGCAAGGAGGTTAAGGAAATAGAGGAGAAGCGGGAGAAAGTTGCTATGGCCGGTGGGCAACTATTGGGAGCCGCTCTGGGTTTGTTGAGTGAGCTAGTGAAACAAAAGCAAGAGCATCCGCCGCAGGAGGCTGTCGTACAAAAAATCGCGGACAGTTTGCAGGATTGTGTCGAGCGGGATGAGTTAGGGCGGCCGCAGCTTACCGTAAGATTGGAAAATGAGGAGGCTCTGCGGAATTTGGCCAGTTCACTTGCGCATTTGCTTTTGGGCGCGAAATCATAGTTTGCGCAGCAACACGGCGGAGTGTTTTGTCGTTGTCTAGTCCCTCGTAGCTCTTACTTCGTACTTCGTAATTCGTCGTCGTAATTCGTGGTCGTCCTCGAGTCCCGCGATCGACGACGAGCACGACGACGATTACCAGTACGAAGTACCGCTGCGCTGAGTACGACTCCGACGACGGGTCAACCTAGCCTGAAGCGTTTTGTAAAATGAAGTCAACTTTCTTGTCGATTTTCAAACCGCCCCGATTTAGTGTAGATTAATCCTATTGGCGGTTTGGCACTCTCCTTCGCAGATTGAGCGATGTTCATGACGTACGATTGCGTGATTGTTGGGGCGAGTTTTGCTGGCCTATCCTGTGCCACTGCGCTCGCAAAACTGGGGTTGCGCACGCTCGTCCTGGAGAAGAAATCCGATGTAGGAGAAAAGCTGCATACCACTGGAATCATTGTTAAGGATGCAGTGGACCAAATTCCGCTTTTGGACAATCTCCCGTCCGATCTTGTGCGACGCATCGATGGGGTGCGGATGTACGCACCCAATTTTCGTTATATCGATTTGACCGCACCTGGTTATTACTTTCTGGCAACGAATACGCCGGACGTCCTGCGATGGTTAGAGGAGAAGGCGATCGAAGCTGGGGCTGAGATTCGGCACCAAACGACGTTTCAAAAGGCCCAACGTATTCAGAGCGGGTTTGAGGTGGGAGAGATTGGAACAACGCGATACCTGATTGGAGCAGATGGTCCGAGGTCACGTGTCGCTGCTGTGTTTGGGCTCGGTCAAAGTAAACATTTTTTGCAGGGCCTTGAACATGAGTACGCAGATTGGAAACTAGATCTACCCGACCGATTGCATTGCTTTATGGATCGTAAAATCGCCCCAGGTTATTTGGCTTGGGTATTATCGGGTGTCGGAATGGTGCAGGTTGGATTTGCTCGCCGGCACAATAAACGTCAGATGACAACCGCTCAGGCGATGACTCAGCTATTAGACAAGCTCGCCCCCATTTTTGATTTTCGCGATCATGCGCCAACCGCAGTACGTTCCGGTTTGATTCCCTGCGGTGGAGTGGTAAAGCCCACTGCGGCTAACCGCGTGATGTTGGTCGGCGATGCAGCGGGAATGGTTTCACCCCTGACGGCCGGCGGAATTCATACTGCGTTGAAACATGGATTGGCTGCTGGCCATGCAGTAGCTGATTTTCTCAATGGAAAAGGGGAGGATCCTTGCCAAGGTTTCACGAAATCGTATCCCACTTTTCGCACGAAACGGCTGCTGCGATTTCTGTTCGATCATTTCCAAAGCGATTTGCTGTTCAATCTGTTGATTAGCACTCGAATGATGCGCAATGCGGCCAGTGTTATTTACTTTCATCGCAAGGGCGTCTTCAATCCTCAGGACGAGAAATCGAAGTTGTGAGTTTGATATCCCGTTCGTAGCTCCTACTTCGTACTTCGTAACTCGTCGTCGTAATTCGTGCTCGTCGTCGTAACTCGTCATCGAGTCGAACGCTCGATCACGATCACGATCACGATCACGATCACGATCACGATGACGATGACCAGTACGAAGTACCGCTGCGCTGAGTACGACCCCGAAGACGAGTCAAACTAGCCAGCACGGTTTTGGGGGAGCAATCGCCTATTTTGCGGGTTGGGGCTCAACGGATTGAGGTTGAAATTCCGTTAGATCTTTGATCGACGACGAAACACCGCTTGGTGGAATTTCCCGTTTCGCACTCCATACGATGCCATTAAGAATAAAAGTTCTTAGATTTTCATCGCCCCAGTTTCGATAGAAATGGGGCATTACGATTCCAAAGCCGCGACCAGAGTCGGGCCGTTCAACGCACCAGGCGATTCGTTCCGGTTTCGGATTCTCTGGCGGTAACATGGAAGTTGCCAAAATGGTCACGTTCGCAGCGGCTTCGTTGTTTTTCGGTCCAAAATAATTGTTGATATACGGTTCATCGTGGATCGTGAATTCACTCCAACCGTTGAGGATGGGGTGTTGGCCGAACGGTTCGATTTTGGCTGCCTTAAAAACGCGAGCGATTGATTGATGGTGCGTGCACGTACGATTCGCATAATAGCCTCCCATCCATCGAAGCAGCGGATGCTCACCCGAAGATGGGACGTCTTGCCCCAGCAGGCCTGTTGCGAAATGTAGGGCGACCATACCACAGCCCCGATCCATCATGACGGATAGGTCTTTGAGGTTGGCATCGGAATTGGGGAAGCGATGGGGCGGAAATGTATCACCAAGGAAGACGATGGTGGACGCCGCTTTTTGTAATTCAGGTTTTGGCCAGCTGCTAACGACAGTCGCCTCAATTTTCGTTACGTTAGTAAGATTCTCTAAACAATGTTCGAGGACTCGTCCGCTCGCCATGACCTCATGGGTACCGGGTGGATGATTAGAGGGCCCGACGACGATCAAGACCTGCGTCGTTTCTTCGGCCTGGAGCGAAGAACAGAGTAAGCTACCAATCAAAACGGCGAATTGCCACAGCATCTTTTTCATCGAAGACTCCCGCCATAAAGTGCCGAACGAAGGAGTCTAACAGTTTAGCATTGCGATGATCGCGAAGTCTATTTACATTGGGGCCGGTGGGGCTGGTTCTGTGGAATCAGAAAGTGGCGGTTGGGTTTCTGTGGGCGCCTTGGCGTAATCCCCCTTTTCTTTGATCGTTTCCAATTCAGCTCGAATGCGGCCCATTTCTTCTTGAGCGTGTTCGATCACGATCTTTGCTGGCAACTGTTTCGGATTCTTAGGGGGAGTCTTTACTTCTGGGGTAGAAACCCAGTTGACCACGACGATGACCCCAGCAATCAGGAAAAATGCCGGGATCTGCACAATAGCTCGATTGATGTGACTCATAATTTCGTTTCGCGAATTTTTCGAGAAATTTCGCTTCTGAGTTGAACTCAGGATTCGTTCGAACGCGACGAAGCGCGATCCGAACTGGAGCCTGGCTTTCCCTGCGAAGCAACCAAGTAAGGAATGACAGCCTTACGACAGTGATGTATCAATGATTCGCTGTCCGCCGCGATTTATTTGGATTTTCGGAGGGAAAAATTTTCACTATTAGAAGAATTCATTCGATTAGGAATTCTACTTTTTTCCTCAAGATTTCATGGAAAAAAGAGCTCGTTCGTTTTGATTGCCAGTGAGTCCGGAAACGCGGACGCCTAGTTCGTGGGCCTCGTCACAGAACGGTTGTTGCAACAAGGACGCAAGTTCGATACGCCTCTCTCTGGTCGTGTTCGCCCTTCGATATTGTGGTCTTGCTTTACGTTTGTTCTATCTCCCTCATGGGGGCAGCTTGGAATACACTCAGAACGTCTGCGAGCCAAATATGATGAGTTTCATTCGCTTCAGAGAGTCCATCTGTATGTATCCCATTGTGTTGTCATTGCTGTTGATTGCGGTCGGATTCACGACGAAGCTGCGTGGTGATGAAGAAGCGAAATTTATTCAGGAAACCAAGGCTTGGCAGAGCGAACGCGAAGTGAAGCTGAAGGGAGAAAATGGTTGGCTGACTTTAGTGGGACGATTTCCGCTGAAGGAAGGTGTCAATCGGTTTGGTGTCGGAACGGATAATGAGGTTGTGCTGCCGAGTGACTTGAAAGAGATAGGCCCGACTCGGTTAGGTTCTATCACTGTTAATGCGCTCGCTGGGACGGCGAGCTTAAAATTGGCAGATGATGTCGTGATGAAGAGTGAGGGAAACGAATTTCGCGGTGAACGAGCTTTTGTGCTTAATGGCGAAACCAGGGACTGGGTTGCTTGCGGACGAATGAGCATGCATGTGATTGCACGCGACGGTAAGTTTTTCCTGCGCGTGGCAGACAACGAGTCGGAGCAGCGAACGCAGTTTCCTGGTTGCACTTGGTTCGAACCTAATTCAAAGTGGCGTGTCGAAGCCAAGTACGTCGCCTATGGGGAAGAAAAAATACTCGTGATTAACAACATTCTTGGTGAGCGGTTAGAGCAGCCATGTTGTGGGTATGCAGAGTTTCGTGTTGATGATGTGAGCTATCGATTGGATGCGATTCGAGAAGGTGAGGGTTTGTTCTTTGTGTTTCGTGACGCTACAGCGGGTGAGATAACCTACGGAGGAGGCCGATTTATCGATATCGAAAAAGGTCCTGCTGATGGAGAGATGTTCATTTTGGACTTTAATCGAGCCTACAATCCACCCTGTGCGTTTTCTAAGTATACCACTTGTCCTCTCCCACCACCGCAGAACATTCTGAAGGTACGCATAGAGGCTGGTGAAACGTTGAAGCGTAAAGAGTGAGTGAAAGAAAACGATATGACTGAGGCAACAAATGAAGTGAGCCCGACAAAGACCACCAATGATGGGACACGGTGGGGGAAGATGATAACGCTATGGCTCCGGCGCTGTCATTTGTACTTAGGTCTCTTCTTGGCGCCGTGGGCTCTGCTTTATGGGATTACCGGGTATCTATTCAATCATCCGACGCATTTTTCTGATCGTGGATTGAAAGAGATATCGAGTTCGGATTTGGCGACCAGTGGATTCGATGGCACCTTGCCTGATCCACTTGAAGCGGCAGAGGAAGTGATTTCGAAACTCAATGAACGTTTTCCTGAATCGAAGCTTGTCATCGCTGAAGCGTCGGACGCTCGTTACGTTGGTGACTTCTTTTTTGCGACAGCCAACGGCACCGAGAAAACCTATCAGTTATTGATTCGTCGTGATGGAGGTGGTGGAACCTATATGGATTCAACGGTGCCGAAGAAGACGCCCCCACCCGAAGCTGAGTTTGTTATTAACTTGCGAGGCGGTGCTAGTTCCAAGGGCGATGCTGGGGCGGCCGCTGTGGAAAAGCCGGAGCCATTGAAGATTGAACGAGGCGCGGCTGCAAAGGTAGAAGCGATATTGCCGGAGCTGGCCAAGCGTTTGGAGTTACCGGGACTGGACAAGCCCTTTCGGTTAACGAGTGCGCCACAATTGCAGTTTCGGGCGAGCAGTCATGGAAAAACGTGGTTGATAAAATATGATTCTTTCTTGGGAGGTGTCAGCGCTGAGTGGGAAGATCCAGCCCTAGCGAAAGAGCCATTGAGTTGGCGAGCTTATTTGCTCCGTTTACACACGGCCCATGGTTACATGGGGATCTTCGAAGCCCGTTGGTTTTGGGCATGGATCGTGGATGCCATGTCGTTTGTCATGGTCTTTTGGGCATTGTCGGGCTTTATCATGTGGTGGCAAATCAAGCGTTTGCGAACGTTGGGTTGGATCGTTATCGGTTCCAGTGTGATAGCGGCGGCGGCGTTGTTTTTCGCGATGGCATACGAACTGCACTAAGTAGCGCGACTTGATAGGCCAATGGAGATTTGGCTCACGGTATTTTCTCAGATTTTGGAGTAAAAGGCCGCGCTCCTGTGGCAGTTAGAGGATCTGTGGGAGTAATACCTACCTCACCGTAATGCCTACCTCAGCAGGAGCCAGCCATGAATCCTTTTCAGGCCCCACCCTCGGACCAAGACGACTGGCAGGTCTTCCGTAATTCATACCTCAATGATCCACGTCATCTCTTACTTCAGCGAAGAGTGGCTACCGTTGTCGTTCTTATTTGCTTATTTATAGGCGGACTGATCCTCAGCAAAGTAGACAGTCACCTTCATTCTCAGCATTACTACATACCTTTCCCCGTTTTCTTGCTGCTCATTATCTTTCCACTCCCTGGGGCGTGTTTACTCGGTTTGCGGAGCTATCTCTGGCCTCAACTTCAATTCCGCGAACTCTGGGAAGTGCTGTGCATGGGATGTGCTCTTGGTTATTCGTTCGTCCCGTTTGGATTAAACTTGATTGACGCATTGATGCGTCGTTCAATGTTCTAGCGGTTCATTTGGTTTTCGCGGGCAGCATAATTTTTTGCATTGGAGATTTACATGAATCCGTTCCGTTCGCACGAAACTTATCGCCTTGAGGAGCCCATTCAGCAGCGGAGGCCAAGGGGTGACAACGAAGCAGAAGAGATCAAAAACTGGCATTTCGGTTTTGCTGTTTTATGCGTGAGCGTTTCATTTTTTGTGGCGGGATTTTTGGTGCTGGCTGCAAGTTGGCAGCTTGGGCCGAAGCCACAGTTTCCCTACTTAGATATAGCGCAGTCCCTTGGGATTTGGGGGCTACCTGTTGTGCCGTTAATCGGTTTCAGAAGGTGGTTTTGGCCGTTGCTCTCTTTTAAGGATTTGCAGGCTGCGTACATTCTGGGGGCTATCGGCGCGAATCTGATCCTTCCATTTTATGTCTTATGGATTCCGATCTTATTCCCCGACACTGTGTACTGGGTATGAGGTCGTGGTCGGTTCACCCGCAGTGTCCGACGTCCAGCACGTCGAATTACAAAAGAGTTGCGAACTTCTGAAAACGAGCACTGCAAAAGGCTGAGTTTTACTTACCAAATTGAAACAGCCACGCTGCCATCAAATACAGGCCTGGTCCAAAGAGAAGGCCTATCAAGCATAGACCAAACACGATCGTGCCGAGGGTCACCTTAGAATCGTGGTCTTGTAAATCGCGAAGCTCTACGAAAAACGCGATACAAGCGGTGAGCCAAATGGCTAGTGCGACGTACCAAACCGCAATGGGCACCGTTGGATTCAAGTAATGCGCGAAGCCTCCCAGAATCGCCACGACTGGAAGGATGAGTGCACAATACCAGGCGAATATTGATTTTGGCCGGTGAGCGGACTTGATATCTCGCAAAGATGATAAGCAGAACGCTGTCACACCCGATGAGTAGATCAGCAGCAACGCAAGCTTGAGATAGTGCATAAGATAGGGGGGATTCAAGGCGTGTGGTGTTCCAGAGTAACGAACTAGCGCGTATCCTGATAGTAAAGATCGGGCTAAGGTCGCAGCGGTGGAGTATAAAGGGAGAAGTCGATGATTTCAATGAACGAGATTTGGGCAGCGGCACAGAACTATGAGAACTGGATCATTGAAAAACGTCGATTTCTGCATCGTATTCCCGAGTTGGGCTACGAATTGCCAAAGACGAGCGCTTATGTGCGAGAACAATTGTCTGCCTTGGGGATAAAGTTTCGCTATCCCGTTGCGCGCAGTGGAATTGTAGCTGAAATTGGCAATGCTGGACCATGTGTTGGCTTACGCGCGGATATGGATGCGTTACCGATCGTTGAAGAAGCTGATATCGATTTCAAGAGCGAACATCCCGGTCGCATGCATGCTTGTGGACATGATTGTCATACGGCAATGCTCTTGGGCGCCGCCAAAATTCTCAAGGAATCAGAGGCTAAGCTTCCAGGTCGCGTCAAGTTGTTATTTCAACCCGCTGAAGAAGGCGGTGGTGGAGCAGCGATGATGGTTGCGGAAGGAGCTCTGCAAGATCCTCCCGTACAAAAGATGTTCGGAATTCATGTGTGGCCGCAATTGGCTACGGGTGAGATCGGTGGCAAAGAAGGAACATTCCTCGCAGCGAGTGGCGCGTTTCGGCTCATGATTAAAGGTAAAGCTGGACATGGTGCCTATCCACATCAATGTCGTGATCCTATCGCTGCAACGGCCCAGATAATCACTGCAATTCAAACACTCGTCTCTCGCGAAGCGGATCCAGTGGAGCCTCGAGTGGTGAGTGTTACGATGGTTCATGCAGGGACGGCATTTAATGTGATTCCGGGGAGTGTGGAAATCGGTGGAACCATACGAGCTATGTCGACGGCCGAAGTACAGAAGATTCGAGGTTCGTTGGAGCGACTGGCCAAAGGCATTGCATCGGCCCTGCAGTGTGAGGCGGAACTGGTCACCTACGAAGGAGCATTCGATTATCCACCTACCTTTAATGATGCAGAGACGTGGGACCTCACTCAGCAAGTAGGCAAAGACCTGTTATCAAAAGAGCGAGTTCACACGATACCGTCCGTAATGGGAGCCGAGGACTTTTCGTTTTACGCGAAAGATGTACCAGCCTGTTTCATTGCGTTGGGGATTCGCAATGAGGCGATTGGGGCTGTGTATGATGTGCATCATGGTTGTTTCAAAGTGGACGAATCTGCTTTGAAGATCGGGACGGCGATGCATGTAGGATTTGCCATGCGGGCATTGAAGCAGTTGCAAAATTGAAATATAGCTGCCCCAGATAGACGGCTAGACTCCACGTCGCTCGCCAAAAACGGCGACATGGAGACGGTCGGAGTACCGCCATCCTCGACGAACGCAGAGTTCAAAAATCCAGCCGCGATTTTTTTCGAGTTCGTGTTGTGTTCTTGCTTCTGGCATGACTAAAAGTCGACGGCCTGCGATTGAGTATTGATCTTGAATCGCAGCCACTTCAGCTTCATCGCTGGGGTCACTGACGACAAATTTGAACGTCGCTTTGGGACAAGTTGCGAACCATTGCATGGCGTCCGAACGCAATCGTGATTCGACGTTCATGCGCGAGTTGGCTAGTTTGGGTGATACGTTGTAGCGCTGGATGATCGCATCGAAGGCGGCTAGCGGAATGATGGTCCCATTGGTTTCCGCTTCGAATTCATAAGCTCTGTTTTGAGCGAGCAATTGGCTCGCTACTTCGGTGAGTTTTTGTTGCTGAAGCAACGGTTCTCCGCCGGTAAAGATGACGTTGTGGCATTTGAGTTCCATGATCCGATTGGCTATTGCCTCGGGTGTCATCCGCATTTGCACATGTTGTCGCTCGAACTTGTTATTCTCCGACGCAGTGTCTCTGGCGTGTTGATAGTTGGTGCCACGCCAATTCCAGGTGTAGTCGGTATCACACCAATAACATTGCAAATTGCAGCCACTCGTTCGAACAAAGATGCTCGGTATGCCTGCGGAAACCCCTTCACCTTGTAGGCTGTAGAAAATTTCGGGGCCTGCATCGAGCTTGGCCAAAACGATCTCGTCTGACATTAGGGGACCCTGTTGGCCACGGCAAAAAGATTTTTTTCAGAATCTTGTTTCATTCTGATAGAGATGCGGCATATCGACAATAGCATCTTTCGGAGCCAAGGCTCAAACCTATTTATCTACACATCTTTCAGGAGGGCGTATTCAGAGCATTGGCGTCTTTCTCCCGTCCACCTAGCCTCCGCTGCGCTCCAGCTACGGGTTAAACGAACCCCACCGTTCGAGTTTTCTAGTGGATTTTTGCATAGTGCGAAAGGGCGGTAGGGCAAACAGTAATTGCCATCGGTTAAAGTATCGATCGAAGCAGCTTGGGCTAAGCAAAGCTGCAGTGGTTAATGCTTCGATGCTCAAGCAGATTGGGACCGACACAATGTTCGATAACTCGGATGAAGATTCTAGCGATGATTTGAATGGCGAGATGGTTTCCGGCGATATGGATTTACCTGCAACTGGCTTACGGTTGACGGAAAGCGATTTGATCCTGGAGAGAAAGAACGGAGTGGTGATTCGCAGTTGGCCGACCGGAGAAATCTCTGCGGCGCGGGCGGTGAGACAGCTCAATCCGTTTTCGTTGGGACTGATCGGTTCAGCCTGCGCTATGGTTTATATCGTATTGTCGATGTCGCTTTCTTTTTGGTTCGTCGTAGGTTTGTACGTTCTGGCCACTCTATGTGGATTGGTGGGGTTGTTGGTCATCATGGGGACTGCATTACGATTCGAACATCAGGGTAAGTCTGTGAAGATCGATTGCGAGGATGAGTATTTCATGGTGGATGCTTTCGCGCAGATACTGAATATCAAATAACGCCAATAGGATTCACATTTCACAACTCAAGCCAATATATGACCACAAAAACTGCCATTATCTTTCTTGTTGTTGTCGCAATATTGATGGCCAGTGGTGCAGTGCTGTGGGTTGTTTATCGTCAGCCCAAAATTCTAGCGTCGACGGAAATTGCCTATCCTTGTTTGCGAATTCATGATTCTAACGCTTGGGAGATCATTGAAGATGCTTCCCAACTGCAGCGCATGCATAGCAATTTTTACATGATGCGATCCGAAGAGCCGTGGGTGATTGATGCGCAGATGCGAGTGATGGAAATGCATAAGTTGAGCATGAAAGGGAGTCCCTTTTGGCTGATGTTTACAGGCCCGCGCACACTTGATGTGACGTTTGAACTCAAGTTGTCCAAGGGGGATACTGAAGCTGCGGCGAAGAAATTGGTGGGCCGGGTTTTGCAAAGTGTTGATGCAGAACTCAATCCACAACTCGCGGAAGAGTTAAGCCAAGTTAAGACGTGGCAAGAAATGACCGACATACTCATCCGCGAAGATCGTACGGGGAAATACAACAAACGGCCTGACCCGGAATAGCTCTACGGCTATCGTTACGAAATGCGTTATTGGCGTAAAACCGCCTCCATAGGGCTCCTTTTCGGGAACTGCTCGTCGATTTTGAGCGTTTTACCTTTCTATATTGCCCCTCTGCCTGTCGCTCCAATCCCTCGAATTTGCGGGGGAATTACTTCTTGCAGGTGGTGTCTCGCCCCTTTTTGAAGGAAAATGGAGAACCCAAACTAAGAATTCGCGCCCAGCCGGTTCTTCACTTTGGGAGAACATTCACTAGGTCATTACCAGAGCCATCCTCCAATGCAAACCGCAAACTGAGCGTTTCATGCTTCAGCCGACGCCATTGAAATCCACTCCGGAAATCAAGAAGGGTGTTTCGTCTTCGAAAGACGGAATCACGCTGCGGTCGCTGTTTGAAAACGAAGAATCCAATTTGCTTCGTTTCGCATTTTCTATCGTAGGTCGAAGAGCGGTGGCGGAAGAGATTGTGCAAGATGTTTTTCTCCAATTGCACGCGCGGTGGAACGAAGTCGAGTTACCTCGAGCTTGGCTCTACCAATCGGTGCGTAACGCAGCGTTCAATTATTTGCGAAAAGCGAAACGAGAAGTTTTGCACAGCGATGATGAACAAGCGACACACAGTGTTGAAGTTAAAGATCAACCACCTGATGTAGTGCTGGAACATATGGAAACAACCAACACATTAAAGCGATTGTTGGAGAAGTTGTCGGAGACCGACCAGCAACTTGTGCGATTGAAATATTTTGAAGGTCTCAAGTATCGCGAGATTAGCGAACGGACCGGTTTAACGGTGAGCAATGTCGGATACCGCTTGCACCAAATCATGCAAACACTCGCCAGCGGTTTGCAGCCGCTGGGGAGGGATGAAGCCCAATGAATACTGAAATGATGCCGGAAAGCATAGATCCAGAAATCGATGTCCGCTTAACCGCGTTGGTACTCGGTGAAGCTTCTGATTTTGAAGCCGCTCAGTTGCAGCAACTGATGAGTCAACGCCCAGAGCTTGCAGCTTGGTACGCACAGTTGCAACGATTGCATGGGGTGCTTAATGAATGGGCGATGCTCGAACTCCATTCACAAGGCATTCCCGTTGAAGAGAAGGTGGAGGAAGCAGGACCATGGATGTTGTCGCCAGAGAAGCGGGCTAGTCTATTGGACGTTTTGGGCAAAGGAGATGTCGAGACACCTGAAAAAGTAATGCCGCTATCTGTATGGCAAAAGATTACCAGTTATCGACCTAAGCGACGTGGTTTGTGGATTGCAGCGAGTGTTGCTGCCAGCTTGGTAATGGTGTGCAGTGCATTGATGCTAAGCAGTATGCAAAGGGCAACAATGCATAATTGGCGTGTCGCTGCAAAGACAGGCGGGCGATTTTACGACTCAGCACCTGCTGTTGAGGCTACGCCTGCGCCGTCGGCTGGATTGCCCAACGCTTACTATTTACAAGATGATGTGCAGTACTTTGGCAATACAGACGGGGCGCAAAAGTCTTTGCCATCTGCTGATCGGGGATACAGCGCGCCGTCGACCGCAGCTGGTCGGTACCGGGCGACCCCCAATAGCTCCTCCTTGGGAATTGCGCCTTCAACGGTACAACCTCCTGGTGGTCCCCCCACGTCTTCGTTTGCTCGCGATTTGGAACCATCCGATAACGTGACAACCAGTCCGCCCAACGCTGGTGGAGGTGCAGGTTTGTACGCTATCCCCAGTCAATCAGAATTCATGCAGAGCGTCACTCCGCGAATTGTGATCACGGACGAAGTTGAGGAGTTAGCGCAGGTCACGGAGCCAAGAGGTGGTGAGCTGAGGCTGAAAGAGAGCGATGCAATTCACAACTTCAACGTACCGTCTCAAGAACCTAGTGTTATTGCCGCTACACCTCTAGCGGGTTCGGCGCCTGTAATCGGAGGTGGCGAAGGTGTCGCGCAGACGCCCGCCGCGCCGAGTGACCCTGTGGCATCTGCACCCTTAGAAACGGCGCCGGAAGCGAAGGCCGAAGGCATGAATGATTTGTTCGCGACAAATGTTCCAGCAAATGATAAAGCCAGCTTGGGTGATATAGCGAACAACTTGGAACGTCAAAAATCAGTGGAAGAAGGTCGGAAGACATGGCAAGTTCAAGACTCGCCTGATCCGTTCGGCAGCGAGGTGGCACGTCCAAGGGGATCTGTGGCAGCGATTCCGCCGAGCTCTGTTCAACCGAGCGCTGTTCCAGGGAGTGGGCCAGCTCGTACCTCAGGCACTCCAGCTCCAGCGAAATCGGAAGACACTCTAGGCTATTTGGAACAACGCGATCAATCGAATGCATTGGCCCTTAAATCACGTACAACACAAGAAACAGATTCGGATTACGCAATGCGTGGTCTCGATGCTTATGTCGATGCCGATGGCGCAATAAGTCTTGGAGGCGGCCGTGCTGGAAAGGATTCGGGAGGCCAACAAGGCCAAGCAACCACTTGGGAAAAAGGTAGCAAGTCAGAAAGGTTTGGCGAGATTGGGAGGATGGATGAGAAGCCAAGCAGCGATGAGGCACCCCAATCTCCGCGATTATTACTTGAAAATGAGAGTCGATGGGATGACTCGAAGTCGGATGTCAAGGCAGGGAAAGAACTGCAAGGTTTAGCCAAGCAAAAGAGTGATATGGATGGCGAGGGTGATGACTACGGTCTGGAGTTAAACAAGGAGCTTAGGGAGGAGGTTGCGAAGAAACAAGAGGAGCTGGCGACAGGTGATGCGAGTCGCAGAGGAACTGCTGCTTCATCCAATCTACGTTCTCAATCGCAAGAGAGCATTCAACAAAATGCCGCCGGTCGCAAAATCATTGACGAGAGCGAACTTAAAGACGCGGAACGCCGGTTGACTTTCAGAGGCAGAGAGTCCGACAGTCGCAAGCTTGGAAAGAGTGGTGATCAACCGAATGGACGCAGCAAGTCGAATTCGGGGACAACGATTGACGGCTTGCAGTCGAAGGCAGAAGGAAAAGATGCCAAAACCGAGGATGCTACACATGTGGACTTCGCAATGAAAATGGAGCTACTGGGGATGTTTGATCAATCCGAGAACGCACTAGGCGATCTTACCTCAGTTGGCAAAGACCTGAAACCAAAGCTACAGCAAGAGAAAGCTCAACCGCCAACGGGACTCAATGAAACCAGAACCGAAACCGAACGCTTCTCAACGTTCTCGTTGCACGTTAGTGATGTATCGTTCAAGTTGGCCATGGACTCGTTAGCGAAGGGCCAATGGCCCGAAGCTGCCAAAATCCGTTTGGAAGAATTTCTCAACGCGTTCGACTATCAAGATCCGCTACCGAGTGAAACGGAAAAAGTGGCTTGCCAAATCGAACAAGCCTCACATCCTTTCTTGATGCAACGCAATGTGCTTCGTGTCTCCATGCGTACGTCGGCGGTAGGACGTAATGCTTCCACACCGTTGCGGCTCACCGTATTGGTAGATAACTCGGGTTCGATGCAGCGTGCGGATCGCGCACAAACGCTGAGACGAGCCTTCGAAACATTGGCCAGCCAACTCACCGCTGTCGATCAGGTGACGTTGATTAGCTTTGCCAACGAACCACGCTTGCGAGCCGATCGCATACCAGGCAACGAGATCATGAATTTCGTCAATATTTTAGAAAACTCACCCGTCGAGGGTGGTACCAATATGGAATCGGCTCTGGAGTTAGGGTTACTCAAATCGATCGAATCTAAAACTCCCGGCGCAGAGAGCCGAGTGATTTTGATGACCGATGGAGCTGTGAATTTAGGTGATGCCGATCCTAGCAATTTGTCCAATATCGTATTGAAAATGCGTGATCAGGGGGTTGCCTTTGATGCAGCCGGTATCAGTGCTCAGGATCTCAATGATGATGTGCTGGAAGCTCTGACTCGACAAGGCGATGGCCGATATTATTTGCTCGATAATGCCGAGCAAGTGGATGCTGGTTTTGCTCAACAAATCGCCGGTGCCCTTAGACCTTCGGCAAAGAACGTTAAAGTCCAAGTGGAGTTCAATCCCCAACGTGTTCGCAGTTATAAGTTGCTCGGCTTCGAAAAACATCTTCTGAAAAAAGAAGACTTCAGAAATGACAAAGTCGACGCAGCCGAACTAGCAGCAGCCGAAGCGGGTAACGCTCTTTATCATTACGAAATCATCCCAGAGGGAATTGGTGATATCGGTTCGGTATCGGTTCGGTTTCAAGATCTTTCCACCGGCTTGATGGTCGAAAAACGTTGGCCTATCGCTTATGAACCCAATGCTCAGCGACTTGAACAAGCGAATTCGTCGCTGAAAGTCGCCACTGCCGCGGTCTTATTGGCCGCACATTTAAAGGGTGAACCTGTAGGCGAAAATGTTGACCTTCAATATCTGGCTGGTGTGCTGAACAACCTCGATCGTTCCTTCTCGCAATCAGACCGAGTTGAACAATTGCGACGTATGATCGAACAAGCTCGTCAAATTGCAGGGGCCAGCGGCGGTAAACGCTAGGCATCGCTAAATTTCAATCCGTATTTCTAATCGACCGTTATTGTCAAACCTCGATTGAGGACTTGCATCATGAATAAATTGATTTTGAAGAGTTTGTTGCTCGTTTTTATGGGCATTGGATTTCACGCGGTGCTGGCTCAAGAAGCCCAACAAGCACAACCTGTAGATCCGAGTGTCGCGCAACAGAGCCCTGTTGAGCCGAACTCAACGCCGCTACCACCGTCGGCCCCGTCTAGTACGACCTTACCTGAGGTCACTGTTCCCGATGGATCATCGACGATCATCGTAACACCTGGCAAAACTACAGAGCCCGCTTTTCTCTATTCAGCCAGCAGTATGGCAACTATCCAGGTAACGCCTACCAGTTTAGAGCAAACCATTGAGCTCAAGATCCGAGTGCTGCAAGGGAAACCAAGCGTGGTCTCGATTGGACTCAACGGACCTGGTGAAGTGAAAGAACTTACAGGTGAATTGATCGATTCTTGGTCCGTGCGCAGCAAAGGTGGCGAACGTTTTCTGGAATTGCAATTGAAGCCCGATCAAACCGACTATACAGCTACCGTCAAGTTATCGGCTGCTATTGCCACCATCCCCAGCGAGTTCGAAGTGGGTCATTTGTCACCAGGTAAAGTCCTTGGTTTTGATTCGAGAATTCAAATCGACTACGCTGGCGGGTTGGTGGGGAAAGTGATGCAAGCCGAAGGCTTTGCACCGTTGTTAAGCGATGATCAAAAAAATCGCTTTCAATCATCCACTGGTGGAAAGTTGGTTCTGAAAGTGAATCGCCAAAGTGCTCTTCCTCCCGCGGTCGACCTAATCAACACGCAACTTATTGGCACACGTCATTCCAACGGAAAATCGGTGAGCTTTCGTTTGACAGGTACTGCAGTTGTCACAGAAGCCAATGCCCGCTTGCGGATGCTATCTGGTAATGCCGCTCTGAACAAACTTCCCGACAATCCAGCGTATCGAATCGAACTCGGTAAGAATCCAGGTGATGCCGCCTACGACATGGTTTTTCCTGCAGTTGGCTCTTTTCCGATTGAATTGGAGTTCGTTGCTGGAGTCACTGTGCCAAATGTTAATTGGCAAGCAATCGACTTCTCCATCGCTGCCAGTGCGGTTGTGCCGTTAACCTTGGAAGGCTTTGCGAACGATCTGGAGTTCATTCGCGATTCGCAAGCGGTTGTACCGAAGCTAGCTGCTGATAAATGGAGCGGCTTCTTGCCTGCCACAGGCCGCGTGTTCCTGCAATGGAAAAACGCACAGGCAAGTGTTGAAGGGAAATTGTTTTTTGCGACGAATGCCAAAATCGAGACCTTGATCGGTCCAGGCTTGATGAAGCAAGATCATCTTCTTACGTATCAAGTCCTCCAAGGCCAGTTAAAGGCATTGACGATTCAATTGCTTGGTCCAGGTGAGATTCTTGATGTTGAAGGCCCTAATCTTGTCGGTTGGAAGGTTGTTACCGAAGGAGAGCAACGCAAGCTTGAAGTTACATTGAGCCAATCGCTAGCGACCGACAGCGTTATCAAGGTTCGAAGCCAAACGCCAATCGGTGCCTTTCCTGTGCGTGTCGAAGGCTTACGCTTGCTACCTCAAGGTGCAATCCGTCACTCAGGCTACATTCGAATTTCCAACGCCGGTTCGGTGCGAGTTGATCCAACCGGTCTTTCGGGCCTTACACAACTGTCGCCCGACCAGTTTCCTGGCAACCCGCTTGAAGCTCGTCAATTGTTTGTCTATCGATTCCCTTCCGCAGATTATCAATTCAGCATCGTGGCAGATCGAATTCAGCCAGAAGTCAGCATCACCGAGATGCTCGTTTATCAAATCACTGAAACGAATCGCGTGATTCAAGCCGATATCGAACTCGATATCCGTGAAGCGGCGATTCGAGAATGGGATTTCTTGCTACCTGGAGATTATTCCATCGTTTCGGTCGTTCATCCCGGTCAAGATTATGTCGCTGCTTCGGACGTCGTCGATGGCAAGAGAAACCTGAAGGTTATCTTTGGTCAAGATGTGCAAGGCCGACAGTTAGTACGCGTTCGCTTGGAAAAAGCTGAGCCCGCAGTCGCTGGCGTTTGGGCTTTGCCTCGAATCGACTTCAAAGATGCCAAAGCGGTACGTGGAGATATCGGTATCGTCGGCGCACCTGGTTTTCGAATTGTGCCAGCGAGTGTGGAAATGCTGGTTGAAAAGCCACTCTCGAATTTCCCAACACCCATTCCCCATTTGCAACAAGCGTTCCGCATTCGTGAACCCAACTGGACCGCTTCGATGCAAGTCGAATCGTTGGAGCGAAGCGTTCAGGCGGACGTGTTCCATCTCTATTCTTTGAGTCAAGGGACCGTGTATGGAAGTGCTTTGGTTAACTATTTCATAACAGGTGCACCAACATCTGAATTGCAATTGACTGTTCCTGCCGTGTTAGCCAACGTAACGGTCGATGGTCAAGATATTCGCACCTGGCGACGCGATGGAGAAAAACTCTCGGTTTCGTTACATCAACCCGTCATGGGCTCCTACACTCTCTTGGTGACGTTCGAGGAAAAGCCGAATGCTGCCGACGGAACATTCCAACCTGGCCTGATCGCTCCTCTGGACGTTCAAGGTGATCGCGGCTATATCGAAGTGGTCAGTCCGATCCAAGTTGAAGTAGAACCTGTATCGGTTTCGAGTCAACTTTTGGTACTAGATCCGCTGGAGTTGCCTGCTGAATTCCGCTTGCTCAGCACAGCTCCACCTCTCGGCACTTGGCAATACACAGAACGTCCGTTCGATTTAAAGTTGAAAGTGAAATGGTTCGAGCCTGGTACCACGGCAGCACAGGTTGTTGAGTTTGCCGAAGCGAATAGTCGCGTTTCTCCTGATGGTGAATTGGTAACCGACGTTGTCTACTACGTGAAAACACGTGGTCAAAGATCGTTGCGAGTAAAACTACCAGAAGATCCAGTTCGCCTATGGGCGGTTTCTGTAAATGGTCAACCTGTGACGGCACGCCAAACGGGCGCTGATACTTTAATCCCATTGCCAAGTGCAGCGGATCCGAACGTCCCTGTCGAGGTCAGTCTGCGATTAGGGAAACCTGCTGTGGAGGATGCTTACGCCGAGTTGCTTCTGCCCATCATTGACTCACCCGTTCTGAAGACGAAGTGGAGTTTGCACAGTGATGATAATTACGTATTGACTTTCGAAGAGGGGACAGTCGAGCCAACTGTCCCTGTGTTGTGGCCGAATGGATTTGAATGGATTGTGAATAACGGTTTGGTAGCGACGATTGCCATCGTGGCACTTGCCTTGTTTGGTGGTTTGATTGCTGTACAGCGAGGAGCGATTCGGCTCACGGCGATTGTTTTCTACGGTATCGCGATCTTTGTAGCTTGTTCAGCTTGTATCCAGGCCGTCCAAGAAGCAGGACCGCCGAAACCGTTGCAGATGGATTTGCCTGTGTTGGCCGCAGGAGAAAGTTTGAGCGTGAATGTAAATGCAATTCCCCTATGGCGAGTGCAAATATCTTGGACAGGCGTTGGCTTGATTTTGGGAGGGCTCGCTATGTTGGTTATCGCTTGGTTTGCACGAAAATCTGCTATGGTTCGATTCTGGCTCACCACTTCATTTGCCTTGTTGGCAGTGGGGGCATTATTGCAAGCGAATGGAGGAGCGATCTTCTTCGGAGCAATTGCTTTGATCGGCGTCTTTGCCTGGATTATTCCATGCTTGGGAGCATTTGTGGATCTGTTAGCTGCTAAATCGAAAGATGGAGAAGACAAACCAGAGAAGCCTACAACAGGTGAAGAAAAAGCGAGTGCGGTAGTGACCTCCTTGTTGTTCTGGCTCTGCCTGGCAGGTGCATCATTCCTTTCAGGCACTACGCTGTTTGCTGCCGCTCCTGCCTGGCAAGATCCAAATGGTTTGGATGAAATTCGACGAGCTGAATCATTATCGCAAGAATGGTCTCTCGCTAGTCGATCGGGCAAACTAGATGCTAAGGGAACAATGACCTTCGCTGGCAAGCCCGGCGATCGCTTCATTCTATTGCGAGCCCCAGCAATCCTAACTCGTTTTGAAGGCGAAGGGCTGCGGCTTTCCAAAGTAGAAGTTCCCAATATGGGACTCACTTACATCGTCACGATTCCTCTTACTGAAGATGTACAAGCGGCAAACGTGAGTAAGAAATACACTGTTTCGTTCGATTATCAAATCGAAGCCGTGAAGCCTAATGAAGGTGTGCCAGTCCTTACTGGAATTGCCGCACTGCATGAAATTGATTTGCGTTATGATGCTCCTGGTTGGGATGTACAATGTGCGAGTGCCGCGCGGATCGAACCCGCTCAAGATCAAACACAGGAAACCCGCGCCAAGATTCTCTTGCGAGCGAGCGATGCAGTGATTGTATTGCAGCCGCAAGCTCGCGATTTGATGGCCGAGAAAACACAGTTCTTCATTGAAGGAACCCAGCTCTATGTTCCCGGGCCAGGTGTCGTGGATGGAAGGCATTTGTTTTCCGTTCGCACATCCCAAGGTAAAGTTCGCGACTTAGGTGTCATCGTTCCAGAGGGCTTAACCGTTAGCAGTGTCAACGGCCCGGTGACCTCTTGGCAATTTGATGCGGATAATCGTCGGCTCATGCTACAGATTGATCCTGCTGCCCCAGCTAATTTTGAAATTGTTATCGAGACACAGCGTGGCTTGGAAACACTTCCTGCTGACGTGGTTGTAGCACCTTTGAGAATTGAAGGAACCGATGGTGAAGTTGGTTTGATTGCTGTTGCATTTGGCCCAGACGCTCAGCCAGAAAAGGTTGACTCGGCGACATTGTCGCCCGTTAATCTGGGCGACTTCAATGCAGCGCTCAATACCAATCCACAAGTTGTTCTGCATCGTGTCTACCGTTACGGCGCGGATGCGGGCACCGTCGATATGCGAGTGGCACCGGTATCTGCGGAGGTGCGGGTTGGCAGTCAACAAGTCCTTTCTTTGGGTGATGAACGAATCGTGATGAATGTAAACTTCACCGCGGAAATCACTCGAACTGGTTTGTTTCAATTGAGTTTTAAGTTACCGACTGGATTAGAGGTTGAATCGTTATCGGGACCTTCGCTACATCACTGGTCCGAGATTACCGAAGATGGAAATCGTCAGGTGATTTTGCACCTCAATGGCAAAACCATCGGAGCGCAATCATTTACTTTGGTGTTGGCAGGCCCCGCGCCGGTCGACGTTGCCGAGTGGGAAGTGCCACGTTTTGAATTGACCGAAGCGAGCCGTCAGACGGGAGACTTGGTGATCAATCCGATTACAGGTGTCCGTATTCGTGCTGTGACTCGGCAGAACATCTCGGATCTTGATCCTCGCGCCATGGGGGCTCAGAGTGAAGGGGCGTTAGCTTTCCGCTTATTGCAACGCGATTGGAACTTGGTACTCGGTATCGAGAAACTCGATGCCTGGGTAGTTGGGCAGGTCTTGCATGAAGTTGCTTTGCGGGAAGGGCAAACCAAATCTGTGGTTGTTGGAGACTTCAATATTCAGAATGCATCGGTGCGAAGTCTGAAAGTGACGTTGCCATTAACCAATGCGGATGAAATCAAAACGGTTCGCGCCAACGGCAAGCAGATCAGTGATTTTGTTCGCACGGCTCCAGATTCAAATGTTTGGGAATTGCAGTTCAAACGCCGTATGATTGGCCGCGTGCAATTTCAAATCGAATACGAACGCCG